>Ga0208246_1001625_pt1 | contig 11958 bp, 9 predicted proteins | sample RifOxyD2_FD_184039 | JGI IMG/M metagenome (GOLD analysis project Ga0208246, IMG submission 184039) | Soil microbial communities from Rifle, Colorado - Rifle Oxygen_injection D2 (SPAdes) | ecosystem: Environmental > Terrestrial > Deep subsurface > Rock core/Sediment | place: Rifle, Colorado...
AGATAAATTCAAAGTGGAATTATACTCTATCGAAAATTTACTAAGTTATTGTTAGGTTCCCCCTTAGAAAGCTAAACAATTACTATCAAGCACAATTATTGCATTCCTTCCCTTTAAATCCAAGAACAGAACACCTGTTGCACATTTCAACACCACAATGAGTGCACTTCTTGAAACTTGCTTTGTCTGTAGCTCCTCCACACTTCCCACAAAACTTCAAACAATTCATACAAGCATCCTTATCAGTCCTATAATCTTTCCTAAGATGGGAATTGCACATATCCTTCCAGCACTTTGAACATTTTCCTATGCAATCTTTGCATAGTTCATTCCCACACTCTGCACATTTCTTAACTCTACACAACTTGCATAATTCACTTTTACATTTAATGCAAAACTTACTGCATCCAGAACAAGATAAATGCCCAGAGTCGCATATTCCTATTTCATCCATCTTCTTTTTGCAGAAATCGCAAACAACCTCTCCACTCTCCCCCGTTAGAGGATTATATTTTATCTCAACCATCCTCGCGCTCTTACCTTTTTTCAAATAAACCTCCAAAATAAACAAAGGATAATAGATTATTGAAGTATTTATCAATTTATTAGATAAATTAAGAGAATGTTTTCTTATTTCGTCGTTAATAAAGAACTGCTTTTCCTTTTCAATGTGCTCTTTGTCCAATTCCGCAGTCAATCTCTTCACGTTCTCCAAAGCCCTTTCCTCCCTAAACTTATTCGCCGGCTTTTTCAACTCCTTCTCATTCTTTTCCAACTCAACTCTCATTTCCTTTTCCACATTTCCATAGTGCTCCTCAATTCTTTCCCTTTCCTTTTTCAATTTCTCATCCAAAACCTTTCCAATCTCCTCAATTTTTCCAGAAATTTTATCCTTCAGCTTTTCCCTTGCAAGAGCATAGCTTTCCTTTATGTTCTGAACATCAATTTCCCTATTTTTACCCTCTATAACTTTATATTTTGAAATATCAAAGTCAATTACTTTCCCAGATGAAACAAATATCGCGTTAGATAATTGTTCTTTCTCATTTAGATACTGAAGTATACTATTAAAACTAAATCTAAGAAAATAAATTGGCTCCTCTTTTTTATTTATCCTTGAAATTTCACAATTCCTCACTCTAATGTGCTTCTTAAGCTCACTCTCTCCTCCAATATCAAAATCCAACTTCAACAAAGTAGTACTTCCTCTATTGTTAAGATAATCATTCATTGCCTTTAGAATAACACTTCCCCTTCCAACATAATCATTAGAATCATTCTCTAATTCATTGTCAAAAACAATGCAATAGGGTCCTTGTTTTCCATAAACCTCCTCAAATTCCCTTGGAATATTATCAACAAACACAATTCCATTCTCCTCCCTTACATTGCACTTCAAGTTTTGGAAAAAACTCAATGTAAAATTTCTCAAATCATCCATTCCTAACCTCCATCTGAGATTCATCTACTTTTTTAACAAAATTCTCAGCACTAACCAAATCATTATCCAATTCCTTCACACTTTTCTTTGCCTCTCCATAGCTTTCAATTCCCTTTTCAACCATTTCAGCGATTTTATCTATGTCCTGAGAGAATTTATCCAAATTATTTTTAGAATCTATGAATGCTTCCATGAGCATTTCTTCAATTTTAGCCATTCCAAGCTCTCCCTTACTGTCTAATCCAAGATTAAATAGAATAATTGGCAATTCCCCTATCACAAGCCCAATGCAACACATCTTATTTATAATCAAATCAACCACTTTTTCCTCCATTGTTCCCTTTGTTGCCAAACTATATATGTTCATATCTCTCTTTTGCCCAATTCTATCCAATCTCCCTATCCTCTGCTCCACAGACATTGGATTCCAGGGCAAATCATAGTTAATCAAATTGTTGCAAAACTGAAAATTCAATCCCTCTGCTCCAGTATCCGTACTAATCAAAATATCTGCTCCCTCCTTGAACTCCTTTATCTTCTTTGTCTTCTCCTCCCTTGTCAATCCACCCATAAATTCAACAATTTTAAGATTATATGGCTTCAATTTATCGACGATATAACTCAATGTAGAAGGATGTCTTGTGTAAATCAAAATCTTAGAATCCCTATTCTCTTTAAATATCCCTTCAACAATTTCCACCAATTTTTCTATCTTTGAATCCTTCTTTAAATTCTTATATTGCTCCAAAAGTCTCTTTGCAATCTCCTTTGTCTTCTCATGATATTTTGGATCATCTATTATTTTCTGCAAAGATTCAATTGCAGACCTTGATGAGCTAGTTATCTTAGGAAGAAGAGAATATAATATCAACAATCCATTTATTTCACTCCCAGTTGCAGCAAAATACTGCTTATTCAAAAGCTCATAGACTCCTTTGTATATTTCCTTTTCTTCAGCAGTCATTTCAATTGCAATAATTCTAGGAATCCTTTTCTTATAATCCACTTTTGTTTCACTTCTCTTCCTTCTTATCATGAGCTCATCCAATTTAACCTTCAAATCCCTTGGATTAAGAGGATGTCTCTTATTTCCCTTGAACAGAAACTTATTTTTGAACTCTTTTATAGTTCCAAGATGCCCTTTCTTCAGCAAATGCAACAAATTATACAATTCAATCAAATCATTTTGAAATGGGGTTGCAGTTAAAATAAGAAATCTCTTTTTCTGTATCCTATCGACAAAATCCCATCTAACAGAACTCTTATCCTTCAACTTATGTGCTTCATCAACAATGAGCAAATCCCAGGATATCTCATGCGCCCTCTGATGTCTATATTTTCCCTTTTCCCTATTGTAAGTTTTAACCCTATCCAGCGAGGCAATTGCAAAATTTACCTTATCCCAATCGCTTTCCTTCTCAATTATCTGAAATTCCAATTCAAACTTCTCATTCAACTCCTGAACCCACTGATCAACAAGAGAAGGAGGAGTTAAAATCAAAACTCTTTTAACCAAACCTCTTTCAATACACTCTCTAAGTAAAATTCCAGTGGTGATTGTCTTCCCCAAACCAACTTCATCCGCAAGAAGAGCCATCCCATTCATATCCCTCAATATCCTAAGTGCTCCATCCGGCTGATGTGGAAGTTGATATTCCAAATTCTTCCTAACCTTTTCCCATGAAATGAGAGAATCAATCTTATTCTCCCTGGCAATCTCCCCCGAATCCATTTTAAGCTTGAGCATTGAAGGACTTTCAAACTGCCTCTTCTCTATCTTTTCCAAAATCAAAGAATCATCTTCAAAACTCTCGTTAATAATTACCATTTTATCCTACCTCTTTGTTATAGACAATTTGGTTGATTAAGTTTCCTTTTTTCCAAATTGTCTTATTAGAGAATTCGGGTAATTATGTTACTTTTAGTCCCGAATTCTGTATAAGTTGTATCTAAGAAACAATTTCGGGCGTATTTAAGATTTTATATGCTGATTAAATCTGATTTTAATCTATTGTTTTAATCATCGAAACCAAAACATCCCGTCTAATTGTTTCTCCAGAATAGAATTCTTTTCCAGAATAGACTCGCGACTCAGTTGAAAAAATTAATTTAGAATCTATTTTATTATTTCCGCTATAAACTCTACTTGCAAAATATGGAGTTGAAGCTCTGATTCCTTTAGTTTCAAGCAACCTTTTAATTCCAGTCAAATGAACATTATGTGATGCACGTACATGTGGGTCGTCATTATATGAAACAGATATTGTTTTTTTATCTATCTCTAAGCTTAAAGAATGTCCTGGCAAAACCATTGCTGAAAAATTCAAAAGAAAAATTTCTAATGCTCTAAGATTAATTGTGGATGCATCTTCACTACTGTCTTCCGTTATTCCAAGTAGATGAACATACCTATCTCCAACCTTTTCAGTTTTTTTACCCATCAATTTTACTAAATGATGTATAGGTAAAAATGGAGAACCAGAATAAATTCCTGGATTATTTCTAGCTAGTCCCATCAAAGCTTCTGGATTTGAGAGCGCGCTTAATCTTTCTATTCCATTCACATCTTCCGGTTTAAAAACTTCTAGAGGACAACTTGCTGCAAGATTAGTCCACTGTAAATATAATTGTTCCCTTTTTATTGGATTTCTTTGTTGCTCAAAAGCATGTTGTAATCCTTTTAATCTTTGCTTTCGATCCGCTATGCTTTGTATAGCTGGAGAATCATTTTTTATTCTATGATAATGCATTTCTTTCACTCTTTTATGTTTGCCTGCTCCAGCTCGCTCTTCTTCTCTAGGTCTTCCTCCAAAATGTCCCATAAAAAACAAGATTACAAAGTCTATTTAAATCTTTCAGCTAACCTTCAGAGACAAAGTCTTACTAACACCATCATGCATGGAAACTCCATATAGAATATTAGAATTCATAATCAAAGCATCATTGTGAGTTATAACAACATATTGCCCTGCTTTCATGTAATGATGCAACAAAGCCGCCAATTTCTCGCTATTTCTTTTGTCCAAAGCAGCATCAATTTCATCGAAAACATAGAAAGGATAAGGCTTATGCTCCTGAATCGCAAACAATAATGATAAAGCTACAAGAGTCTGCTCTCCTCCAGACAAAGAAGTAACATCAAAGTATTTCCCTTTAGCCAATCTTATAACAATGTTAACTCCTCCCTTAAAAATATCCTCTTCATTTTCAATTTCCAAAAATGCCTGTCCCTTTGCAGACAACTTTGAAAAGTTAAGTGCAAACAATTCATTCATTGCCTTAAATGTCTTCATGAATTCTCTAGTTTTCTTCTTATCAATCTCTTCAATAATTGAAAGAATATCCAACTTCTCCTTTTCAAGAGTATTGACCTTCTCCTGAACAATATCATATTCCTTCTTAACATCCTGATAAACTTCAAGAGCACGAAGATTTATGCTCCCTATTTCAGTTAGTCCCTGCTGCGATCTCTGCAACCTCTCTTCAATAACCTGCACAGATGCCTTAATCAATTCAACTCCTGAAAATTCAGACATCTCCATCTCTATAGCTTCCCTTTCAGCATCCATTCTCGCCTGTCCAACCTTAAGATAGTTAGTCTGATCCTCTTCAGCCCTTATGCTCGCCTGTATCTCATTAAACGCAATACTCTTCTCCTGTATATTCAATTGAATGCTATCCCTTTCATCAAACATCTTCTTAAATCTTTCAGACAATTCCTTCTCCTGCTTTTCTTTTTCAACAAGCATCTTACTCTTATTCTCAAACTGCAAACTTAATTCATTTATATTATTCTCAAGTTCCTGGAAATCCTTCTTACTTTCCTTAATAATATTCTTTGTCTGTTCCAAGTCCCTTGATTTATACAATATGCTTGTGTTAGCGTCCTCTTTAGTTCTAGAAGAAATTTCCTCAATCTCGGACATCTTCTGATCATATTGTATTTCCAATGCAGACAAATCAGTTGTTTTCAATTCCAAATTCCTGCATCTTTCCTCAACAGCAGTTATCTCCTCCCTAAGCAATTTCTCCTCAGCAACAAATTTCTTCAAACTCTCCTGCCTATCCTTCAAAGACCTGTGCTTTCCCTGTTCAATCTCTCCAGAAGTTATTTTGCTCTCAAGAACTTGCAATTCTTCAATCAAATTTTCTTTTTCCTTTTTAATAAAATGCAATCTTTCTTTTGAAGAATCAATTATCTTCCTAGATTCGTCAATCTTTTCCTTGGAATCAGCAAATACATGCCCCTTGTGCTCTTCAGTTATTTTACTTTGACACAAAGGACAAACATCCAAATCATTAACCTTTAATTTTATCTCTTCTGCTCTCTTAATCTCTGCATCTGCAATTCCCAAGGCTCTCTCATTCTGCATCTCCTCATTTCTAAGATTTTCCAAAACCTTCCTCTTATCATCCCTTACAACCTTAAGATTTTCAACTTCCTTAATACAGCTCTTTTCATCAGCATAATTTAATTTCCCAGAAATTTCTTCCATCTGCTTCAAAACAGACTCCGATTCAGCCAAAACTCTGGAAAGTCTGGATTCCCTATCTTTAATCTTTTCCCTCTGCGCATTCAATTCAGACTTCAAATTTAAGACCTTCTTCCTTTCCTCTTCAATCTTACCCAACTCAATCTTTTTCTTTCTCAATTCCTCAGCCTTCTTAGCCATAATTGGTGATTCCAATCTCAACCCCTCCAATTCTTTCTCCAAATCAGGAATAGACTTTTCCAACTCTGCAATTCTCTTATCAATCCCTCCCTTCCTCTGCTCATGCCCTTCTTTTCTTACTCTAAGCCCTTCAACCTCAGTCTTCAAGGTGGTGATTGCATTTCTAAGTGCATCTTGCTCAACGCCAGCAGCCTGCTGAATTGTTCTATTTATCTGCTGCGTCTTCTCTCCAAACTCCTCAATCTCCTTCTGTATTTTCTCCGCCCTTTCTTTCAATTTTGCTTTCTGTTTTTCCTTCTCGCCTATAGATTCCAATATCTTCTCTATCTCCCTCTTCTTATCTTCAATCTTCCTGCTCAGCAAAGAGGCCTTGCATCTCTTAACTCCCAACTCCAACTCCTTAAATTTCTCAGCCTGCGCTTTTTCCTTTTCCAAATTTCTCAAATATGCATAATTAGTTTTCAAAACAGTGCTTATTTCCTTCAATCTCTCTTCAGTTTTTTCCAATTCCCTAAGTGATTTTTCCTTTCTAGATTCGTATATCCCTATTCCCGCAACATCCTCTATAATTTTCCTTCTTTCCTCAGGATGCATTCTAACAACAGACTGTATTTGCCCCTGTAATATTAAATTAAACCCATATGGGTCAATTCCTGCCTGCGCAAGGGTCTCCACAAGCTCTCCCTGTGTCTTTGTCTCCCCATTTATCTGATATGCACTCGTTCCATTCCTCTTTACAACTCTCCTTAAAACAATCTCACTTTTATCAATTGAAAATGCACCATCTGAATTATCAAATACCAATTCAACTGAGGCCTCGTGAGCAGGTTTTACAAATTTACTTCCAAGAAATATAAAGTTCTTAGCCTCACTTACTCTCATTGACTTTGAAGATCTTCTTCCAAGAACAAAACAAAGAGCATCCGAAACATTAGATTTTCCAGAACCATTTGGACCCACAATTACATTTATACCCTTATCAAATACTATTTCGGTCTTTTGAGCGAAACTCTTAAACCCATGCATCACCAGCTTTTTTATATAAGCCATATAACAAGCCTTATTTTTCAAGATATTTAAAACTTCTCTCGAAGTTTTAAGAGCATTATTTATGCTTACAAAGGTTGAAGAAAGTCATAATCTCCACTATCCTTTGGATCAAAAGTATTCTTTCCCCAATCACCTATATCTCCTCTAAGCTGTTGTCTTGGACCACTCTCCCCATAATCATCATTTATCTTTTCTCCCCCATTAGGAAATACTTCTGCTCTACAAATCCCATCAGCAACAGAGGCAAAGAAATAATATTCTGCTGCAATAGGCACGACCAACTTTGGAAGCTTTTCAAATTCAATTTTATTAACAACTGCCTTAGCACCATATAACCCACTAAAAAACACTAAATCTTTTGCCATTAGATGCGCCGGTCTTCCAGTTTCCAAACCAAAACAAACATCAACATATAATCTATCTGCCAAATTCCTAAATTCAAATCCATGAGTTCGGTCATATCTTGCGACTGATTTTTGAGCAAGAAGATTACCAAACGAAGCATCATCCATCAGCTCCCTAACTTTATAAAACAATTCATGTGCCTTTGTAGCACAAATACTCTGTTCCTTAGCCCATCCATCAATCTTTTCTTCAGGCACTCGCCAATCTACTAAAAATTTTCTCCATAATGCTCTCTTCTGCAAAGCAGACTGCAAGTTTCTAGAAATATGGGTTAAATTTGCCCTAAAAATAAAATCAGATTCTTTCTTATATGCCTCAAAAACTGCCCTTACTTTCTCTCTAGGATTATTTTCTTTTGTCATATTCACATCTCCTCTTTTTTCTTATAAAAAAATAAGTTTAAAAAAATAAAAAAATAAAAAATTTAAACTTAGTAATAACTCTCGCCGAAGTCTTCCTTCTTCTCAGGTTTTCTTGTCAACAGTACAATTAAGACGACTAAAAGGACAACAAAAATTATTGCTAGAACGACAGTCAAAAGAACTGTTGCGTTTCCTGCAATACCTGTGCCTTGTACATTCGCAGTGAATGTTTCCGTCTTAACTAAATTGCCGGACGAATAAATATTCGCAGTAAAAGTATATGTTCCTGCTTTAGCAGCTGAAACGTCATACTTTATTGCCTTGCTGTTTCCAGCAGGCACTGCAATAACTGGTTCGTCCAATGAGACTGTAAGTCCAGAGGAGGATGAAAGAACAACTTCATACAAAGCTATTTTGTCTCCAGAATTAACTAGAGTAGTTGTATAAGCTACTTTCTCTCCAGGGGAAAACGTCTTAGTGCTTATAGCTGAAACGATTGTATTATCAGAGTTAGCAACAACAACAGCAATTTTTTTATTTGCTACTGTTGAACTGTCTGAGTTATATGCTTCAATTTCAACGTCATAAACACCGGCCGGAGCATTTGCTGGAATCGCCACATACATTCTTCTTTCAGCTGCATCATTGTTTAGTGTATAATCACTAGGTTGATCAACTGAAGAAAGGTCACCAAAATAAGCCTTTGAAGTAACACCCAAAGCTGGGATTGTTATCTTCACAAACTGGTCTTGGGAGTCGTGGTATCCTCTGTTCTTCAACACTATATCAACAGGCATTGTTGAGCCTGCTTTTACAGTTGAATCCATATTCACATCAAGTATCTCAGTTATGTAAGATTCTCTTTGTGCTGACAATGTAACGTAATTTGAAATTACGCCAGTGCTGTCTTCAACGCTAACTTCCAAAGTCAAACTTTCGTTTGGATCTATGTTGAATGGAATTGGAACAGAGAAGTATCTTGTATAGATTTTGCCTGCAAGAACGACGAATCGTTCTGTAGATGCAACTTTTCCACCTGCGCCAGCTAACCAGACATTGATGATTGCGTCATCAGTACCTGTTAAACCAGCAGTGTAAGTTACCTTCAAAGGAATTGATTCCCCAGCAAAAGCTGCAATAGAGCCAGCGGTTTGACCGTTAACGTCCAAAGCAATTGTGCCAGAAGGTGTTGCACTAACAAGACCTAACAAAAGGACTGCAAATGCGAGTACTGTAACAAGGTAAAATATTCCTTGTTTCATTTCTCTATATCTCCATGGTAAAATTTAGTTAAAAATATCCCCCAAACTCACTATATAAAGATTGTGGTATTATAGTAATTGCTAAGTTACAACAGTATAGAAACATTTATATAATATACCACGGTATACCAATCATGGTCGACATAACAAACGAAAAAGAGAATGAAATAACGACGGTAAAATTACACAAGACTACAAAGGACAGACTTGAAAAACTAAGAGTCTATCCAAGAGAAACCTACGACGAGATTCTTTCAAAAATGCTTGACATCCTCAATCTAGTTAGACAAGAACCAGAGAGAGCAAGAGGCAAATTAATTGCCATAGACAGACAGAAACCAAAGTCTAAGTAAGTTTATCTCTAGTTTAATCAAGTCTAGTTAAAAACACTTTGAAACACTAAACAATAACTGAAGTATACCTTTATTTTTACAAGTTAATTCGCTTTGCTCATAAATCCTAAAAGATATAATTAGCCTATTCAACGATATAATTATCAGACAATAGATATGATTTTTATTTTAATCATAATCAATTTTATTATATTCTAATATTTATTCCGACTTTTTCCAATATCTCTCTAATAATTCTTCCATCATCAAAATCTCCAACAAAAACAATAAAATCAGCATATTTTTCGTACAATTTTTCTCTCTCCAAAAACAATTTTTCAAAGCTCTTCCCTTTCAATCCAACAATGGCTCTTGAATCCAAATTGGTAACTCTTCTTTTTATCTTATCCATGAATTCTTCTTCAAAAAAGCCATTGCTTCCGTTGAATAAATTACACTTCCACCTGGAGAAATAACTATTCCATCTCCTTTCAAACTAAGAACATTCTTTCCCTCCAACTCAACAAACTTCTCTTCCCCCAATTCATTCAAAACCTTCTGCAATTTCATTCTCTGATGTTTTTCAATCAAAACATCAACGTCCACAAATTTATATCCCAATTTGCCAGCAAGCTTCTTCCCCATAAAACTCTTTCCCACTCCAGGCATTCCTATAAGTGTTATGTTCATCTCTCTTCAAACAATATCCATTAGAAAAACCTTTCCATCGAATTATCAATAGGACTCTAAAACAGAAACAATATTTGCAACTAAAGAAGAAAGTAAACCAAAAGCACTAATAAACAATCCAATAACATCCAAAGCATTTATCTTGAGCAAAACAATTGTAAAATAAATAAAAATTGCAAAATTAATAATCTGAGAGAATAAAGATAATGAGTCTCCAAGTTTCATTTTAAGCAGTTAACGCTCTGATTATTCCATATGCTAACAAAAGCAGAGCAATTATCCCCATTGTCCAAGCAATATATTGCAGTAACTTTAATGTGCTCTTTTTCATAATTATATTAAGATTATTTTATTTATAAACCTATTTCTAAGATTATTTATTATTCTTCAAAAACTGATACAAATGATTGAAGTAATCAGTTTTGAATGAATTTGCCATCTTCTCAACAATCAATTCTGGAGTAGAATTTGCAAGTCTTCCAAGAACAGGATTATGATCAACAATAAGTTCATAGAACTCATCCAATCCCTTAGCTTCAATTCCATCTACTCTTGCATATTGAGGAAGTTTCTTTTCTATCTCCTTTCCTAAATGTGTAGCAACAACCATAAAACATCCCTGTTTGATAAAGAAATCCGCACTCGCAGAAACAATCGCTCCAGCAACTCCCGGCTCTGTAACCGATTCAATCTCATCTGCCAAAATCAATGTCTGCTTCCCAGGCTTTATCTTTGACATTTGTGTAAGAAGAGTTTCAAACGCTCCCTTATTTGTACTGCCCTTATTCTTTGCAAAATAATAAACATCCGAGAACATTGGAAGCTTAACATTCCCGGAAACTGGAAGTCCAAGATTGTAAAGACTAATCAACTGAATAATATGCTCAAGCAGTGTAGTCTTCCCTCCAGAATTAGCTCCAGTCAATATGGAACATCTATTATCTCCATTAAGATTGAATGATATTGCCTGTGCTTTATCAATAAACAAATTCGCAGAACTATCAATAACAAAGTCCTCTGCATTCCCTGGAAAGTTTTTCCCAGCACTATATCTTGAAATTCCAGAAACAAAATCAAAGTACAAAATCAAATTAGAAAGCTCAGAAAGCAAAGCAGGAACTTTTCTTAATTCACCTGCTCTTTTTTTTATCTTCTCTGCAATAGTCGTATGTTCAGCAGCATTTTGCCTCTTTAGAAGTTTATCCATCTCGCTCTCATCAATTTCAATTGGAATTCCCCTTACAAAAAGAGAAGGAGGCAAACCCGAATCATTAACTGCTTTCTTCACAATATTCATCATCTCATCTGGAAGAGTACTCTTACTAAGCATCTTGAAAAGAACATCTCCAGAAATAGTTAACTTCTTTATCTCCTCGGAAACCGCAGCATTTATCGCCCTTGCAGCATTTTCAATATCTTCCTTCTTTATCATCTCCTTTTTACCATCATCCATCAATGGAAACAACTCATACAAAGAAGAAACAATCTCTCCAATTCTTCCATCCAATTTGTTCTCCTTCAATATCTCAATGTTTGCCTTCCATGCAGAAAGCAACTGCACATATCTTTCCAAATAAACCTCATCAACACTATCCAAGAACACTGATTGAGGAAGATTCTCAAATGCCCTAGAGAAATTCTCGCAATCTATAACCTGAACAATGTCATAATCGTCCAGAGAATCAAGGTCACTCTGATTAATAATAAATCTAACCGGACAGCCTAATTTCTGTAGCTCATTAA
>Ga0208246_1001627_pt1 | contig 11945 bp, 12 predicted proteins | sample RifOxyD2_FD_184039 | JGI IMG/M metagenome (GOLD analysis project Ga0208246, IMG submission 184039) | Soil microbial communities from Rifle, Colorado - Rifle Oxygen_injection D2 (SPAdes) | ecosystem: Environmental > Terrestrial > Deep subsurface > Rock core/Sediment | place: Rifle, Colorado...
GCCGAAGGTGGTTAGCGCGGTCAACTACTTCGCCAATCTCGAACTGAACCTGACCCCCGGCTTCCCGGCCAAAGTCAGCTCTCCTTCGCACCCGGAATTCATTCCCGCGAAAGAACTGGCCGCCGGCGAAACCTACACGGTAAAGGTGGAAAAACTGCGCTGTGACCGCGACATCGTGATTGTGTACGAAACCACGGCCAAAAAGCCGGAGCTTTCCGTTGGACAAACAACCTTCACCGACAAGGACGGCAATTCGGAAAAATTCGCCGTGCTGGAAATCACCACGGCCAAGGGACAAGCGCCGACCAATCCGATTGACGTGGTATTCCTGCTTGATGATTCCGGTAGTATGCGCGGAGCAAAGTGCGAAGGGTTGAAAAAAATATCCAAAGACTTGCTCGGCAAGCTGAAGGCTTTTCAGCGAGCGGTGCAGGCCGGCATCATCATGTTCGATACAGAGCCGACCGTGCTTTGCGGGCTCTCTCCGATTGGAGAAAATCACGTCAGTTGCATAGACAAAATTGCCGGCCGCGGACAAACGTATCTTGGCCGAGCGTTGAACACCGCATTTGACATGCTACGAAAATGCGACAAGAACCACGAACGTTGCATTGTCGTGGTTTGCGACGGAGCCACGGAGGACACTGTTCACAATTGCAAAGAAGGCATCCACGTTCACACGATCGGCATCGATACCGCCGTAAACAGCACTTTACTGAAGGAGTTGGCGGAAGAGGCTGGTGGCCAATTGGAATTCGTTCTGCCCGGCGAAGACTTTGCCGGCGTGGTGAATCGCATGGCCGCGCTAGTATCAGGACCGGTGATACGCAACGTGGAAATCAAGGGGCTACCGAAAGATGCCGAAGTTGTCGGTCTTGGCGATCTTTTCGCCAACCGACCACTGACCCTGGCGGTAAAACTGGGAGCGGAAGCGCTGTCCGGATTCTCCGTTCACGGTGAAGGCGTGGATGGCGGCCAGTATGAATGGCCGGTCAGCTTTGAAAACGCGCCGGTCGTTGATTTCGGCGCGCGACTCTGGGCCAAGATGAAGATGCGCACTTTGCAAAAAGACAGCGAAATCACATCCATGTCCTTGCGTTACGGCATGCTGGCGAAAACCACGGCCTTCGTAGCTGTGATGCTGAAGGAAAAGCCGGGCGAAAAACCAGAGCGCGTGGACATTCCAGTGCTCCTGCCGCACACGTGGGACTATGACGCTGTGTTTGGGAAAGCCCAAGGATCTATTCTGTATCGCCACGCCAACTGCTGCAACAGCGTGGATCAGGTTAGCTTCCTCGGTCTGTCTGCAAGCTCCCTCGGAGACGTGCAGCACCTCACAGGCTTTGAGGAGCCTCAATTCGACTACGATGAGCCACACAAAGAAATCGCAATCCGCAAAACACAAGAAAAAACCGTCGCGGAAATAATCAAGCTGGCGGAAGAAGTTCTCGCTCTGGCCAAGCGAGACCGCACTGGCGATGCCGTCAAACGGTTATCGGAAGAATTCATAGCCGTCATCATGGCGGCCGAAAGGGATAATTTCGATGGTTGGACCGACCTCGAAAAAGCCCAGGTGTTCCTGATAATGGCAGAACTGTCAAAAAACGGGGTATCATTATACATTCATACAGCTCTGAAGTCCAAACCGTCCAAAGCTGATGCCCATGACTTGTGGGTCAAAGCCATGAGCCTGCTCGGCACGGCCACGTAATTTTTTAACATACGCCCCCGTCCTTCATTGGATAGGGGCGTTTATAATTAGGGGCAAAGGGCAAAAATAGGGATAAAATCAAAAATTAAAATAAAAAAACATGGAGAACGAATAAGCCACCATAATAATATGCGAGTTAAGCCGGCACCGGATGATAATTTTCCTTTGGATAAATAATTTTGATTCTTCAATTTCTCGTTTTATGTTTGTTTTTGCCCTTTGACCTTTGCCCCTTGCCCTTCCTTGCTACGCGAGGCTATTGACTTTTGAAAAAATGTTTGCTATAATGCTGTTGTGGATATCGAAAAGGGGTGTCTTTCCTGAAAGGCGCTCCTTTTATTTGTTAAATTGCGCTACAAGATTACAAGATACTTTACAGATATACAGATAACGCAATTATCTTGAGTATCTCTAAGATATCTTGTAATCTGTAGCACCTCAATCATATGACAGATGAAAAATTACAATCAAAAAGACAAAGATGCGAAATTTATTCCCGTGTGGTAGGCTATTTAAGTCCGGTTCACAGATGGAACAACGGCAAAAAGTCGGAATTTCATGACAGAAGGCCGTTCATGGTAATGGCTAGGGGAACAAGCATTTAATCATGTTAACCGGTTAATCGCGTTAATCAGGAAAACCGACGAATATAATCGTATTTTCATTTCTGCCTTTTTGCCCTATTGCCTTTTTACGACCTCCTTCCGCCTTCTTTCGACCCATCACTATTTTATGCAAAAACCGCTCTCATCACTTTGGCTCGTTGAACTGAACAAGCGAGTTAAAGAAAACAAAATTTATCAAACAGCAAAACGATCCGATTCAAACATCAATCTATTCGGTCATATTTTATTTTCTTTCATTCTGGTTATTTTCGTATCAAGCGGCCTGCGGCTTCTCGAAGGCGCGTTGACCAAAGAAAGCGGCGCCCTATCGATGAATAGCGCTTTGGCCGCGGAACTGTCGGACAAAGCCGCGCTCACCTTTCAATCACATTCCAGCATTAACATAAAACCGAACGAAGCCATCACCGCCACTCTCACATTTAAAAACACCGGCACCACCACCTGGACGCAAAAGTCTGTTTACTTGAAATCACTAAGCACAGCGCTTACTTTCAAACATAAATTCTGGCCGGATCCATACTTGCCGGCCAAGTTGCAAAAAACATCCGTGGCACCGGGAGAAACCGGCACATTTAAATTCGCGTTGCAATCACCAAGTAAATATAATTCATACACCGGCGAATTTGTCTTGGTGAACAACAACATGATGATCGCCGGCGGGGAAGTGGCCATCACGATGAACGTGGTGGAAGATCCGTCCAAAGTCAACCAACCGGCTCCGGCAGTCACGCCTGAACCGGCCGCACCGGCTCCAGCACTAAATGTATGTAATTTAAAATTAAACATCGCCGGCCTCACCACCGGACTTGACAATGTTTCTTGTGTTGAAAAATTCAGCATCAACAATCAAGGCCCAAACATCCGCGTAGGTATTTTTAACACAGAAAACGCCATCACCATCAAAAGCTCCGCCGCCTGGCAAGTTTACGACAAAGCGGAAATGCTCCTCGCGTCCGTGCCGGCGGAACAAGCGGTGACTTTTTTCTATATCAAATCAAAAGGCGAATATGCTTTCGACTTTATCGATCGCACGGTCAGGACTTCATCGGATTTAAACATAAAAAATTTCGGCCGGGGTATTTTTTCGATTGTTGGCTACAACGATATTCCGACATGGAACAAGACGATTAACTACAATCAATTTAAGGGCGACCTGAAAGTTTCATACTACGCACCAAAGGGGCGCGTCTGGTTAATCAACACGTTGCCGCTCGAAGAATACTTGAAGGGAATAAAGGAAACATCCGAAGAAAACCCCCTCGAATACCAGCGCGCCATGACCATTGCCGCGCGCACCTACGCCCTTTATCACGTAAATAAGTTTGCCGTTGAAAACAGCCCGTTTGATGTTTACAACGACGAGCGCGATCAGGTTTACAAAGGTTACGTTGCCGAACAAATCATGCCGAAGCAGGTCGGCGCGGTGGCCGACACAAACGGCGTGGTTTTAACATATGATACTGGCGTAATTATCGCCTTCTACTCCGCGCGCAGCGGCGGGCAGACCGTTGACTCGAAGAAATATCCGTATCTGAAGTCAGTGGAAACTCCCTACACAAAAAACAAGACCCAATACGGTCATGGCGTAGGCATTGACCAGCAAGATGCGAAAGCGCGAGCGGAAAAACTGGGCTGGACGTATGATCGGATTTTGAAATACTATTATTCGGGAATTAATATTGAAAAAATTTATTGATACGAAATTCGAATCTTCACGAATGTACCAATTATCACAGAACGGGGTTCCATGATAATTCGTACATTCGTACCATTCGTACGTTCGTACGTTCGTACTTACAAATTTTCAATTATGAAAGAAATTCCCGCCACAAAAGAAAAACCTCGCTTTAAGTCACCCGAAGAAAAATTTAAACGGGAAATCGACTCGCATTTTTCGCTTTGGGTGGGGCTGATTGACGACGCCCCGATAAGTACGAACAACAAAGAAAAAATGAAACGGTACCTAACCGAATTTAAAGATAACACGTTAAAACTAAAAGAATGGGACACCGAAAAGTTTATCCAAAATTGTTACCTGGCGATTCGCGGTATCTTGAGCTTGGTTGATTTGGACTCGGAGACGGACGAAGCAAAAGCGTTGTTCTACAACCTTCGCGACGATCTTTGGGATTTGGAGAAGGAAATGCGTTAAACATTTGGTGATTCGATGTGACTTGATGAATGCTTGCAAACAAAGGCCTTGCAATCAATCATCATTTCATCTCGTATGAAATGAAAAAAAATCACAAAAACCCCCAGCGGGGGACAAACAATCAAAATAGAAAAACGATTCGCTTGCAACATCAGCGATGAAAAACTTTCCGGAACGCGTGTGTTCCGGTCGCAAACAAAGAGTGGCGCTTGTTCCTTTTACAATCAAAACACCAAAGTAAAGACGCAATCCCTCGACTCTGCTCGGGATAATGTTGCGTTTCTACAGAACAGGCAATCCTCCTTCGCCCTATGGGCTTCGGAGGATACGCCTACGGCGTAAAACAAAAACAAAAAATAGGGTTCACCCCTATTTTTTTTTCAAAAACTTCGTTCTGTGGCTACAACTTTGGACTTTGGACTTTGGACTTTGCACTTTGCACTTTGCACTTTGCACTTTGGACTTTGGACTTGCGCTTATAACTCCCGCTCTTCTACCGGCATCGTATGCCCCATCTTGTTATATTCCGTCACCAAATTACTAATCCGCCGCGCCACCTCATCGGCAAACGGAACCTGCTTGAAAATAAACCGCTCCGTTTCACCGGCCGTTTGGATATGCACATCGCCGTAATTAAGCATCGTGGCCCAAAATCCTTTTACTTCCGACGTAATATCCTGCATCCGCCCCAATTCCTTTTCTGAAATCACGCGCGCGAAAAGTCCGCGCTGTTCGATGCTGATGACGCGCTGATTGGTCACAATCCAAACGTCAAGGAAGTAATCTATGAAATTGGCAAACGTATAGAGGATCACAAACAAATAAAACGCACTGATCATCAGCGTGGTCAGGGCGAGCGACACTTCCGAGCTTAAGAAGTCGGTATAATTCAAAACGACGACATAAAAAAACACCGGAATCGACGCCATGCACAAAAATATGGCTACGATTTTAAGCACCACAACCCAATGACGACGCAAAAACATGAGCACGTATTCGTTGGGTTTTTGGTTGGGGAAATGACGGCGGGAGTACATAACGAAAAGTTAAAAGTCAAAAGGGCAAAGTCTAAAGTTATAAACGCAAACGAATCTCTGAACCGGTTTACTTTTACTCTAACTTTACACTTTGCACTACGCTTTGTGATTAAAACAGCAATGAGTTCGGGTTCACTTCCAAAATCTGAAACATGGCCGTCCAATCAACCTGCGCGATGTAAAAATAAGAAACAAACAACGCCAGCACGGTGGCAACGATATAAGCAACCGTTAAAAAATAGGCCCAGAAGCTGACAAAACCGAATTTCAGCATGTGAAAAAGATTGAAGAAGGTGAAAAACAAAAAACCGGCAACGTAAATTATGTAGGCGAAGAGAAATGTTGATAGTGGTAATCCCATAACGGCAGAGTCAAAAGTCTAAAGTTAAAAGTCTAAAGTCATGAAGCGCAAGTCCAAAGTTAAAAGTTCAGAGTCGAGCACACAAAGCGCAAGATTAATCTGCAAATTGCATTTTCGACTTTAGACTTTGCACTTGCGCCTTTGCATCCGGACTTTTAACTTTTACCTCCAGACTTTAGATTTGCGATTACAACAGGCGCTCCGGTTTTTTCACGCCCAAATGCTGATACGCCTTGTCTGTAACTATTCTACCACGACTGGTGCGATTGATAAAGCCGAGTTGGAGCAAGTATGGTTCATAAACATCTTCCACCGCGTCCATTTCTTCAGATGTCGCCGCCGCGATTGTGTTCAAACCGACCGGCCCGCCGCCAAACTTTTCAATGATTGTAAGCAAAATTCTGCGATCTGCGGAATCAAGCCCATATTCATCCACATTTAACATTTTAAGCGTTTCGGCGACGATTTGACGCGTTATTTGGGCATTGTTCTTCACCTCCGCGTAATCGCGAATTCTTTTCAGTAAACGATTGGCGATGCGCGGCGTTTTTCTGGCGCGCCGAGCAATATCAAGCGAACATGGCTCGGCAAAATTCACTTTTAAAATTTGCGCCGATCGTTTGATAATGGTATCTATATCTTCATCCTGATAAAATTCAAGCTGGTGCGTACAGCCGAAGCGATCGCGCAGTGGAGCGGACATGCTGGAAATTTTTGTTGTCGCGCCAATCAAAGTAAACCGCGGCAGATCAAGCCGCAGGGTCTTGGCGGACGGGCCTTTTCCGATTACAATATCAAGGACAAAGTCTTCCATGGCCGAGTACAGAATTTCTTCCACCGCCCGATTCAATCGGTGGATTTCGTCAATGAATAAAATATCGCCCGGCTCAAGGTTGGTCAGTATCGCCGCGAGATCGCCGCTCTTCTCAATGGCCGGCCCGGTCGTCACTTTCATTTTCGCGCCCATTTCATTCGCGATAATATGCGCCAAGGTGGTTTTACCCAGCCCCGGGGGCCCATAAAGAAGCACATGCTCAATCGGTTCGCCACGCTTTTTCGCGGCCTGCATAAAAATACTCAGATTGTCTTTGATCTGCTTTTGCCCCACGAAATTTTGCAAATCCCGCGGACGCAAAGTCTGATCGAACTCGGTTTCGTGAGCGTCGGACGTGTTTGATGAGATGATTCGATTGCTTTCGATTGACATATTTTTCCAACCATTTTCCCGTCAGCTTCAGCTGGCGGATGCGCGTAGTCAAGCGGCCTTAGGCCGTCCTGTTCAAAAAAACGCTTCCTGCAATAAGCCTATCCGCCGGTTGAAATACGATGGGAACCAAACTTCAACTGCACTCATTCATTTTACCCCACTCCTATGAAAAAACCAAATCTAATCGTTATCGCCAATTCAATTCGCAGCCTTTATAACGTCGGCTCTATATTCCGCACGTCCGACGCGCTTGGAGTGGAGAAGTTATACTTAATCGGCGGCACGGCCACGCCGGTGACTCAACCAAATCGCCTACCAAAGACCGCTCTTGGCGCGGAAAAAAGCGTGCCGTGGAAATACGCGCCAACCGCTTTCCCAGTCCTACGCAAATTGAAAAAGGCCGGCTATGAAATTATCGCACTTGAAGAAGGCGCCGGGAACGGCGTTGATTATCGGAACTGGCGGCCGACCACCAAAATCGCACTAGTTCTTGGTAACGAATCGGCCGGTCTCGCGCCTCGCCTGTTACGCTCTTGTTCTCTCACCATCGCTCTTCCCATGCTCGGCGCCAAGAACAGTTTGAACGTGGCTACCGCTTTCAGCGCCATCGGTTATTATATTTTGAGTAAATTTAAGCAATAAAACAACCAAAAGCGAAATTTCGATTGACAAAATCCAAAAAACATACTATTATAATCGGTCTGCTGTAACTTAACAATCAAAGGAGAGTATTATGGGAAAGAACACAAGCGCTTGGTACTTCTTGGTTCTTGCGGTTATCTTCGGCCTGCTTTATTTTCTGGGTGCGTTGACGAACATTAAACCTCCCTTTTTCCTGCAAATCGTCCTCTGTGTAGTCGTTGGTCATGGGTTTTGGATGATTGTAGCGATTCGGAAAATCAGGCACGATTTACAGGCCTTCCGCGCCGTAATTGCAACGGACATTTTCAATCAAATGAAAACCGAATTTATCTGGTGGATGGTTTTCACTGTCATCGTAGGCCCGTTAACGGCGGCTTTATTCATCGAGCCTCGTGAAAGTGCAATCTGGTTCGTAATCGGTTATCCTTTCGCAACGTACACACTCACCGTAGCTCGCCCGATTACGTTTTGGATAATTGACAAGTTCATAGGAGAAAAGGAGGCTGCAAAATGAGCAAACTCGACGAACTGAACATGCAAGTCACGGCAAAAATCGTGCAGATTGAAAATGCACAGAGAGAACTGTCGCTGATCGAGGAAGAGATCGCCAAGTTGACCTTGCCAAATTCCGTTGAAGGACACGTTGCTCGCAAGGGCGCAATAAGAGCGGCAATTGAGGGGAGAAGTGAACAGCGTGCCAAGGAACTTTTCGATCTTTTTAATCAGGAAGACATAGACGAAAGTCTGCGCGAAGAATTGCTCAAAGCATTTCTTACCATCTATTCTTGAATAACAGAGACACCGGGAGACTAAAAATGAACAACCTGTCCAATACAAAAATCCACGAGATTCTTTTGGCAAAGGTGACGACAAGGCACAGATACAGAATAGAACCGGATGAAACGACAATTCTCAATGTATATGCGGATTCTTCCGCCGGCGCGACGGCAATGAAACGGCTTTACGTCAAGAACCAAAAGCCACCGTCACTTCCGCCGGACATCCTCCTGGTGAACATCATCGGGGTGGATGCCACACAGCCGGATATGAGGAAAATTGAATTTCTCTTCCATGGGGAAAAAATAACCGGATGGGTATACCTTGAGCGTCTTTGTCTCCATTCCGAAGCAGAGACGGAATACATTTTTGACGGCCGGTTCAACGACCCGCTCGAGTAGAACCAATCAACAATCGCAAGCGCCACAAGCGCTTGTTTTTTTGTATGAAAAAGTCCCGCAGAGGCGGGACTCATTTGTTATTTCCGATTCTTCAAATACTCAAACATCTCTGGGATCGTGGCGTGCCGCGTGTAGTTTTTTCCGGTCAATTTCGGATCTTGCGCGTAAGCGACAATGCGTTGGAACTCTTCCGCAATATGCGTTGGCAAGGTGCCGGCAATGTCACCGGTGCCAAGCACGGTTTGGCCGCCAAGAACCGGCTTCCTCATTTCTTGATTCCAGTCAATTCCCTCGAACGTAGCACAGGACACACGCAAATCCATCATGTCCATTTCCTTCATGAGCGCGATGATTTGCAAAAAACAACGCAAAACGTGATACGGATAGGACGCGATGGCTACTTTTTCCCAGCCGCGTTCCTTTGCCAAAAGCAGAAAGTTCCGAGATTCTTCAGCCGTATTCCTTGATGCCGGTAGAACAACAATGCCTTGTGGCACAACATTATTCTCATGCAGAAGCTCTTGCCATTTCTCATGTCCCACATATGCCAAATTGAGTTCTTGACATTGTGTTGCGGTCAACCCGTTTATAACAAAATGCCCGTTCGTCAGACAGCGCCTCGTCGCCACTTCGCGCATCAGTTTTCGATCAAGCTCATCACTGCGCGCCGGAGCGCCGTGGAGCAAAATCGCTTCCGTTTCCTCCCCTGGATCGTTCAAAACAGCCACCATCGCCTGCATCATTTCAAGAGCGCTCGGTTCCCATTTTTCCATCTTGGATTCCCCCTAATAGTGAGAGTGTTAACCCTGTTAATCAAGTTAATCGAGTTAATCATAAAAGAACAACTACTTCTTTTTATATCAAAACTGTTTTCTTGTCAAACAAAAAAACGGCTTATCACCGTAATCGTCTATTAAATGCCTCGGGCCGGAATCGAACCGGCACGGCTTATACAGCCACAGGATTTTAAGTCCTGCGCGTCTACCAATTCCGCCACCGAGGCCCGAAGGAATATTTTACCAAATAATAAATCTCTTTACTTGATCATCTGTACAAAAAACTGATGGCTGCGCCATCCGAAGCTCCGCTTCCGCGGAGCGAAGGATGGAGCGGGAAACGGGATTCGAACCCGCGACCTCAACCTTGGCAAGGTTGCGCTCTACCAACTAAGCTACTCCCGCAAATTTATTGGACTTTGATATAATAGCAAAAAAATATACTCTGTCAAGCGAACGAAACAATATAAATATCCACTGCTTTTTTGGCTTTTTCATTTCTTTTCCTGTAAACTTTTATATGAGAAGTAAAACTAAAATGTTCCTTATTAACAACAATCATGGAGGTCAACCATGCCAAGGTATCCGATGCTTGACGAATCGACGAGATGCCAGAGTCATAGCGGTGAATTCTTGTACGGTCCCAAAATGCTATGGGGTCCGTGGTATTTGCAGGGAAAGCCAAAGGCTCTTTTTGAAGTCGCCGACATCACCGTGCTCGAGTGCTTCGCACTTGAACTGGTGCAAGATGAAAGCGGAGTAGCGGCAAACTGTTCACCTGAAAACGATCCTTGCGCTCGCCACTTTCTTGTCGGTAAAACGGAGGATGGTCACATCGCGTGGTGGCATAGTCTTGGTCAAGTGCGTCTTGACCCTGTGACAAACAAGTCTGTCAAATCCTCCATCAGCTTCGACATAGACAAAGTCGTTATTAAAGGCTTTGGCTTCGAAATCGAACCGCAAGAGCGGTTGACCATCGATGTTCGCACAGGGAAAAAGACAAAGTGGGCGAAAACTTAAACTTTTTCATGCAAAACAAAAACGGCTCCAAGAGCCGTTTTAAAATATCTGTGATATAAATACGTTTCATCGAATTCCTACTGTCGAATGGGCATCACGATGTATAAATAATCCTTATTGTTCTTCGCTCGAATCAAGCACGGTAAATTATTATCCACCAAGCTAACCTCCGCTTCCGCGGCGTCAAGGTTGTTCAGTCCATCAAGCAAATAACGATAGTTCAAAGTCGTTTCATTTGTTTCACCGGTAAATTCAACATCAATATCTGATTTGCTTTCACCGATCTGCGTGTTGGCTGTACTCACAGTCAAACCTTTTTGCGCTTCGAATACCAAATTAATATCAAAAATGCCGGTTTTGGAAAACAAAGATACTTTTTTGATCGCTTTGATCATTTCCGCGGTGGCAACAATCACCTTGGTTTTTGTTTCCGTCGGAATAATTTGTTTGTAATCAGGGTATTGCCCTTCGAGCAAGCGAGAAATAACTTCAATGCCATTGGTGGTGAACAAGATTTGGTTTTCAGCAATGTATATTTCCAAATCCTCGGACGTGTTCGGCGCGTCTTTCAAGTTATTCAAAATGCGTAATACTTCCTGCAATGTTTTAAACGGCACAATAACATCCTTCTCTTCTTCATTCTTGGCTAAATCTATTGATTTTTCTGCCAATCGGTAGCTGTCTGTCCCCGCCAAAGTTACTTTATTCTTCGCAATGCGATTAAAGCTCATGAATACACCGCTGATTTCCGGACGAGTTTCCGATGGCGCAACGGCAAAGATAACTTGCGAAATGGCCTTTTTAAAATCAGCGATTTTCAATGAATAAGCCTTTTCTTTTCCAATTTGCGGAATAACAGGAAAGTCATCGGCCGCAATGCCTTTTAATTTGGTGGCGGAATTTAAACAGTCCGCTTTTAAAAAATCATTTTCCACCAATTCCACCCGCACTTGATCGTTTGGCAGCAGCCCGACATAATCGGAAAACAATCGCGCGTCCACAGTGAAAGAGCCTTCTTTGTCCACTTTGCACCTGACTACACAACTGATACCTATTTCCAGATTTGTACTGGAAAGTTTTAGTGATCCATCTTTGGCTTCCAAAAGAACGTTATTTAATATAGGTAAGTTTATATTCTTGTTCACTAAATGTCCCGTTGTTTGCAATCCAAGATTTAAATTTTCTTGCATGCACGTCAATTTCATAGATGTTCACTTTGTTTTATTAAAGAAAGT
>Ga0208246_1001632_pt1 | contig 11924 bp, 9 predicted proteins | sample RifOxyD2_FD_184039 | JGI IMG/M metagenome (GOLD analysis project Ga0208246, IMG submission 184039) | Soil microbial communities from Rifle, Colorado - Rifle Oxygen_injection D2 (SPAdes) | ecosystem: Environmental > Terrestrial > Deep subsurface > Rock core/Sediment | place: Rifle, Colorado...
CATGTCAGGACTTTCACCTGCTAGTTTGTATCAGCTTAGCTGGGCACACCTCACTTTGTTCGCTTGATAGAAACGACTGCCCCCCAACTCGTCGTTAAAGTGAAAATTTAATTGCGTATAACTTATGTGATCGCTGTTATACGCTTCCATAGGAACGAGGTTTAGTGCAACGGTCGGCGAAGCCGAAAACCGAAGAGTTAAATTTTCACTTTATCAATTCGAGGCGTAGCCGAGCGTATCGTTTAGAGTTGGGGGGCACGACGAAACTAAAAGGGGTGAGAAAACTTACTATTTATTTTTCTTCAGTAAGGTAAGCGTTGCAATGTTTGAAGAATGTTTTTGCATTTTCTATTGATACATTTGCAGGCTCAATATTTGCTTGAGCGATAGTGTTGTATGTGAAATTCCCTCTTTTCTTTTTTTCTATTTTGAAAATCTCTAGGAGGCTTTCTGCTTTTACTATCATCTTTTTGTAGATTAGCAAGAGTTTCATATCAAGTATTCCGCTATCGATAAAATTCTCCTTAAAAGAGTCTAATGTTTTCTTATGCACTTCTGGAGCTTCTGTTTCAATATTTTTGGAGAGAAGCATTGCTTTTGCTGAATAGAATATTGAATAATAGCAGTGGCTTATAACTCCGCTGTAAAAGGTTTCATCTTCCGGGATGTCAAAATCGTTGAGTATCTTATTGTTTGATGTTTTTAACAGCAAAGTTGCCATATTCATCTCTGTTCTGGCTCTTTTCAAGTATAGTTTAACCTTTGAATCCATTTTGTAGACCTCTTAAGAGTATTTTATAATACGGCTCTAGCCCATAAATTAAGATATGGTTTTTTGCGCATTCTTTTCCAAAGTTGAACTCATTGTTTATGAGCATCTGGTAAAATTCTTCTTCTGTAAATACGAAACCATGAACTTCCGGAATGGTTAATTCCCCTTCTTTTAATGCTATTTCAAATGGCTTTTTACTTTTCTCGTTAGGTATGATGATTGCAATGTCAAGGTCAGAATTGGCTTTTTGCTTGTTTTGAGCATAGCTTCCAGTTACTATAAAAGTGTAATGTGCTTCTTTTATCTTTTCTTGAATCTGCTGTATTACTTTTATTGGCAGATGTGTGCTTTTTTCTTTGATTGAAAGCTCCCCCATGATAAAATAATCAAGAATTTGCGTTCTTTCATTTAACTTGTAAATGTTCGTATTTCCCCGCATTTCCTTTTTTATTATTTTTTGCGCAAACTTATCTAATGCTTCAAAAACATAGTGATGGGATTTATTTTTTGTCAATTCCTTTATTTCTGTTAATGTAAAATCTTTCCATGGATATTTGATGAAAGGGATAAGCAAAGCTATCTCTTTCTTTAATTGTCCATTTTTCTGGATAGTTCTATCCATTTTATTGGATTTAGTTTGTTTTGGCATTTTTATTTGTGTCTCCACTCGTCAAAATAATTCTGATTTAAGAAATTGCCGTTTTCTAATCGTTTTTTGTCTAAAACATACCCTTTTATTGCAAATTGCTTTAAGACTTTAGTTGCCCAGATTCTAAACTGTGTTGCTCTTTGTGAATTTACTCTATATCCAACAGAGATTATCGCATCAAGGTTGTAGAATTTTGTGGCGTACTCCTTCCCATCAGAGGCAGTATGTCGGAAATCCCGACAAGCTGATTTTTCATCGAGTTCTCCTATTTTAAATATCTCATTTAGATGCTCGGTTATTGTGCTTCTTCCTTTATCAAATAATTTGGCAATCATTTGTTGAGTAAGCCAAACATTTCCGTCTGCATACTTTACTTCAATAGATTCTTCTCCTGCCTGCGCAGTAAATATCAAAAATTCAGCAGTGCTGTTCCTGATTGCTAAATCTTTTTTCATTTCCCAAACTCCTCAACAATCTTAATCTCTTCATTGGTTAATTCATACAGATTATAGACTAACTGATCAATTTCTTTCTCTAATTTATTGACTTTTGCCTGCTTGTTAGGATTGTTTAAGTAATCATCGTCCTTAGTGATGGAGAGTATTTGGTCGACTAATTGGATAATTGGTTTTTGGATCTCTTTCTTCTCCATATTCTTACAGATTGGAAGGGTTTTAAGAAATGTCCCTGCATAAAATTTATAACTATTTTGTCTGATAGGACACACAATCTGATAATAAAACTCAGCTAATCTGCTATTAAGTAATCCAAGAATGGATAAGTTATTTATATTGTCATTTATCGAGTATATTGAGTAGATACTCCCGCCTGTAAAGAACAAACCTTTCTTATCCAAACAAAATTCATTTTCTTTACATAAAGCCTGCGTTAATATTTTTTCTCGCACAACTTTCTCAAAAGAGGAATGCCTCATTAAGCCATACCAACAACTTCCTTCCTCGGTCAAATCTGTACGTGAATCTTGTCTTTTTTCTAAAAGATTTTTATTCTCCTTGAGGTATTCATATACTTCAGGAGATTCATTTTTTAAATCATCTTCTTTAACTAGGACTGTTTTATTATTATAATTTTTATAAGGATAAATAACAAAAAAGTTTGTTTGAGACAAATAGTATTTATCTGTTTCAGAAGGCCTTAATAATGGAAATACAAAGGGTTTATTCTCTAATCTCTTGTTTTGCCCTTTTTTAAAGACCATAATCTTGTCTGAACCAGTTACTAAACCATATTCAATATTGGCAATATCATTTAATACTTTTTTAGAAGCATTTTTTATTTTGTTGAGAATATTAATATTCTCCAGGTTATCTAATTCCCAAGCATCATCTCTAAGGCTGTCTTTTATTATTTTATCACTGTTTTTCGAGATATGCATTATTAAGTTTTCTTTTGTATTAAATTTTTCGGCGTTGGAAAAAGTAAAATAATCAAGATTGTTATGGTCAACAAAGGAGAAAACCGAAGTATAATTAGTTGCGGATTCGAAAAGTTGATTATCTCCAAAATAGATCATAGACACTATGGGTTTTTTCATTACTTCCCTAATTTTTCTCCCGTATTCAGTTTTAGTGAATTGGGATGAGGTAATAAATGTTGCAAAACCCTTATTATTGACTAATTTGAAACTTAATTCAATAAATAATATAGATATGTCTATCCTCTTATAAGCACTATAATATATTCGTTTGTATGTATCTATCTCCTGATGAGACAAATTCTGCACTCTAACATATGGCGGATTAGCAATAACAACATCAAACCCTGGATTCTCTCTCTGGAATACTTCTGCGAAGTATAATTTCCATAAAAAGAATGGCTTTGCTTTGTTCTTCTTATATTGTGAAAGCTTCTGCATGGCTTCAAGATTGCCCTGCTCTTTCAAAGTTTCTTCAATCAGTTCCCATTCGATTTTGTCAATCTTATCTCTTAACTGTTTCTTTAAGTTCCTGTTTTCGGCATTAAAGAATTGTGTCTGCAAGCTTTTCAATTCTGCTAGTTTTTTCTGGGATTCTTTTCTTCTGTGCAGTAACGCTTCATCTAATGTAGAATCCCTATTCTCATCTTTAGGAGCAGACAGTAACTTCTGTCTTTTATTCTCTAATTTCTTAATCTCTTTTTCAACTTCCTTGACAGAGCTTCCGTTTGATTTTCCTCTAACAATATCTCCCTTTTTAGAATAAAGTTCAGCAATCTCTTTTTCTATTGCTTTGACTTCAAAAGAAACATCTTTTTTGACTTCTCCAAGCAACTTCTCATCAAAAAGCTTTACTCCTTCAAACTCTTCCAATAGGCTATTTCCGCACATTATTTTATGGTCTAAGTTAGGAAGTGGCTTAATGTTCTGCATATCCAACTCATCAACAATAAGAGATAACCAAAACCTTAATTTTGTAATATCAACAGCAGAGCTTTCAATATCCACACCATACAGACAATTCTCTATAATCTCTCTTTTCAAGTCATAATCGCTTCTTTTTTCGTTAAAATAAAGAGAAAGAATTGAACGGGCTTTGATTATCTCATTCATCATTCCAACAGGGAAAGCTCCTGAGCCAACAGCAGGATCAACTATCTTTATTTCTTTAAGTAACCTGTCAATCTCTTTATAATTCCCTTTTATTGATTTAGGCAAGCTATACTCTTCTTTTATATCATACGAACGCCCATATTTTTTGACCTGCTCCTGTTCTTTTATTATCATGTCAAGAGCTAAATCCCCTAATTGTATAAACTTCTCAATATCTTTACGAACAATAGAAGTATTGGTCTCAAGATAATTAATCAAAGATTGCTGGCACATATAATGAACTATTTCCCTGGGAGTATAGAACGCCCCTTTTGACTTCCTATCTTTAACCTCAAGCAGATTTTCAAAAACCTTTCCAAGCATTTCAGGATCAACAGCAACTTCCTTTTCTAAAGGCTCATCTTCCTTGACTGTGAAGTTAAACCTATCAAATGTTGTTAAAATTCTATCAAATATCGCGTTATCTATGACAATATCAGTTTCAGCCCATTTATAGTCATTTATTGGCTCAAATAATCCACCATTCAGGAATGGAATCTTGCAATTAAACAATCTATAGAAATGGTCGTCTGCGCTTCTGTCATTTGCCAAAGCTTCATAAAATAATGGCTCAAGTATTTCATTAAAGAAATTGTTATAAGAAACTAAAGGCTTGTAATTTTTAATCCCACCGCCAAATAGGCATCTCATAAAATCTTTTGGGCCATCTCCCCATTTTTCGCCTTTTTTAACTCCAAGCCATCCTTTTTTCTGCAGGAAATAAATAAAGACTATCTGCCCGAGCAATTTCTTTGCGAAATCAACAGTAGATATTCCTTTAAGTTCAAACTCATCTTTAACATGCTTATCCCTATTTTTTACTTTTTGCAAGCATTCTTCAAGCTCATAATATAACTCCTTGTACGCATCAAAAAACTCCTTAGTAACATTATCTATGCTAAAAGCAGATTCTATCTCTTCAACAGAAGGATTTATTTCGTCTTGCATAACCAATTCCAAAAACTGCCTTCTGCATGTATGATTTGGCTCATTTATGCCAACTAAAAAGGAATATCTTTTTGCAGGAGTAATTTCTTTAGAGATTACTGTTTTTCCATTTTCATCTTTCACAAGATTATACTCCATTTTTACAAAAGAAAATCGCCAATCGCTATCTTCTCCATAAAAAGCGACTAATGCAGCATCTTTTTCAGCATTGGAAAGGTATTTAGCGATAAAATTCCTCTGCATTGTCCTTGCTCTGTCGCGAGAGCTTGATTTCCTAAGTTTCACAACAAGAACATCTATTATTTTTTTTGTTTTATCTGTATAATTTCCTAAAGAGGCATAGGATTCAATATAATCTTGATATTCCTGCCAGACAGACCAACTTTTCTGATTGATAGAAAAGTCATTGAACAATTCCTTGACAAACTTAGCAAAGCGATTGATATCAAAGTCGTGGTTGAATGTCTCATTAAGCAGTTTTAGTGTATTAGGCTTATCCATTTTTAATCAGATACTCCGAAAGTATTACTTCTTTTGGTCCTGCAATGTCAGCAGAACTCTTGGTAAAAGTGCCTTGGAAAACTCTTGGAGAAATTCCTGCTTTTATTTTTGCCAGAATTTTAAGAGGATTTATCTCGTTTCCAATCTCCTCAATTATTCTTTTTATGGTAGCTTTGGCAATTCCGCCTTCCTTGAGCAATTTTAAGACTTCCTGCAAGTAATCCTCATCTTCATCAGTAAATTCCGTTGCCTTGATTATGGCTTTTATAGTTTTAAGCAGTTTTCCTTCTTGGCTTCTCCCGCTAGGAGCTTTCGGCTCATCTTCTTCTTGGATAAAAACACAATCAAACTCTTTTTTGTTTAATTCAAGATGCTTATAAAATTCCGCGTCAAGCTTTTCTCTCTTTAAGTCCTTTCCAGCTTCAAGAATTTCTGCTGCTTTGATGAAATCAACCTCATCAACAATGCTTCCGTTTGTCATAAATATCTTTCTTAGCTTTCCTTTCCTAAAGAAAGTCAAAACAGAATTTCCTGTTCCAGAATGCTTCTTTGCTGTTCTTGCCTTTTTAGGCAGTTTTTTAATCATATCAAACAAATCTGGATTTTTATCCCTTATCTCTCTTAAAAATGTCAGATACCTCAATTCTGGATCATCTTCCTCGCCCTCTCCCGTTATTATCCTCTTGGAAGTCAGTTTTACGAATAAATCATGCGATTTTATCTCTTCATCTGTCAGAAGCCTTGCGTCATTTCCAAGCATCTCAATAAATGCCTTTATTTTTGATTCTGCTGCTTCCTTTAAGCTGATTTCCTGATTTATTGGCCCTGCTGGAAAGAAGTTATAGGTGTAAATTGTGCCAAATGGCGGATTCTTGCTTACTCTGTTTACACGACCGACTCTCTGCATCATTCGGATAGGATTCCAAGGGATATCATAATTTATAACAACATTTGAGCGATGCAGACTTACTCCTTCTGATAATATATCTGTTGAGATTAAGATCCTGACATCATCTTTCTGTTTATGCTTATTATAATTTGCGTCATAATTCTCAACAGTCCGTAATCTATCTGACTCAGAAGAATTACTTGAAAAAGCCATTACTTTATTGTCAAATTTTGGAATATTCAGCTTTGAGTAAAGGTAGTCTGCGGTTTCTTTAGATTCTGTAAAGACTAATAATTTATGGTCTTTGAGTGTTTTATCTTTCGATAGCCTTTTTATGAATTCATCAAGCTTTGGATCATCATTTACATTTTTCCACATGCCTTCAATTTTCAGAAGAAGTTGATAGTCATGCTCAAGCTCTTTTATGAAATGCGGTAAAAAGTTTTTTGAAGTGTATTCAGAAGCTTTTTCGTTCTCAATAAATTCCTGTATTGATTCCCTGTCATCATCCTCTAAGAATTCAAAAATTTTATTGATATGTTTTTTGCTGACATAGACTTTTCCTTTGTTGTATTCTTCAATAAATCTTTTGTATGAATAAATAAACCTATTGATAGACCTCTTGAATGCGAAGAAACTGCTTTCAAGCCTCTTGAGAAGAAGTATTTTCATGAATTTTCCCATATTCTTCTGGGAGATTTCTTCAGGCTGTGAAACTCCTTCTTTTAGATACAATAATGGCGTATATCTTGCATATTTGAACTCTTTTATAATAAGCTCAAGAGTCTTATTGAAAATCTTATCGAGCTCTTCGCTGAAATGATATACTATAGGCTCAGGATCAGCAACTTCTGGGAATTTTAATCCTTGCCTTTGCAAGTCTTTTCCATAGTATTTTGAGATACTGCTTCTTGTTCTTCTGACCATAAGATACTGCAAAACATTTTCTCTTATATCTTCTGCATTTTCTTTTATTATTCGTAGGTATTCCTCTTTATCTTTCTGCCTGTCAAGTCCTTTAAGGTTATTCTGAAGTTTCTTGAAGTATTTTTCTAAGTCTCTTACTCTTTGACTCGGAAGCGTTGATTTATGGCCATTTTGGAAAAGTTTTATCTGGCTTAATATATCTAAAGGAGTATTATTAAGGGGAGTTGCTGAAACCAGAATTACTCTTTTTCCCCTACAAATTTCGAAAAGTTTTTCATACATCTTGGTTGATTCTGTTCTAAATCTATGAGCTTCATCAATAATGATGTTCTTATACTTATCAGTGCCTCTTTGTATTACTTTATCGAGCATCCCTATTGATTCAAAATCTGCCTGCCTGACACCAAACTCAAAAAATACATTTCTCCATGAGCCAGGATTGTTTTTGTCAATCAAAACAGGAGGAGCAATAACTAAAGTTCCACCATCTAATTGCTGGGCAAGCATAGCAGAAACAAAAGTCTTCCCTAATCCAACAACATCAGAGATGAAAACTCCGCCATATTCATCAAGCTTCATTTTTGCGTCTTTGACTGCATCTTTTTGATATTCCAAATCCATAAAATTTTCTGGCTGATAATCCTTGAATATATCCTCTTTGTCAATATTTATTTTTTCTTTCAAAAATTCGTACAAGAATTTTAAATATAATTCATAAGGCGTTATTTCATCATTCAGCCAAGTCTTCTTTTTTATGGTTTCAACATATCTTTCAGAAACATCAACAGCATTTTCCCAAAGCTCATTAAATTTTTTTAGAGAAAACTCATAATCAGAACGATTTTTCAATTCAACATTAAACTCAATATTATCCCTTAAGCCAGATTTGGTAAAATTGCTTGAGCCTGTGATTACTCTTCCGACATCCCTGTCGCCTTCTTTGAAAGTCATAATGTATAGTTTTGCATGGATTGTATCAGCAGGATATACTTTTATCTCTAATTTCCCGGATTTAAGCCATTCAATGAATTTGTGAATCCCTTCCTCGATATCAAAAGAGTCTTTGGATGCTTCCATCTCCTGAACTATCTGACTGGTAAACTGCTCTTTTGTTTCCTTAGTTGATGATGGCAAAGTTTGCTGTGCTTCTTTTTTTGATTCAAAAATCAATTCAAATGTTTCTTTGTCTGTGCTAATCCCAATAAGAACCCTGATCTTTTCAGTTTTTTCTAATGATTTATAGATGCTGTAAAAACCACTTGCATAGAAATATCCGACCAAGCAGTCAAAATATCTTGTATCTTTGATTAAAGCAGTAAATCTATGAAGAAGACTCTGCCCGCCTTCATTGGTTATAAAAGTTAAATCACTTGACATTTTCTTGCCTCCTATTCTCAAGCTCTACTTCCATGCACTTCTCAAACTGACGAGATACAATCCAGCCTTCTTTCTTGCATATCCCTCTATTTTTACCTTAAGCTTGTCCATTCTATCCACCGTCGGCTTACACCACCAATATCCTGCCAGCATCTGTCAGTTTCATATCCTCACTCAGATACCCATCCCTTTTCAATTCATTGATGTGGTTATACACCATCGCTTTTGATTTGCCTGTCTTGGAGATGATATCAGCCACTTTCACAACTCCCTTATCCACCAGTTCCAGAATCTTCTTTTTAGTAGGAGATACCTTGAAATTCAAGAGAGGCATCGTCCTGACTTTATATGACTCTTCTTCGATGTAATAGGCTCCTTTTATCTTGTCTTTCTTAATGAAGCCGGCAAACAACAGCCCTAATGCCTGAGTCTTTCTTGATTCTGAGATATGCAAGGAAACTTCATTGCCCGCCTTATCTTCCTTCTCAATAATCTTGCAGCAATCCTTCACTATGAGGGGGATATCATAAACCTCGGTGGGGACTACCTCAATCTGGATTATTTTGGAGAAATTTTTTTTCACGTTAGCGATAGAGGCCTCTCGCTCCTTGCTTCGCTCTTTGTTTTTCTCATTTGCCGATAAGAGGATAAGCCGCTCTGGAGAGAGCTTGTTGATTGCTGCAAGAACCGCACCCCCGCTGTATATGGTAGATATAAGTGTACGAACCATCCATCAGGAATGGCACCACAATTCATTTATAAATATTTTGGAACTGTCCATAAAAAACATGGAAAAGTTTATAAATAACCATTACCCCCTTCAGGACAGTGAGAGCATGGCAGAAAAAGAATCGCTGACCGTCACATTAAGCCTGAGCGGCACCATATTGAAACGAGCCCTGTTCATCTGCAGGATGCTCAACACCAAGGTAGATGAATGGCTTAGGATAGTGGTTGCCGATATTATTCTTCAGGAAAACAGCAGGCTGTCCAAGGTCGCAGACAGCTGGTATGTGGAAGAAAGGATTGATGACCTACAGTACAAGGCGCTGACAGGAAATCCGCCGGTAACTTCACTGCGCTACAAAAGAACCGCAAAGGAAGACGCAGCACGCAAGTACTTAGAGGATGCCGCAGAAAATCTGCAAAAAATGCACCGCCCTGTTTGACATGCCCACTGGTCAATCACCCTAACCGAAGAAGCAATGCGCGCTCATCAGTTACTTCCGTCTGCCATTGAGAGGCACTGGTGTTCACCTAATCATCGCGCGCTGCAAGAGAAAACAAGGCATAGAATATAAACCTTTACGCTGCTGCAGCAGCCTTATTCCCCTATACGCAAAGCGCGTTACGCAGCCAGATTCTACATCGCCCTGAAATCCACGCAGACCCGAAACGTCCTTGGAGAGAACTGGCCGCACTTGACGATACCGATTATGCTGTATTTCCTCCTTGCCAGTGCGCATGCTTTTGCAATCCTATCTTCAGCAAGAATGAACTCCCCCTCATGAAGGAAGTCATAGAAATGGATAGTCCCTCCTTTCTTGAGCCTGGAAAGTGCTAGCGGCAAAAACGGCTCAGCGCCTTTTGGCAGGGGCATCGCAATCCGGTCAAACTTTCGCCTCATCCTCGGAATCACGTCAGCAACGTCCCCATTGATGAGTTCAATATGTTTCATCTTGTTGAGCGCAACGTTCTCAACGGCATACCTATGTGCTGCAGGATTGATTTCCACGCCAACAATCAATGAAGGGCGCGCATGCCTTGCTATGACGAGCGGCAGCGGAGCGCATCCTGAAAACATCACCATGATAGACTCGCCATCATGCACAAGCGATGCTATGCGGAGCCGCTCTGAGCCTGTCCTTGGCGAGAAATACGCCTGCTCCACGTCAAGCCTCAGCCTGACACCGTTCTCTTTATGCTCAGTCTCTTTCCTGCCCTCCCCCGCAATGATGGCGAGCTTAGGAAGCCTGAACCTCCCGCTGTACTGTCCGGTCTTTTTTGCTATCACGTGCACGTGCCTATGCAGGGAAAGAAGAGCCTCACCAATAGCTTTTTCCTTAGGCCAAAGTTCAAAAGGAAAATCAGCAAAGATGAGAATGTCTCCAACGAGGTCATAGGCAGAAGGGATAAGCGCTAGCTCTCTTTTGGTAAGTTCCCCCTGCAATAATTCCTGCAGTTGCTTTTTCATGCAAAAAGGAAGCGGCAAAACCTATAAGAATATTCCTCTACAAAAACTCTCCAAGCCCCCTCTGCCCCTTCCCCTCGCTCTCATCAACAAGCTTCTTCAGGCTGGCGCCAACCCTCTCTTCAGAGAACCCGTGCTTTTCTACAAGCAGCGCATGGACAGCATCACCATCAACCCCGCCCCACGACAGGGAAACCTCATCGCTGACGGGAATGTTCCTGAAGGTATAATAAACCTCGTTCCATGGATAGGGAAACTGCGCATCCCACCCAACATCTGAAAACAGATGCCCAAAATCATGGCCATACTGCTTCACCAGCGCAAGGCCTTTCTGAGGGCCTATCCCCCTCACCCCGCCTGGAGCATAATCACATCCAATGAGCATCGAGAGGACAATAAGCTGCTCATGGTCAATCCCCAGCCCGTTTAACACTCCCGAAAGCGTGATTAGCTCTGGCTCAACTGAGTCATAAGCAGCCTTTCCCGCTTTCTTGCGCCTGCCGAAAAGAGAGAGGTTCTTCACCAAACAGGGAGCGCCAAACACAAGCACGTCAGCATCCTGCGTCGCAACAGCATACGCCTTCCCGACACTCACCATATGTGCAGCCTGCGCCTCAGCTTCAGACGGCGCCTCAACTACAGGCAGCCCCAGGGCAGAAACCAACAGCTTTGCCTCAGCTATCATCTCGGAACTCAGCCGGGCGGTGCGTGATGCAAACCTCCTCATCCCCCCGATGTCGCCCTCTGCCTCTGCCTGCGCCAGCTTCCTTAATGCCTCCTGCTTAAGCTCTCTGCGCATCTCCTGCGTCCTCTGCTTCAGTTCAGGAGGCTTTCCGTCAAACACAAACGCCAGCTTCAGCCCCTGCTGCATCAGCTTTGCCGTCCTGAAAAAAAGCCCTGACAGGTGCGAGGTCACGTTGCCCTGCGAGTCAGCTAAAGGTGTCCCGTCCTGCGACCTGATGGAGGTCAGAAACTGGTACAGCCACAATGAGGCATCAACAGCAAGCACTTTCCCGTGCAGCTGCCCTATTGCTATCTCCTGGGGCTTCAGAAGCGAGGTGAGTGCAACCCCCATCTACAATG
>Ga0208246_1001636_pt1 | contig 11903 bp, 10 predicted proteins | sample RifOxyD2_FD_184039 | JGI IMG/M metagenome (GOLD analysis project Ga0208246, IMG submission 184039) | Soil microbial communities from Rifle, Colorado - Rifle Oxygen_injection D2 (SPAdes) | ecosystem: Environmental > Terrestrial > Deep subsurface > Rock core/Sediment | place: Rifle, Colorado...
ATTGATGTGCCCGCCCTGAGAGAATGGGCGAGGCCTACGGGAGGGGTCGCATAGTGGCCGAGTGCGGCGGTTTGCTAATTTAAATCTGCATAACTACTCTTTTTGAAACACCGTCTTAAAATTCGTTTTCTATTTACCTGTAATTACCCACATTTCAAGTATCAAACTGCTACAAAAACTACAACACTTTGCAAAATAGTTAAATATGTGCCACTAGATTGCATTCTGAAGCACCCACGTTTGTTTCTTTTGAACTATTTTGTCCTAAATATATAAATATATTAAAATATGCAAAGATTCAAAAGAATGTAATCCTTGTGCATACTGCAATAAAAAACTTGACATAACTCAACTTTTACTTTATACTTATATATGTAAAGTGATAACCAGAATAATAAAATGAACATCAACAATAAATATTCAGAAAAATATATTAAACGAACAATGACGCTAACTGCATTTTGGGTTTTGCTATATAAAAAAGATCATCCAAAAGCAAGTGATAATGAGATAGTTGATTATATTGAGACAAATTATAGTGATATTATTAAGGATGCGGGAAAAATATCAGGAGAAAAACATGTCTAGAGCAAAAGTAATTTCGTTTATAAACTACAAAGGGGGTGTCGGAAAGACGACAACTACTTATCATATTGGTTGTTGTCTTGCTCAACACTATAACAAAAAAGTATTATTTATAGATATAGATCCACAAACAAACTTAACTTTTTTATGTTCAACTATAGAAAAATGGGAAAAACATAAAGATAAATTTGGGACAATAGCAACATTGTATCAGCGGTTTAATAAAAAAATATCCTTGGACACTAAAAAATATATATGGAGAACACCAATAGAATTACCAGGAGGTGGAAGATTACCCAACCTTGATCTATTACCTTGTGATATCGATTTATTAGGGGAAGATTTAGGAGGAGGACAAGTGTCGGGTACATATACTAGTATCGACGCATTAGGAGAGCATGCAAAAGCATTCTTACGCGAACGTAAATTTCTGCATAATATAGTTAAAGAAGTTGAAGATAATTATGATTATATACTTATAGATTGTCCCCCAAATATTTATCTGATGACACAAAATGCACTAGTGGCAAGTAATTGGTATATTATTACAGCCATTCCCGATCATCTTTCAACAATTGGATTATCTATTTTACAAAAAAAAGTTAAAGGAATAGGAGAATATATAAGATTGGCAGATAAATTTATGGGGAAGGAAAGTATAAATATGCGATTATCTCAGTTAGGTGGAGTCATATTCGTAAAAGTTAGAATTGGAGGCGGTTTAATTACAAACACACATTCTGATAGAATGCAAAGAGTAGGCAAAGATTTAGGAGCAGATTTATGTTTTAAAACATATACAACAGAAATGATAGGATATAGTGAAGCAGCAGAGAACTCTTTGCCTATATGGTTGCAATCCAGTCCTAATGCAAAACGTGTTGCTAAAAAACAAGAATATAATAAAATTACAGAAGAGTTTTTACGGAGGTTTGAAAGGAAATGAACAAAACAAAAAAAATAAAATATTCTAAACTAAAAAGTTTTATATCTGGTTTACAGGTTTTAGTTAATTCATTACCAACAGAAGATGAAAAGCAGGAGTTGAGAAAAAACGTAAATGCTATTATAGATTTTTTTAAGTATTTGAATAATAATATTGGCGAAATACCATCTATTGAAAACACCGAAAAAATAAAAATAAATCTTCAGAAAATGGAAGAAATATTATTAAAAATTGAATCAGATCAATTATTATCTATTATGGCTGGGTTAAAAAAACCAGCAATAAAGAAATATAGTAAACCGAAAATAGAAGCTTTCTATATAACAAATGCCAAGCTCATACTATCGGAATTGGAAAAATTACCAATTGATGAAATCAAAAAAAAGCTAGAAAACAACAAGTATAATGTTTTAGATTTAAAAGCAATTGCGCATATTATGAATATTAAATCAATAGAAAACTATAGTGCAGCTACACTTATACATCAAATAGCAATGAAAATTGCAAATTACAGAGGTTACCAAAAATTAAGTGGGAGAAAATAATATTTTATAAATATTATTTACAGAATACTTATATCAGTAATTTTTAAGTTTAATTAGCTCTTTATTGCTTATAAGTTGTAACAGCTTTTCCTTAAAGAGGAAAATTCTCTAACGTACTAGTAAGGAGAGGACTGTCGCCATTGGGCGGCGGTCTTTCTCGGGTTTCCTAGTACGTTACCGGGGATTGATTGTCCGCCCTTTTTATTTGGGGCGACAGGAGTTCTCTTATAATATTAACAGAAAACAGCTAATTCTGCAGTAAAAAATGCTTTGATAAATATTTTTTAAAGAAATTGAGATACAAGGAGGGGGATATGCAAAAAGCTTTGTTAGAGTTAGCAGAAGTTACCAAAGGGAAAAAAGAAGTTAAGCCAGAACCATGCAAAGGATGTGAAATTTATTGTAGCTGCCATAAACCTTTGGTTTTTTATAAAGAAGATATCGAAAAGTCAGTCAAAATTATGATTATCTCCCGTGACCCAAATGTTGGGGCAGACGCAAACATGGAACATCAAGTTAATAATTTAGAGCAAATATTTTCTACTAAAGATATAACTACGTTACAAGTATCTGTAACAACAGCATGGGGAAGATGGAATTCAAATGTAGAGCGAAGTTTACCAGTTTTTATTTGGATGCTATTAGAGAAGATTAATCCTGTTGAACGTAAAGAATTTTCTAATTGGTTCAAATGGAATAACAATGTTAAAAATACTTCAAAAATATACTGGACGCATATAGTTAAATGCTATACCCATAATAACAAAAAAACTGTAGATAAAGTATCAAAAATGTGTTCTAAATATTTATCTATGGAAATAGATACCATTAAACCAAAACTGATTATAGGCCTTGGAAATGAAGTTAGTGGTGTATTACGGAAAATAACTAAAAATAAAACAGGATTCGTTCAGACAGGAATAAAAGATAATAAATATGGGAACATTATCATACTGCCACACCCAAGTGGAAGTAATAGATTATACGAATACAATTATGAAGACTTTAGTGTCAAGGAAAAAAAGACGGGGAAAATATATAAGCTTCAACCATTGATAGAATATATTAAAAAACTTATCAGTAATTGATTTAGTTTTTTAAATAATTAGCATTCTGAGATGGTAGGTCTCAAAATAAATATTTACTTTTTACATTATTTGTTGTTAAAACACCAATATTCCGTTAATATAATTAATGAGGGTACTGAATGCAGATGGATAGGGATGGGTTATGGAGAATAAAATGACAAAAGATAACGATGCAATTAAGTACTTCAAAAGAGGAATATTAAATAAAAGTTCGTATGCGAGACGAATATGTGCTGAGCAATTAGCAAAGTTAGCAGGTGAAGAATGTTGGCCAACACTGAAAATATTGCTAAAAGATGAAGATACAGAATTAAGAAGTACGGCATTGATACTGCTAGTAAATAACCATTGTAAATCGGCAGTAACTGAAATTCAGAAGCTAACAAAAGATAAGGACAGGAATATTAAAATGCTTTCGATACTTTGTCTGATTGTATTGGAACATAATAAAGAAAATGGAAAAGATTACAGACATATTTTATCTACAGATGATTTAGAATTAATTTTTAATGAGTATTGCATAAATGTTGCTTTAAGGCACTCACGATTCGGGCTTAACTATATGCAGTTTTTAACAGATATTTTTATGGACGACAAATTCCCTATAGAACTACGAAAAAAAGCCGTTGACACTATGTGTTTAGCATCTGGCGATGATAAAATAAAATTCTATTTGCTGCACAATAAAAAATGTCTAAAAATGTTTCAGAAAGATTTTTGTATTGAAACCATAAAAAAATATCCATATATCTTGGAATGTTGTATAGACGATGTGACTTTTATGCAGACGAGAGGACTCCCTGAAGATAGGTTAAGATACAGTGCTATACTGCATAGGTTAAAAACAAGGTAATTGGTATATAAGTGTTGTTTTAAATATGCCCTGCGATTACGAGGATTGACCGTAGTGGATTATTTTAGGTCAGTTAATATATTTCCATTAAACTTATATGGGAGGAACAAATGAATAAAACAATGAAAAATATAATTCTATCTGTTGCGTTTTTATTTTATTTTGTAACTGTTTCAGTGCCGGAAGATAAAATGCGGATTACAACGAGGGACATTAGTTTTAATGCAATTTTGCAAAAAGCCAAAGATCCAGATAAAAATATAATTACTGTATATAAAGATTCAGAACCAGAAGTTTTTAAACTATTTACATTCAACGATAATATAATATATATAAAAATGCCATCATTATTTTATTATAGTAGAGCTATGAAGTATTTACTTGATGACGGCATAGATGCAATGAATAAAAAACTAGACGATGAAAAAGATTTATTTAAACGGAAAGAAATTGAGAATAAATTGGCAAAATACAATGGCATAATGAATAAATGCTATGAATCATCGGCGATTCAAGCTACCTATTTTCTAAATTTAGATATTCTTTTGGGAGATTATGTTGATGGAAAATATGAAATAATAGACAATATTATTACAGGTATCACTTCTGATTATAGCGGTTGCTTTATTTCAGGAGAAAAGTCATCATGGCAAAATTCAATTGATAAATTAACTTGGGGAGATAAGATAAAGTTTGTTTTTGATAAGCCGGTAGAATTTAAAAAAGATTTATACATGGACAAAGAAGAAGCTTTCAGTCTTTTAAAGAAAATAGATAAAAAAAAAGAAAATGAAAGAAAGTTAAAAGGACTTTTTTTGGTAAAAATAGATGATCGGATTTTTAATAAACAAGATTGGAGTAATTACGATTATTTAATTCCAGTTACCGTTTTAGATGCTCGTATGGAAGTTCCAGGACATACCTATGTTTATATGATAAAAAATGATAACGCATCCGATGTGATCTCACAACTTCCACCTAGTATTGTTTCCTCTGGAATTGTTGGATTAGAAAACAGGACAAATGAAGGCAAATTAAAAGAAATTATTTATTATAATCAAGGTAAAGAAATAGCAAGAGAAATATTTGATGGGCAAAATAATAATCTTTCAGTTATTCCTCAAAGAACTGGAAATATGCCTGATGGAGTAACTAAAATATATTACCAAAGTGGAAAAATAAAACAAGAATTTAATATTAAAAATAATAAAAGAGATGGTATTGTAAAAGAGTACAATGAAAATGGTCAGTTGAATTTTGAAGGAATTTATAAAGATGATAAGCTTGATGGCCAATACAAAATATATATTAACAATGGTGTTTACGATAATTATTATCAGGAAGGTACTTATAAAAACGGCAAAAGAGAGGGATCATTTAAACAATGTTATTCTGACAATAATAAAATTAAGATGAAAGGAAAGGATAAAAATGGTAAAACAAATGGCACATTAAAAGAATATAATAGAAAAGGTTCTCTTTGTTATAAAGCTGTTTTTAAAGATGGGGTAAAAGTAAGTGAAAAAAATTATGATACGAAGAAAAATGTATTCGCTAAAATGTTCGAACCTTTGATATCAGGTTTTCCAATAATTATTATATTGATACCGGTTATAATATTAGTTGCTTTACGTTTTATTGGAGATAAATTAGGAAGCGAAACAAAAATGAAAATTGAAAGCAATGCACCAATTATAATTGGTGCAATTGGTATAGTAGCGTTGATAATGCTTTTTAAAGGAGGCGGTATGAGTTTTCTAACGGTATTGGTAGTAGTTGCTTGGTTTGGTGTTCCCATCGGGCTATCTGTTTCACTTGCAAAGAAGAAAGCCAGAAGTGCTGTCAATTGGGGAATTTTATCTCTTATTTTTGGTTGGTTTGCTTTTATTGTATTAGTTCTGTCCCCAAATATGGAATCTAAAGTAGTTGTACTGGGTAAAACGAAAAAATGCCCACAATGTGCTGAAATTATAAAAGAAGAGGCACAGATATGTAGATTTTGCCAGTATAAGTTTGGATCACCATTGCCACCTGTATAGGGTAATCTATAAAATATAAAAGTTAAAAACTAACAAGGAATGTTACCCTAATTGCCCTCTACCTAAAATCTGCCATAAAGTAAATTGCTGCCTCAATTTAAAAAATTAATAAATATTGATTTTTTATTAACATTTTGCCGATATTTATTTAATATACCAATAGAAGGTGATTTATATGAGAGATTTCTTATACTGGTATAACAGAGCAATTAAAACAAATATAGAAGCAAAAAAGGTGAAATATTTTACCAAGGCAATCAGTTTGTGGAAAAAGCCAGATGGGAAAGAAAATTTAACTGATACATATTTTAAACGGGGCAGTACATATTTTGATCTTGGGTTTTTAGAAAATAAATCAAAATATTTCAATAAAGCACTAAATGATTTGAATAAAGTTATACAGTTGAGCCCGAATAGTATGAGCGGATATGACCTGAGGGGAGATATATATTGTTTCGGGAAAAATAATAATAAAAAAGCTATTGCTGATTACAGCAGGGCTATAAAATTGGATCCTAAATATTATTGGTTATATATCGAACGAGCAGAAGCATATTTTGGCGAAAAAAAATATTCTAAGGCAATAAAAGATTACAGTGTAGCAATAAAAACGAATAATGAATCAAAGCGGTTGCAGGCGCAGTTTTATAATAGCCGTGGGATTTGCTATTACAGTACGGGTAATTACAATAAGGCAATTAATGATTACAATAAAGCAATAAAACTTGTACAAAGTCAAGACAGACCAATATTCCTTGCAGAAATTTATAATAATCGTGGCAAAGTATTTAAAGCAATGGGGATATATGGTAAAGCGACAGTAGATATTAACAAAGCGATTGAGTTAAAGCAGAAATGTGCAAAAATACAAAATGAAATAAAAAAGGAGGCGGTTATGAAAAACTCATCTTTTTTCCGTAAAGCGTTATATGGAACAATGTTAGGTTGTGTAAGTGCTGGTAAAGGTGTAAAGAATATATTTTCTTTTATTATTACTTCAGGAAACTTCTCAGGAGAATTTGTTAAAGTAGTTAGTAAACTGTCAGAATCTGTGGTAACTAAAAATAGTACGATTTCAAAAGCTATGTCTGAAATACCGGATGTTTTTCCAAAGTTAGATTGTGTTATAGTCAGAATCGGAGAAGTGACAGGAAGTTTAGATATGGCATTGAGTTATTTATCTATGCTTAATGATACGACTCCAAAAGTTGAAATATATATTGATATGGTTACCCACTCGGTTAAATGTGGCGTACCAACGGATATGGCAATAAGAGAATGTCTTAAAATATTAACAAGTAAGGAAGACATAGAAGCAGCAAATAAATTTAATAAGTTTTGGCAAATGTATATGGATGCAACGGATAATATGGACGAAGCTAAAAAGCTATTTAACGAATGGGAAGAAAAATATTCTAAGAAATGTGCTTCAAATAGAATACATAATGTTTTTAGACAGTGGAATTATTTTTAACTTATGGAAGACAGCGATATTATAATTGCAGTGGTGTTGCTCAAACAAGTGCGCGAGTCGTTGCAGAACGATTTGGCGAATAATACGTCAGCAGTGAAGACAGAAATCATAAAAGGTATGATAGACGACGTGGATAAAATTATTAAAAAATATGGATTCCTCGGGGAGTTTAGCCAGAGGGCCCATCTCGAGAAGCTCTTACCATAACACTTTCCTTACATCATATCTATACGCAAAAAAGAACAGATATCACTGGTCTGCTTATGTAGATATTTACTTAAGTGTATAGATGATATCAATCGGACATACAGACAACTAAAAATTTACTATTAAGAATAGAGTGTTCCATATAAACATATTAACCGATAACCGATAAGTCAACAGGCGTAAACGTCGTAATCGTAGGATATGTTTAAATTATCTGATAGAACACTTTTTTCTTCTTTTATTACGATACAGTGTCAGTAATTTTGATAAATCTTTTGATGTCTTATACTTCTTGCCCTTAAGGAACCTACTGACATCCCTCTTGATTGATTCCACATTAGTATTTTCTTCTTGCGAAAGCATTTTAGCATATTTGTTTTTCATATTTTTTATGGCAAAGTAATTATTTATTTTATCAAACCCGGCTTTGCTGACATTAGTCAGTCCGTCTTTTTTTGATGCTGGAATATTCATTTTCTTTATAAATCTATAAATCGTTGTGTAGTTTCTTCTAATAGACGAAGACGAAGACAAAGCTTCTATTGTATATGGGCTGGGTATTTTTACAGTATCAAACTTCTTTTTTGTGGTATCATTTATTATTATTGGATAATTTCGACCCTTTTTTTGGTCACGTTTGTCATATTGACCGAATTTTTCTATATTGTCCCCGGAAGGTATTTCGTTTGGTGACGACGACGTGCCTTCCTTTAATGCACGTTTAATATAATAGCGAATTAAGTTTTTTAAAGAGCTTACCGTTGTAGGTTCTATATAATTATTACACAATCTATCCCAGATATTATATGCGATATTCTGTTGCTCACTTTGTTTTTTAATAAAGTGAAATCTATAAAAAAATGGATGATATTTCAACATATAATCATGATGAAACCATTTAAATATGTGTTTTTTATCATAGTCATCTACAGTAATCCCCTGACACAGATAAATTAAAACTGGAAGGAGTAAATCTTCGTCTTTTGCTTTTTTGCTGAAAAATATTATACGGTCTAAAGAAGGGTTATATTCAGTAGCATTATTGATATTTATTTTATTGCACTTTCTTATTCTTCTTATAATAGTATAAATGCTGGAAATATAACCATACATATTAGGGGCGGCCACCTGGGATGGCATTCTACGAAGTCGGCTCTTTTTTGGCAATGCGGGAAAGTATAGAAACCGGATAGAGGCTATTTTATCTTTATGATGAATTTCGAATATCCAGTGAAATATCTTTTCTCCTAAAATATTTTCCTCATCAGAAAAATAACCTTCCTTTAAAACAATATGATAATCATTTGTAATTTCCGAAATACTCCCTAATTCTTTTTCTATTTCTGCTTGTAAAGAATATTGTTCCACCATACGGTTTGAATGGGGAATCCGGAAAAGACTGCGGAATTGATTTACAGCATCTGCATCATTTGACATATCAAAAGATCCTGCCTCTGTCCGTTCGACAATGTATTTTTTAATTATTGGAACAATAGTTTTTAAAACTTTGAGTATATCCATATATCTGTATCTCGAATTAATAGTTTATTTTATATGTATTTGTCCGGAAATGCAAGTACTTAGCAGGTTGAGAGCCATGGCAAAACAGGGGGTGGGATTATGACCTAACAAAAAAGAGGGATAGGAACAAGCAGTTGCAGTTATTTTATAAAAAGGGGGTATAGTGTTATGGCAAGGATAAAATTTGTTCCGAAGTTGAAAGAGTCGCTATACCATGTAAAAGTGATTGGCGCAAAAGAAAAAGAAGGTCAATATGGCTTGTGTTTGGTTTTTAAATTTGTTGTCTTAGACGATAGCAATAAGGGCTATATACTAAACAGATCCGTAAGCTACAACTCAGAACAAAATAAAAGCAGTAGTGTTTTGGCGGATTTTATATCAGCGATTCTTGGAAAAAATATTTCTGAGGTCAGCGATGTTGATACCGAAAGTTTAATCGGTAAACGTTGTATAGCTATTGTTCAAGACAAAAATGTTGATAGAGGGGGTAAAATACAATCTCAGGAATATATATCGGAATTACGTCCTTGGGATGCAGATATAAACAAAACCGAAGAATAAATAATGTTTCATTAAAACAATATAATTTATTGAAACTAATCCATAGAGAGAGTTATGGGCTCTCTCCAGTGGAAAAACATTGACTGCAATGCAAGTACGAAATATTTAATATTTATACATAGGAGTGTTTTTATTATGAATTTAACACCTTTAAAAGCAATAAGAAAAAAATGTTTGGAATGTAAAATGGGTAGTTATAAAAAAGTCCGTGATTGTATTTCATATGGACGATGTCCTTTGTACCAATATAGGTTGGGACGGAACGTCAGGCGGTCTAATATAGGCGGAAAGCCGACGCACCTCACTCGGATTATAAAATTTTTATAAACAGGAGACTATATGGAAAATATAAAAATAAATACGGAAGAAGCAAAGATGTTTTTGTCAGAAATGTTTAACAATAAGACACAGGGATATATAGAGTTCAGGTTAATAGCAACAGGGAAACAAGGAAAGGTCGAGCAGAAATATTATGAATCTCTGGATGAAATTAACTGGAAGAATATTGAGCAGAAAAATCAGCAGGGATACAACATTTACTATGGCGTAGGAATACGGAAGATTTGTAATGGTACTAAAAAAGATATATTACAGATACCAGCTATCTGGGTAGATCTTGATAGCAAAGATTTTGCTGGAGATAAAAGTAATATACTGAAAGTATATAAAGAAAAACTGCCAGAAAAACTTCATCCAACACACATTGTTGATTCCGGTAACGGATACCATTTGTATTGGCTATTACAGAAACCAGAGGAGATAAACAATGCGGATGACATTACCAGAATAGAAAGTTATACATCCGGATTAGCGGAATACTTGGGCGGAGACCATACACAAGATGTTAGCCGAGTTCTCCGCTTAGCTGGAACTATTAATGTAAAAAATCCTGATAACCCAAAACCCTGTAAACTTGTTAATAGGAATGGTAAACAAGCACTTACACTTTCAGACTTTGACAGTTATAGGAAAAATATTGTTGCAGGGAAAAGCATGGATGTGCATTTTGACGATGCTAACATAAAAATAATAGACATAAAGCAAATTGGAATATCTTCCAAGATGCAACAACTTATAATAGACGGATGGACAGAGGGCAGTGAGTATAAATCACACTCTGAGACAGACCAAGCAGTAATAATAGCATTACTTGGAGCAGGACATAACGACGACACAATCAGAGCAGTGTTTTCAAACCCAGAATGGAAAATCGGAAATAAATACCGAATAAGCGGAGATAAATATTTAGCTCATTCCGTTTCTAATGGGAAAGCATACCTGTTTGCAAAAAAGCCACAAGCAGAAACGACAACAGCAACAAAACCAGTGGCACTATCAGAAGAAGACCTTGAGAGTTTTAATAATATAAACAGGGACTGCGACCACGAAATAAAAGGGGATATGAATAATTACCTATATGAACGAATGGCGAACAGATGCGAGTTTATCAAATACTGCCAAGACAAACCAAAGGAGATAGCCGAGCCTCTGCTATATGCTGTAATATCCAACCTGTCTAAATACGAGAACGGGGAATGGGCAATATTAAATTTTGCCAGAGGGAACATTGAATTGTCAGAAAACAGGTTAGAAGCGATTATAAAATATGCAACTAAAAACATATTTCCTGCAACCTGCAATTATATACGTCAGAATGGATTTAAAGGTTGTCCGGAAGCTGGATGCGGGGTAAGATGTCCTGCTGGTTTGTCCAGAGCATGGATACATATTGAGGAGAAACGGTACTGGAAGGAAAAAGACAAAAATAACAAAACTGTAGAATACCCTATAAGCAATTTTGTTATCATACCGAGGGAAAGAATCCGGATGATAGAAACGCGAGAAGAACACGTTAAGGCAGATATTATTTATAACACCACCGGAGAGATGACAGGTTTTTCTTTTGGACCGGATACTTGGATATCAAAACAAAAATTTAAACAGGCATTAAAAGGAAGGCTTGAGCTTTTATATAAAGGTACTGACGATGACCTGCAGGATATCAAAAGAATACTTACGTTTTACAACATCCCTATTAAACAGGCGACAAAAACATTAGGATTCCATAAGGTTGAGGGAGAATG
>Ga0208246_1001638_pt1 | contig 11877 bp, 8 predicted proteins | sample RifOxyD2_FD_184039 | JGI IMG/M metagenome (GOLD analysis project Ga0208246, IMG submission 184039) | Soil microbial communities from Rifle, Colorado - Rifle Oxygen_injection D2 (SPAdes) | ecosystem: Environmental > Terrestrial > Deep subsurface > Rock core/Sediment | place: Rifle, Colorado...
ATAAAAACATCACTAAGATTAAAAACGGTAAAATATGGCACGGAAATAAAATCTATTACTCCTCCATAGTTTAATCTGTCCAGAATATTGCTCGCAGCGCCGATGAATATTAAGCCCCAAGCAAAAAAATGCTTGGTATTTTTTTGATAATTTTTTAAACACTGGCAGTAAACAAAAATTATTAACAAAAACAAAATTGGCCAAAGAAAATATTGACCAATCGGTAGAGAAAAAGAAATATTTTGATTTAAATAAGCGAAATTAGTGTGTTGCCAAAAATATATTTTTAAAACACGATCTAATAAAAATAAAATTAATAAAACAAAAAACTTTTTAGACATTAGAGCGATTTTTTCTTACACTCCATACAAGTCGTAGCTGAAGGAAAAGCCTCTAAACGCTTTGGGTCAATCGGCATACCACATTTTTCACAGGTACCATATTTACCTTCTTCGATTTTTTTCAAAGCTTTATTGACATTAAACAAGGAAACCTCTAGAGTCTTTTCCATGGATAAATTTTTTTCAAAAGTAGCTACTTCAGCCGCATTCTCATCTTCCTTTTCACCATAGTCAGGAAACTTAGCATCATAATCATCATCCGTCACTTTGACAGCATCGATATTCAGCTCTTTGACTAATTCTAGCTTACGAGCACTTAATTCATCTTTCATTTGGGCGATAAAAGCAGCATCTAATTTCATATGTTTGTCTTTAATGGTTTTATTTAACAGAGTCAAGTTTAGCAAAAATAGCCAGAAAAATCAAGTAAAAGCCAAAATTTTAACAACTAAAAGAGGCGCATAAGCGCCCTACATAAAATCATAATGATATTGTTTAGGGAATATGCGCCTTCCGTCTCTACAAATCACTTGTTTTCCGCCTTGTATGTCAGGCGAAAAAATTGGCAAGATTTTGATTTGCAAACACGTTATGACGCTTTCTTCTGACTCGAAAGCTTGTGCCACTCTACCATATCGTGGTATCGATCTCCATTTTTATCAAATGAGGATGATCCTTTTTATATTTTTATTTTTGTTTTTTAGATGTTTAAGGTGGTCAGCGCACCTTAATAATAATTACCTACAGTAGAATGGAAAGAACTGCCCACTAAATGTATTACCGAGCACTTCTTTGATTTTGCTAAAGAACTTATTTATTAACAATCTAAGTATATCACATAAATACTTCCCTGTCAACTCTAAATCTTGGCTAAAGTAAGCGAAAAAAAATTTAGCTTAAAACATGTTTTGACAAAATCACCAAAAAGTTTTCCACCTTGTGCACAAGTTTTCCACAACCCTTCGCTAAAGCTCCGGGATGCAGGCACCTTAAACTAAAAACATTAAAATTACTGCCAGCAAAGACGTAAACCTTGCGTTTGTGAACTTTGATACTCAAATAATAAAACAAATTTATCTACTTCCCCTAAAAATTTACCTAAATTTAGTTGTGAGGCGGCAATTTTATCTAAAAATATCAGATTAGTCAGCTTTTCATCTTCATTTAGCTCGCAATTTTGCCACTGATCAGAAAAATCTGCACTATTAGCTAATAAGTCTTTGACTAAATTTTCGGAATTACTTAAATAATGCTGATTAGCTATGTCCACTCCATAAAAATCTTTCATCTTCCAGTAGGCTTTGTCTTGCCAAGCTAGACTTTCTACTTTGACTTCTTTATTTTTTAATAGCTCCGTATACAAAGTACCATCCGGCAAGCTTCTGGTTTTAGTTATTACTTCAAACTCGGAATTAAGTGAGCTTAAGGCTGGATACCAGTCCTCGGCTTTGCTTAAATACCAGTCACCATCTTGATCAAAAAAGTAAAAACTATTATCAGCATAATTTTGCCAAAAATTTTCGCCAAATTTTAAGTGTGGTGCTTGAGTATTGACGATACTTAAAATATTTTCTTGCAAAAACTTGCTACTTGCCTCTGATAAATTTTGTCCGAACAATAATAGTCTAGGTTTAGAAATTATTTTTAAATCTTTCCAGGCTAAGCTCTTGGCTGAATCAACATTTTCTTGTGTAGTATTGAGTTGATAAATATTTATTTGCTTTAGATTATGTTTAGTATCTATTTGCCACCAAAGTTTTTCAGCGGAAAATAAAGCCTTATCTCCCACTTGAGCTAGAATATCTGTCAAAAATTCAGGTTTTTGAGTGCTAAAAAAAATATTTTCCCCACTAGGATTAAAAAAGTGTGGTACAATACCTATGCTATCCTGAATAATAAAGTCTAATTTTAAATCTGCCTGATTAGCTAAAACTAAGACCTGTTTGCCTATCAGATGCCAGCTAAAATTTTTATTTTCCAGCAAATTTTTTATTTCTTTTTTATTAAAACCAGTCTTAGCTTTAAATAAATAATAATTTACTTCACTGTTTCCTATTTTAAACCAAACAATATCTTTGCTTTGCTTTAAAAAGTCTGTGCCTAAAATATCTAGATCTGCTTTGGCCGTTGTTTGCAAATTATTTTGCAAAAAATCTACTATTGGCTGACTTTGATCATCAGCTTTCTGCCACTGATAATAAAAACTAGTTTCAGCTGGTAAAAAATTAAGTAAAGCTTGATCTGCTTTAGAAGAAAACCAAATAGTGACTATGGCTATCAATAATAAAAGAGCAAACGCATAGATTAATGCCTGCGAACGTTTGCTCTTTTGAATAAAATACTCTAAAAAATTCACACTAACACTAAGTTATTTTTTAACAAAGTCTGTTCTAGGTAAAAGCTCCTTAATAGATAAAGAAATACGATTTTTTTCCTTGTCTACTTCCATGACCTTGACTTTGACGACATCGCCAAGCTTCAATTTATCTGAAACTTTCATCACCCGCTCATGGGCGATTTGGGAAATATGTACCATACCATCTTTACCAGGCGCTAACTCGACGATCGCGCCTAGCTCAGTACCACGATTACGATCAGTAATGATTTGTAAAACCTTACCTTCATAGATTTCACCTACTTCTATCTCTTTGACAATACCACGAATCCATTCTTCGGCACGTTTGGCACCTTCAGAGTCATGAGAAGTGATCATCACTAAACCATCTTGCTCGATATCAATCGCCACATTACATTTGTCAATAATTTCATTGATAATTTTTCCGCCAGAGCCAATCACTTCTCTGATTTTTTCTGGATCAATGTGTAGGGTAGTAATACGAGGAGCATAAACAGATAGCTCCGGCCTGACTTCAGCGATAGCCTCGGCCATGACAGCTAAAATCTTCTCACGAGCTATTTTAGCAGCCTTCAATGTCTCCTCTACTATCTCATAGCTAATACCACTTGATTTGATATCTAGCTGAATAGCCGTGATACCAGTTGCGGTGCCGGCAATTTTGAAATCCATATGTCCAGAATGATCTTCGATGCCTTGGATGTCCGTCAAAATTTTATATTTTTTCTTGTCATGCTCATCTATTACCAAACCCATAGCAATGCCGGCTACCGGGGCCTTGATAGGCACGCCAGCGTCCATCAAAGATAAAGTTGAGCCACAGATAGAAGCCTGTGAAGATGAGCCATTGGAACCCAATACTTCTGACACTACCCGAATAGTATAAGGGAAGCTTTCGTTATCTGGCAAAACTGGGATCAAAGCTTTTTCAGCTAAGGCACCGTGACCAATCTCACGTCTACCTGGACCACGTAAAGGCTTGACCTCACCGACAGAAAAGCCAGGGAAGTTATAATGGTGCATATATTTTTTGGTACCAGCTTCTTCCATGCTGTCTAAGGTCTGCTCATCACCAGGCGCACCTAAAGTGACGATAGACAATACTTGCGTCTCACCACGAGAAAATAAACCAGAACCATGAGTACGTGGCAAAATAGCTACTTCAGCTGACAAACTTCTGATCTCGTCAAAAGCGCGACCATCTGGACGTTGGTTTTTTTCTAGGACTAATTTTTTAAAAGCCTCTTCTAAAGCAATATCCACTGAAGCAAGTCCTGAAGCGCGCATGTCTTTGGAAACTTCATTATCAGCTTTTAAAATTTGATTTAATTCTTCTTTGATAGTGTCAATCGCTACCTTCATCTGTGATTTGTCAGGATGAAAACAAGTACTCAAATCTTTGGTGTCCAAAAAAGCCTGAACCTTGGCTTTAACTTTATTTTTTAGCTCTAAAGTTTCTGGTTCTTCTACTTTTGGTGAATTCTTTTTAATACCAAGTTCTGTGATGATACTCTGCACAAACTCAACTAGCTTACGGATATGTTTAGCAGCAAAGACAATACCCTCGTACATATCTTTTTCAGTCACTTGGCTAGCGCCAGCTTCGATCATAATCACTTCATCGGCAGACCCGGCCACAAATAATTCTAAATCGCTTTTAGTACTTGCCTCTACAGTCGGATTGATCACCCATTCACCGTTGATATGGCCAACACTTAAACCAGCCAAAGGTCCATCCCAAACAATTGGTGAAATACCCAAGGCAATACTGGCTGCGATCACACTAGGAAATTCTGGATTGTTGATGCCATCATAAGATAAGACTGTGATGACGACTTGCACATCGTTTCGGTCTGACTCTTTAAATAAAGGTCTGATAGAACGGTCGATCAAACGAGCAGTCAAAATAGCATCGTCTGTTGCTCGGCCTTCACGCTTGATAAAACGTGAACCTTTGATTTTACCAGCAGCATATAAACGCTCTTCATAATCCACCATCAAAGGGAAAAAATCTACGCCTTCGCGAGGTGCAGATGAGGCTACAGCGGTCGCTAAAACCACCGTGTCACCATAAGTGACAGTACAAGAGCCGTGAGCCTGTTTGGCTAGCTTGCCAATTTCCACTGACAAGTTTCTTCCAGCCAACTCAAGGCTAAAATTTTTGATTGACATAAAATGTCCTTTCTTTTTTGAGAGTTTTTGCACCAACAAGCCTTAGACTCTTAGTCGTAAAAACAGTTTTTACTAATAGCCTATCGTCTGCTGATGAAAAAAACAACTCTTAATAATCTTAATAATTAACTACGCCCCCGCCAAAGGCGGAGGCGGGTATAATTTTACTTTTCGTCTTCTAACTCTTCTTTTTCTTCTGCTTCGGCTTCAAAGTAATCTTCAAAATTCTTTAATTCCTTTTTAGCAATTTTTAATTTTAAAGCTTTGACGAGTTTCAAAAAGCGTTTTTCATCCTCTCTCTCCAAATAGCGTAAAAGCTTATGTCTCAAAGCGACTTTAGCTAATAAACCACGGCGAGAAGAAACGTCTTTTTTGTGACTCTTTAAATGCTTGGTCAACTCTTTGATCTCTTCAGTCAAAATAGCGACTTGCACCTCACAAGAACCAGTGTCACTTTTGTGAGTACGAAACTGTTCTACCAGTTTCAATTTCTTTTTCTTGTCTAACATAATTTTCCTTTGCTCCACCCACCGAGTTTAAGCTAATTTTTAGACGAAATAAGGCTTAAACCAAGCTAGGGGAATTAATAATAAGTAAGGCCATATTAGCATTTTTAAGCCTAAAAGTCAATACTCCCCCTTGGGGGGAGGGATTTTATGTGCTAAAATATATTAGATGACACAAACAGAAAATATCAGAAAATATCAAAAATATTTAAATACTAAAAAAATATCTTTGAGTAGCCAAGCAACTTATCTCTGGCACTTAAAACATTTTTTAGCTTATTTAGATAAAGAAAAAATAACCCCGAAAAATTGTGAAAAATATCGTGAATTTTTGCTACATAAATACAAAAAAATCGCTACTATTAATTTGCGCTTAAGCGTAATTAATAACTACTTAAAATTTAGCAAACAAAAACAGCAGCTCACGCTCTTGTCTATCGAAAAACAAAGTATTCATGTCTTAACTAAAAAACAACTAACTGAATATCTCAATCTCATCCCCCACCCGAGCGACTTAATCAGTTTGCGCGATAAAATTTTATTAGAAATATTATATTATAGTGGCTTTAAAGCCAAAACTATTGTTAGCTTAGAAAAAAAAGATCTTAATTTAAATAAAAATATTATTTCTTATCAAAAACAAGAGGCTAAATTAAATAACAGCACTAAATTTTATTTACTAAAATATTTACAAAAAAGATCAGACGATTCTCCCTATTTATTTATCAATTTTGATCACGCTGGCAAAAATAAAAACCAAGCTTTGTCTGTCAGGTCGATAGAAAGAATCATCGAAAAATATAGTCACCAGATGTCTGATGTTTTGCGGCTCAATCCTCAAGTTTTACGTCATACTCTAGCCTATTACTTAAAACAAAATGGTGCCCAAATTTCACAAATAAAAAAAGCCCTGCATTTTCAGAGCGATTTAGCAGCGGAATTTTATTATCATAAATTATAATGGCTAATAAATACGAAAATTTAAATAAAATTCAAGCGGAATTTGATTTTCATAATCTCGGTATTTTAAGTCCACAAAAAATTTATAGTTTAGCTGATGAATTTATTTTAAATTCACAAAAAAATAATTACACTAAAATAAGTTTTATTGTTGGTCAAGGCAAGCACTCAAAAAATGGAGCTATCATCAAGCCTTTATTACAAAAATATTTAGCTACTCACTCTAATGTAACTAAAGTAAGTTTGGGAAAATTTGCTCAAGGCGGCGAAGGAGTTTTAGTGGTAGATTTAATGTAAATAATACAACAGAACTAAAAATTTTATTAAACGCCCTGTGGGCTGAAAGCATAAAATTCTTAGTTCTGTTTTTTAATTTGTTTAAAAAAATTTAGGCCCGGTTTCTCGCGAGAGAAACCGGGCCTGGTTGTTGCATATCGATTCGTTACTTGAGCAACAGCATCTGCTTCGTGACGGACTGGCCGTTGTAGGTCAGCGTGTAGAAGTAAAGACCGCTGGACAAGTTGCTGGCACTGAACTGAAAGCTCATGATTGCCAGCGTTAAGTTGGTCGTTGGCAAGTTCCGCGACCCGTTGACCAAACAAGTTGCGGACGATCAGTTGAGCATTACCGGGAATTGGCAGACTGAACTTGATCGTGGTTGTGGGGTTGAAGGGGTTGGGATAATTTTGCACCAAACTCAAGGCTTGGGGCAAAACCGAATCACCGATGGCTGATTGCATTTCCTCACAGCCGAGAAATGTCCCGGCCGGCAAAGCAATGGGAAAAGGAGCAGGAAAGCAATCCACGTAAGAGGCGTTGATGTTGATGTACTGCACAACACTGGTAGTATCGATGCCTGTCACCGCCAGCTTCACTCGTAGCTCATTGATACTGGCGTAGAGCGGTATCGGCTCGCTCTCCGGAATATCGCTGCACCAGTCAAAACGATAGGACAGAGGTGAACCATCGGGTCCTAACAAACGGCCATAGGACCAACCATCGTACCACTGCTGACCGTCATAGAACTGCCAGTGAACAGACACGCTGTCTGGGTGACAAGCGTCAGGCCAGTCACTGGCAAAGGCAGAGATGTGTAGAGCCACAGCGTTGTACGCTAGACCACACAACATCAATGCCAAGAAACAAATCCGTTTCATGGTGATCTCCTTTTATTCGGCTCTAATGCCGTCATTCCAAATGCCCCAAAAAGCGCTGCCGTCCAGAACATTGGTGACGGTCACTTGATACCAGCCCTTGGGACAATTCCAGATGGCGCGTGAATGCACCCAGGAAGTGTTACTTTGTCCGTTCCAAGGAACTTCCGCCAAAAGACTCCATTCCACTTGATCAGTAGAAAACCAGACTTTGTAGCTGGCAGACTCCTGGCCAAAGGGCAAGGCCTCAAGCTGCAAACGGATAGCACCGGTGTTAAAATACTCGGCTCTGACCACCGGTGGATTCAAGGGAGCGTTGTTTGGTACCCAAGCATCATTTGCCACCCAATGTTGGTTACCGACGCCGCCCGGTCTGAACCATGATGACCATTCATCGATGCCGAGATTGTAAAAATTGAGTTGGCCATTTTCTAAAAAGCCAAGACGCGTATCACCATCAGTACCTTGAGCAAAAACAGGGCAAGAATTTGGGGAAGAATAGTTGTGAATCTTGCCTTGGTCCGTGAAATCATCACCAGACCCATGCCACAGGCGCAGGCCATCACCCCGATCCAACATCAGGCAGTCGCTTACATTATCAAGGTTGAAGTGCAAGGGAAAAAGATAACGACGTCTGGTCGACATTGGTCCAAGCATTTGGAATTCAGGCACTCCTTGCCCAAAGTCCATCCACTTGAAATAAGTCGAACTGTTGGAATAAGGATAATAACTATTGCCCATCATCGCGAAATGGCTGGATCCTGCGGGTGCCTGATACGGTACCAAGGCTTCCAAACCGTTTTCATAGCCAGGCACATTATAACCCAAAGTGAAAATGCCGATGCCGTGATGGCCTTGGCTTTGACTATAACTGATGAGCCAGGCTTCTTGAGTGTAACCGCCCTGCGCACCAGCACAAGTCAGGCTGGCAACGACGAAGTCATAATAACCATTGCCCAAGATGTCTAAGCTGATGGGATCCTTAAGCTGACCACAGTCGCCAGCACTACGGGTGTACAGCGCCTCACCAAGCACGTTGGTAAGGTATAGGTATTTGCTGTTTACGCCGCCGGTCAGGCAAAAACGACTACCAATATCACCAGCTGGATCATGCGAAGCACAAGCCAAGCCAGTAACTGGCAGTAAAGAATCCGGTAAAAGCACGTCAAATACCTCGCTAGCGTCAGCCAGAGAATAGCCGTACAAATGGTTAGCGTCGGCAACCACAGCTGTCAAGCCATACTCGGACAGATCGCTTAAAGCATAAGCATCGACGTGGTTAAAGGTTCTTGGCCAGCCAGCCGTCAAGGCCAACTGGTTGTTCTGAATTCGTGACATCGCTAACTCCCCTTCGCTGATGACTGCCAAATGATGGCTAGCATCACCAGCAAAACAAAGATCAGTGATGTCTGTGTTGAAATCCAAAGCATTCATTGGTTGACCGTTGATGTATAGGCTAACCACTTGTTCGTCAGCCGTAGCCACAAACTGATGGTCAGTCTCAACAATCACTTGCTCACCGCCTGGGATGACCCAGTTGCTTGATGGCAAGCCAACGAATGGTTGCAGACGTTCAACGACCACGGTGCTGTCCAAAGACTGCACGTATAAGCTCACGGGCAGATCCAAGACTTGACACAAAGTCGTGGCCCCCCAGACATTGCTGGAAAAGCTGGCTTCGAAAGTCTGATTGAAAGCCACCGTGTCGTTACTGGCCACTGTCTCGCCGCCAATGATCAATTGCCAACCCGTAAAGCTTACGCCTAGGTTTTGGAAATGGAAATTCGCTTCCACCCCACCCAAAGGCACTTCTTCACGTAGCTGATGATCAGTCATCACCACACAAACGCCGGGCGCTGGCCGTTCACTAACTGTGAAAGAAAGCATCTCGCGATCGTTGTCACAATTAGCTGTGTTAATTGTCCATTGAAACCAAGTTCCATCCTCCCAAGTGAAGGCTGGCTCTTGAATTTCGTCAAAAGGCCAGGTCACCACGCCGTCGTCTGGATCGGCGTACAGAATGGTCGGACATGGTTTATCTAAAAAGCGCCAGCTCGATCGATTGACCGAAGAAGGCTCAATCAACAAGCGACCACCAGCCGTGGGCAAATGAAGCCGCATAAAGCTCGGATACTCCAAGTCCCACGAGCGGAGAAACATCTTTTCCGCTGGATTATTTGGATTCTGAAAGAAGTAAGGCACATAAGTCCCATCGAACTCATAGGTGCCTGGGGCGGTAATAAGGATCGGCTCCTCGCCCCAACCAACCAGATCTTTGTAATCTGCACAAAGATCTGATGGTAAGCCCAGGTTGTAACGGTACATGATTTCATCATACCAACCGAAACATCCGTGATTCATGACTTGCCAAGAGCTTTGAGGGTTATCCATGTAGAGATCCGGTAACTGCAGCACACAGTGCCCCAGCTCATGGACGATAACACCAATAGTCAAAGGTGAATCGTTACCGAATTGCTCCATCGACAAGTTGGTCCAGCCATGGTAGTGGGCAAAGGACAAACCGCCGTGACTAGTGACGAAACAGATAGGGCGTTGCGGGTCCAATGTCATATCAATCCCCGCTGCTCGCAATGTTTCCCAGACCACAGCACTAGATACATTAACATTGTTAAAAACAAAAGGTCCGCCGGTAGCAGGATCTACAAGACAACCAGGAAAAGGAGCTGTGTAGCCAGGCACATTACTGTAGCGCGATTCATCTGGCTCGAGCCATGACAAGCCATGGCTAGCCCAACGCCACCAATCATTAGCCGAGGCAGGTACGTTGTACCAACCCTGGTTAATATCATTGGGGTATGTCTGATCATAGTTTTCCAAAAAAAACTGATCATGAAACTTCTGTTGATCCATCGGATGGCCATTGAAATAGAAAAAGCTGTCTGGATTGGCTGGCTGACCTGGCCGACCAATAGACACCAAAATGTAAGTGATCCTGATTGGCCCCGACACCGGCACGATGTCGCTGGCAAAGGAATTGAACTCCCTTACCCGAGCATCATAAACCGGATCATTGTAAGCTGCCAGATGATCAGGAATGCCTCCCGACAGCTCACGTGCAGTATACTTGACCAGATGCTGCTCACTGGTAGAAGAGTCGATCATGGCATAGTACCAATGACCATCTTCCTCGATCAACAGACGACCTTGAGCATCCCTGGTCGGGCTATCAAACTCGTCCGGAGAAGTGGTTAGAGTCAAACCGTCAACTTCGAAATGAACCGGCAGCGTCGGTGCTGCCATAACACTTGCCCAGCACAGGCAAGTGATGAGAATGCCGTACAGAGCCTTCATGGTTCTTGTCCTTTTTTGTTGAATGAAACTTTGAAAAAGGCCTTGTTTAGTTGCCCGTCAAAGCTTGCAGTGCAGATTTATCCGTACACCAGCATGCTTACGCATAGTGGTGATAATTTTCGAAATCGATATGCAAATGTCAGGGGCTATATCAGCCAAAGACATTGATTTGACAAAGAGCTGATTTAACAATCTACCATACTAAAAATAAACCTTTTTGTCAATAAAGGCAAATTAAAAAACAGCCCCCTCAAAAAAAGGCTATTTCTATAAAAATTTTAAAACAAATTATTAGCAATTTTGCCAACAATAAAACCAACTAAAGCAGCAAGGCTAGCTAAAATAAACATCTGCAAGCCAGCTTTCCACCAATTTAATCTAGTAAATCTGGTACTAAAAACTCCCAAAATAAATAGACTCAATAAAGTAATGCTAATCGAAAAATAAATAGCTTGCGGCAAGCTCAAAAAGATATAGCCTAACAACGGAATAGTGCCACCAACAATATAAAAAGCAAACATAAATAAACCGCCGGTCAAAGAATGGTCTTCAATTTTAGCTGGCAAAGCTAATTCACGGTAAGCCATTTCTTCTAGCATTAACTTTTTATCTTTACTAGCTACTAAAACCATTTGACTAGCTATTTTTTTGGGCCAGCCATGCTTTAAATAAATATTTAATAACTCTTTTTTTTCTGTTTTAGGAAAATTAATAATTTCTAATTTTTCTTCATACAATTTTCTCTTACTCAAATTTATCACTGACTTATTGGATAAATAAGAGCCAATGCCCATCGAGATACTTTCGACAGCAATAATCACTAAACCAGATAATAAGACTATTTTGCTATTTAAAGTACCGGCCGCAATACCCGTGATCGCCCCTAGGGTTGACACCATACCATCTTCAGCACCAAAAATAATTTCTCTAATATTATTAGACAATTTAGAATTCTGATGATGAACAAAATTTTTGGTATTTATTTTTTTCATTTTTATTTTTACTAGCTTTAGTATAACAAAATTTAGACAAAGAAAAAAGCTCACCCCCTGCGTGCAGGGTGAGCCGAAACGAAA
>Ga0208246_1001641_pt1 | contig 11847 bp, 10 predicted proteins | sample RifOxyD2_FD_184039 | JGI IMG/M metagenome (GOLD analysis project Ga0208246, IMG submission 184039) | Soil microbial communities from Rifle, Colorado - Rifle Oxygen_injection D2 (SPAdes) | ecosystem: Environmental > Terrestrial > Deep subsurface > Rock core/Sediment | place: Rifle, Colorado...
TATTCTCATTTTATTTAATATTTTTTCCGCACCTTCCTTGCTAGTTGCAGGAAGTATCAATGCGAATTCTTCCCCGCCATATCTTGCCACAATATCAGTTCTTCTTAAATTATGCGATATAATTTGCGCCACTTGTCTTAAGCAAGTATCACCGGCAGGATGTCCATTCCTATCATTATAGTTCTTGAAATAATCTATATCCAGTATGGCTAAAGATAAAGTGCTTTCATATCTCCTTGCCAATTCGGTTTCTTCTCTAATTTTTTGCTGGAAAAATCTATGATTAAAAGTATGGGTAAGTTCATCTAAAATAGACAATTCCTGTATTTTTGAATAAAGCTGAGCATTTTGCAAAGCAACGGCTGCTTGATTGGCAATCGTAGTTGAAATTGCCAAATCTTTGGACGTAAAATTTATTTTTGTTTTGCTGTTTCCTATGATAATAAGACCAAGTATTTTATCCTGTACAACAAGCGGCAAAATAATAAATTGTCTTAATCCCAACTGCCCTATAACTTCCTTGTCCACCAGTGGATTTTTTTCAGCGTCCTGAACCATTACCGGCAGTTTCGTTTTAACCGCTTGTTGAATTATTTTGTCCTGATTTTCTATATGCAAATAAAACTTTTTTATGCCACCTAAAGCTACAGCTCCTTTTGTCGCTATACACAAATAATTATTTATACTTTCTATTAAGTATATAAAGGCAGAATCAAAGTTTTTTTCTCTTATTAAATTATCCATTATCAGAGATAAAAGTTTATTAATATTTGTAGTGGTTAGAAGTGCCTGAATAACTTCATTTGTTCTTTTTAATTCCTCCTGACTTAACAGTTTTTCTTTGCCAAATTGTTTTATTTTTTTATACTGATAAACCAAAAATGAAGTAACAACTAAAAAAGTAAAATATCTTTGTACAGGACCCATCCAACCCAGGAGTTCAGTAAAAGAAACTAGCAGTAAAAAAACAAATATTACTATTAGCATTATTCCCCAAGAATTATTTTGACTTTGTTCTTTAAATCATCCAAATCAATGGGTTTAACTATATAGTCAGCTATCTTGGATGACCAAACCTCATAGTCAGCTTTAAAAGAATCGTAGGCAGAACACATTATAATAGGTAGGGTAGCGGATTTTCGTCTTATCTCTTGTAGAATTTGAAGTCCGCTTGTGTCGGGAAGTTTAATGTCTAAAATAACCAAATCCGGAGTTATTGTCTTCAACAATTCCATACATTCTTTGCCGGAATTTGCTGAAAAAACTTTATATCCGGATTCTGATAATTCGTCACAAATTATCTCGGACAATGGTTTCTCATCTTCAACTGATATTATCGTTTTCATTTGATTGTTTTATTAACTTCTATCTTTTCCGTGTAGTGTTCAAGAATATATTTTGTTTATGCTCATTTTTATTCTAAAAAATATTTCTCGTATATAAAACCATCTCTCTATCTGGGTTTATTTACAAGAAGTATCAAGAAGTCTACCGACTTCGTTTATAATTTCTTCGATAGGAACAGGCTTTAATATAAAAGTACACTTCCTGTTTTCTTTTGCTAATTTAGATTGTAAATCCTTATACTCTTCAAATGCCGTATATATTATTATTTTTGTATTAGGATAATTTTTATTTATCAAATCTAAAATTACCATCCCATCACCGAATTGTAATCTCATATCTAAAATGACTATATCGGGTTTTAATTTTTCAATTAAACCCATTGCTTCTTTTTCATTTAATGCCAACTCAACAGTATACCCCACTTCAACCAATGCTTCTCTAAGAATTTCACTAAGAAAGCTGTTGTCTTCCACAATAAGTATTTTTTTCATATTATTTTTTTATCTCCTTTTTTGAATATTTCCTTCCATTTATTCATTAAAGCAGATTATATGTAATTCATCATTATTTGAACAACATATAAGTAATAATTTCACACTCGTATCCGATAAGAATCTAAAATATTATACAATACTTTATAGTCGCTTCCAATAACCTTATTTACTCTTTTCAAGTTCCTTTTTTACAACTCCCAACAATAAATCCAAATCCACCGGTTTAATAATAACTGCATTCGCCCAACGATCATAGTAAGTTTTGAGTTTAGTGGATGTTACCGCCGTACAAATAATTACAGGTACATTTGTATCATATTGCCTGATGTATGCCAGTATCTCTGTCCCGGTTATATCCGGAAGTTTAACATCAAGAATGATTAAATCCGGCATTTTTTCTTCAATTACTTTCAATGCGTCAGTTCCGTTATTCTTTGTAATTACGTTATAGTTACAGTCCTTTAATTCATCGGTAAGTATATCAGAAAAATATTTTGTATCTTCAACAACTAAAATTGTTTCTGCCATTTAATTTACCTCAAGAAATAGGAAGAATTATTTTGAATGTAGTACCATAATTTAAAACACTATGTAATTCAATTCTTCCCTTATGGGCTTCTATTATTCTATTTGATATCGTTAATCCCAAACCAGTGCCGCTTGGTTTTGTCGTAAAAAATGGATCAAATATTTTCTTTACATTTTCCTCTGGAATGCCGGGTCCTGTATCAGATATCTCAAGAACTATATTGCTCCCGTCCTGCATTGTTGCAACTTTCAATTCTCTGCGTTCCCTGTTAACCATAAAATGTACAGCATTTTGAATAATATTAAGTAACACCTGTCTTATTAATGCGGGATCTATTTTCAACATCACTATTGATTCATCAAGCATTTTCACAATTTGCACCTGCGAACTTTCTATTTCAGGCTGTAAAAAATATAATACATCTTCTATAAGTTTGCCTAAATCGCTTTCAATAAGTTGCGGTGCTGTTTCGCCGGAAAACATAAGAATATTTTTAACTACACGTTCAAGTCTGTCCGATTCTTCAATAATATATCTTGTATATTTTTTGTTAGGATCGTCATTCGCTATTTTTTTGCTGATTCTTTGGGCACTCGCTCTTATAGATGCCATAGGATTTCTGACTTCGTGAGCGACTACAGCCGCCATCTCTCCCAATGCTGATAAACGTTCAGATTTAATAAGCTGAGATTGGGTTTGTTCAAGCTCCCTCTTAGCTATATCTACCTGCCTCTTTAGCTCTTCAACAAAATTCTTTTCCATTTCAAATAGACGGGCATTATCTATTGCTAAACCTGCCTGATTGGTAAATGTTGAAAGATTCCTGATATCCTTTTCTTCTATTTCCCGTTGTGATTTCGTATTATCAACTATTACAAGTCCTATAACCTTGTCTTTTGATATCAGAGGAATTGCAGCTAAAAGGTTTGGCTTTAAATTTTTATATACCTCGGTAAAATTTCTGGGTATCATTTCCTCTTCAATCGAAGAAATAATCTTCGGCTTAGCTTCAGTAATTGTTTTTATGATAAAGTTATTTTTATCTTTTATTGATATTGCCAATTTTTCAAGTTCCTCGTTTTCTATACCGATACCTTTTTCCGGTTGAAGAGTGCTATTTTCTATAAGAAAAATAATGGTTCTGTCAAAATTAAGATCTTTCTGAACCGCCTCAAGTATTAAACCCAAAATTCTGTCTAAATCGGTAGTTGATATCATCGCTTTGTTAATGCGATTCAAAATGGTCAATGTTTCCGTTTTTTGTTTCAACATAACATTTTTTTCTTCTAATTCTCTTTTAGATATTCCAAGCAGATTTGTCGTTTCCTTATATTTCTCCTGAGAAATATTCATACTTATTAACTGCTTTTTTGCTGGACCTAATATTACTGATAATAAAACTATGCCTACACAAAGAGAAATGATAATAGATACTGGAATCGCCAACCGTGGCAAAAAGTATGGATTAAGCCATTTTATAAGTATAGCATATAAAATAATACTTAAACAAATTAAACTTAATGTTAACCATCTGATATTGCTAAGCATTACTATTCCCCCTAATATAACTTCGTTATATTTGATTGCATCCATCCTCCGTAGCAGTAGTCTGCTACTGCGGAGAACGGGCAGATTTTCAGAAACGATTATTTATCCGCCAACGATTCCCTGTCCACCAACGATTCCCTGTCCGCCAAAGGTTCCTTGTCCGCCGAAGATGTGTCAGCAATATGGCGAATAGCCATGATTATTGATGACACGTTTATCGAAGGCGGAAGTAGCGGACACCGATTTAACGACATGCCTTAATCTAAGTAATCTATCCTCTTAATCTACTTAATCGGTCGCCTTCATTAGGATGTCTTAAATCCCTTTGGATTTGATTTATGCCATTTCCATGCGGTTTCTACGATTGTATTTATATCATTATATTTTGGCGCCCAATTTAATTCTTTTTTTATTTTCTCCGAAGTCGCTATCAATACTGCAGGATCCCCCGCTCTTCTGGGAGTATCTTTCGTATTTATTTTCTTACCGGTTACTTTTTCGGCAACTTTTATTATCTCTCTTACAGAGAAGCCCTCTCCATTTCCGAGATTATAAATCGCACTATCCCCGCCTTTTTCCAATCTTTTTAAAGCAAGTATATGCGCCATTGCAAGATCAGTTATATGTATATAATCTCTTACACAAGTACCGTCTTTTGTTTCATAATCAGTGCCGAATATCTGGACATGCGGTCTTTGACCCAAAACTGCCTGCAATACTATCGGGATTAAATGTGATTCCGGTGCATGGTCTTCTCCGATTTTCCCGGATATATGTGCTCCGGCTGCATTAAAATACCTTAAAGACACATATTTGATTCCATATGCATTATCATACCATTTTATAGCATTCTCAAACATCAGTTTTGTTTCACCATAAGGATTTGTTGGAAAAGTTTTGTTGTTCTCTTGTATAGGTATTCTGTCGGGTTCCCCATAAACAGCTGCAGAAGATGAAAAAACAATCTTTTTTACATCATATTTAAGCATGGCGTCCAATAAATTTAAACTGGCAATCATATTACTTTTAAAATACTTGCTGGGATTTTCTACCGATTCTCCGACTAAACTGTCCGCCGCAAAGTGAACCACAGCATCTATCTTACTATTTTTAAATACATCTTCTAATTCATTCTTATTTAAAAGATCAACTTTGACAAATTCCCCTCCGCTGATCGCTTCCCGATGCCCTTTCTGAAGATTATCAAGAGTAATAACATCATAACCCATCTCAAGCAGTTCTATAACTGTATGACTGCCAATATAACCTGCACCACCTGTAACAAGAATCCTCATCAACACTCTCCTTTATTGTAAAATAAGCGACTTCGTCGCAAGAAATAATCTTCTATCTTTTTGAAATTATACAAAACAATATGATTTTTGTCAACCGCACGTATCAAATCATGTATAATCTAACCCAAGGGGTAATCGTCAAATCATGTATAATCTAACCCGACAAGGAGGGTTAGATTATGAATTTAAAATTCAAGATGAATTATTTAAAAAGCATATATCAACGGTATCATAAGTCCATTCGTCAAGCAAAAAAGAAAATACTTGATGAATTTTGTAATGTCTGCAACTACAACAGGAAATATGCTATATGGTTACTAAATAACCCGCTTAAAGAGAAAAAATTTAAATCAACAAGAAAAAGAATTTTTATTTACAGCCAAGAAACGATTTCTATATTAGAATCAATCTGGGAAGCCAGCGGGTATCTATGGTCGCAGCGTCTTAAAGCAGCACTCCCTTTATGGCTTCCATGGGCAAAACAAAAATTCAACATAACTCCCAAAATAGAAAAACAACTTATTTCTATTAGTTCCGCTCAGATTGACCGCCGGCTTAGAAACAAAAAAAATCGCAAGAAAAAGAAAATTTATGGCACTACCAGACCCGGGACTTTACTTAAACACAATATCCAAATTAAAACAGATAACTGGGATGTTAATACGCCGGGTTTCATGGAAATAGATACTGTTTCTCATTCCGGACCCTCTGCGGAGGGTGATTTTATCCTCTCTCTCAATTGTACCGACATTCATACCACATGGACTGAAACCCGGGCAGTTATGGGCAAAGGTCAGATTTTAACTCTTGATGCCATTGAAGATATTAAAAGTTCTCTGCCTTTTATTCTTCGCGGTATTGATTCAGATAATGGCTCAGAATTTATTAACCACCACCTTAAAAGATTCTGTGATAACAATAAAATCCAATTTACCCGTTCACGTCCTTACAAAAAAGACGATAATGCTCACATAGAACAAAAAAACTGGACCCATGTCAGAAAAATATTCGGCTATGTCAGATACGATACTAAATTCGTCCTCAACCTGATGAACGACCTTTACCGCAACGAATTATGCTGGTTCCAGAATTTCTTTCAACCATCGGTTAAATTACTTGAAAAAATCCATATTGGCTCTAAACTTAAACGGGTCTATGATAAACCTATTACTCCGCTCCAGAGAGTCTGTAAATGCAAAAATGTTAATCCTGTTAAAATTGCTGAACTTAAAAAACTTTCCCTGTCTTTAAACCCTTTTGAATTAAGTATAACTATCGATAAAAAATTAAGCAAAATTTATGACGCTGCCTCAAAATATAGAAAAATTTATAAAAATTTTAAATCCGAACCTTATGTTGTTAATAACTCTGTTCCTTCTAACTTATGGTTAGATTCTTAGATGATTTGACAAGCCGCAACAAAATATTATATTATGAAATGAACCTTAATTTATTTTACTTCTTGATTTGTTTTATATTCTATATTTTTCCTGTTATTTAACGAAAGATTAAAAACAACGAAAACAATCAAAATTATTAAAAATACCAAAATGACATATTCTATTACTCCTTGAGCTTTTCTTGATTTCATACAATTTTAAACTGGTGCTTATTCAACCGTTACTGATTTAGCTAAATTTCTTGGTTGATCAACATCACAACCGCGTAAAACACCTATGTGATATGCCAATAATTGCAATGGAATTATATTTAAAAGAGGGTATAATAATTCTTCTGTTTTAGGAACGTAAAAAACAAAATCTGATTTTTCTTTTATTAATTCATCCCCTTCAGCCGCGATGGAGATTACTATTCCTTCTCGTGCCTTCACCTCTTCAATATTTGAAAGTATCTTTTCATATACCTTCCCGTCGGTAGCAATACACACAACAGGCAAATTTTCATCAATTAAAGCAATAGGTCCATGTTTCATCTCACCAGCAGGATATCCTTCCGCATGAATATATGAAATCTCTTTTAGTTTAAGTGCACCTTCAAGTGCAATAGGATAATTAGGTCCTCTCCCTAAATAAAGAAAATCAGATTTTTTAAAAAACTTCTTTGCTATTACTTTTATCTCCTGTTCCTTATTTAAGATACTTACTATATCCCTGGGTATTTTTAACAATGAATCTATAAATTTAATTGAATATTCCTTTGTTACTTTTCCTTTAATAATTCCAAAATACAAGGCAAGAAGATAAATTGCAGTAAGCTGTCCTGTAAAAGCCTTTGTAGATGCTACTCCGATTTCTGGCCCGCACCTTGTATAAAAAGTTGCATCCGATTCACGAGTAATTGTCGAACCCATTACATTGCATATTGAAAGTGTTTTAACCCCGAATTTTTTTGATTCTCTTAGCGGGGCTATAGTATCCGCTGTTTCTCCAGACTGACTTATTGCTATAAGCAATGTCTGACTATTTAAAATCAAATCCCTGTATCTGAATTCTGAACCTATGTCCGTCTCAGTAGGGATTCCGGACACAGATTCAAATAAAAATCTTCCAATCAAGCCTGCATGATATGACGTGCCACAAGCAACGATTGATATACGGTTTATGTTTTTAATAATTTCAGGACTTATATTAACTTCATTAAAAAATTCATTTATGTCCTCAACTTCGATTCTTCCGCGAAAAGTATCTTCTATTGTTTGCGACTGTTCAAAAATTTCCTTAAGCATAAAATGCTTATAACCTGATTTTTCTGCCATCAGAGAATCCCATTCAATTTTATTTATTTTTCTTTCGCAAATCTGATCTTTTTTATCAAAAATCCTGTATCCTTCTTTTTTTAACTCAACCATATCCCCATCTTCAAGAAAAATAAATCTCTTAGTATAAGAAAGAACTGCAGGAATATCAGAAGCTATAAAATATTCATTATCGCCGATTCCCACAACAAGCGGGGCATCATAACGAACACCGATTAAAACATCCGGATTGTCCAAGGAAACTACACCTAAGGCATATGCACCTTTCAATTTTTTAACTGCTGCCTTTACAGCTAATAAGATATCACCCTTAAAATATCTTTCTATTAAATGAACTATTACCTCGGTATCGGTCTCTGATAAAAACCTGTGTCCTTCGGAAATCAATTCTTGCTTTAATTGCCTGTAATTTTCAATAATACCGTTATGAACAACAACAATTTTTTTATTGCAATCAGTATGCGGATGGGCGTTTTCTTCGCAAGGCTTACCGTGCGTAGCCCAACGAATATGTCCTACTCCGACTGTTGCCGAACTTTTTTCATTTTGAAGCGCATTTTGAAGATTTATTATTTTACCTACTGCTCGGCTGATTTTTAAACTACCGTTTTCTATTACAGCAATACCTGATGAATCATAACCACGGTATTCAAGCCGTCTTAAACCTTCCAAAATTACTTCTGTTGCAACCTTATTACCGATATAACCTACTATTCCACACATAATTAATTCAGGGATTAGCGTATAGCGTATAGCGTATAGGGTATAGTAATTGGCATTTATTCTTACTACTAATCCCTATCCCCTATCCCCTATCCCCTATCCCCTGCCTTTAAAAGCTTCTTCATTTCTTTTACTGCATTAAAAAGTCCGACAAAAACAGCCCTACAAATTATTGAATAGCCGATATTCAATTCCTGAACACCCCTAATCTTTACAATTTCACCAACATTATTATAGTCAAGACCGTGTCCTGCATTTAAACCAAGTCCCATCTCCAAAACAGCATCCGATGCTATTTGAATTTTTCTCAATTCTTTTTTTCTCTCTACTTCACTTTTTGCATCAGCATACCTACCGGTGTGAAGTTCAACAAAGTCTGCACCAACTTCTTTGGCAGCTTTTATTTGCTTAAAATCCGGATTAATAAAAATACTTACAAAAGCACATGTTTTCCCGCTGCTTTTTAATTCGTTTACAACCCTTTGGATTTTTAACCTATTTTTAATTATGTCCAATCCCCCTTCGGTAGTTAACTCCTGCCGTTTTTCCGGCACAAGACATACCGAATCGGGATTGATTTTTTTAGCAAATCCTACTATTTCTGGTGCTACCGACATTTCGAGATTGAGTCTGGTTCTGATAATATCTTTTAATTGTTTAACATCTTTTTCATTTATATGACGTCTGTCTTCACGAAGGTGTACAGTAATACTATCGGCACCGGCATCTTCAACAATTTCTGCAGCATAAACAGGATCCGGAAAATCACCTTTCCTCAAATTTCTTATTGATGCTATGTGATCAATATTTACACCAAGTCTTATCATAATGTTATTTTCTCCAATCCTTGCACTCTATTATTATTTCTTTTTGATGCTTCCTTGATTACCACTTCCACTCCGCTACATTTAAATTGTTATACTTAAATTAATAAACATTATATTTCTACATTTTCAATCGGAGCTAATCGGTATAATCACTTTCTAAAAATCCACGACACCAGCTATTTCTTGTGAATAATCATTAATCAATTTATCGTCCGGTCCTTCAACCATGATTCTTAATAGGGATTCCGTCCCCGAATATCTTACAAGTACTCTACCATTATCTTTAAGTTTTTTTTCAACAGATTTTATTGCATTTGCCAACTTCTCATTTTCTGAAATCGGAAGTTTCCTTTCAACCTTAACATTCAGAAGAACTTGCGGATATTTTTTTATAATCTTTGATAATTCAGACAAATTCTTTCCGCTTTTTTTTATAATAGATGCTACTTGCAATGATGTCAGAAGCCCGTCACCGGTATTTAAAAAATCTCTGAATATTATATGACCTGATTGTTCACCGCCAAGTATAACATCGTTGTTAACCATCTCTTCATAGACGTATTTATCGCCGACTGCACTGCTAAAAACCTTTATCCCTTCGTTTTCCATTGCTTTATAAAAACCGAAATTAGCCATAACAGTAGTAACAACGGAATTATTTTTTAGTATGTTATTCTTTTTGAGAAATCCGGCAGCAATTGCGATTATATAATCTCCGTCCCTAATCTCCCCTTTATCATCAATAAATATGCATCTATCTCCGTCACCATCGTATGCTATTCCAAAATTTGCTTTTTCCTTTAAAACAGCTTCTTTAAGATTCTGGATATGCAGCGCACCACACTTTCTATTTATATTTTTACCATCGGGCTTAACTGAAATGGTTATGACATCTGCTTTTAATTTTAAAAAAACTTCGGGAGCAATTCTAAAATTTGAACCATTTGCACAATCAAGAACAATTTTTAATCCACTAAAATCCGTAACTTCTTTTATTGTTGAATACAAAAATTTAGTATATATATCTTTTGCATAATCTTCCTCATTGAATACTTTTCCTTTCTTTTTATCCGGGATATTAAAATCATTCTCAAGCTCCTTTTCAATTTTAGACTCTATTGAATCAGCGATTTTAATACCCAAATCAGAAAAAAACTTTATTCCGTTAAATTCGGCGGAATTATGCGAAGCTGAAATAACACAACCCGCTGAAGAACCCCTTTCAACTGTTATATATGCTATTGCCGGAGTAGAAATAATTCCACAGTCAAAAACGTCCATGCCTGCAGAAACAATACCTTCTGATATCGATTCTAAAAGAGCAGGGGAAGACTCTCTGGTATCCCTGCCTATTACAAACTCTTTTTTTTCAGCGGACCTTAAAAAAGTTGCTGCTACATACCCTATTTTTTTTATAAAATCATTTGCTAATGGATACTTGCCTGCAATACCTCTTATGCCATCGGTGCCAAAAAGCTTTTTCATATTATCTATCTATTTATATCCTTTTAACGAATTAAGCACAGTTTTGTCTACGACATATGTCTTTGATAAATCTTTATAATATTTTCGGTAGAGTTAGCTATCAACATTCTCTAATCGGCAAATTATTTGCCGAGTTTTCGTTTAACAATCCATAACAGAACAGCAAGAACTACTGAAAGAATTTTTATATCTAAATTTTTCTTGAACCAGTTAGTAATCATTGCAGTTTATCCTTTTTTTTTAGAAAACTCTTTTCACTCTTCTTCCACATGTTAATTAATATTTTTCCCAAATTATCGGCGTCCACATTCCTTTCCAATATACCATTTCTGGATACGGATATGATACCGGTTTCTTCGGAAACTATGATAACCAATGCATCTGAAACTTCGGTTATGCCTATTGCAGCGCGATGTCTCATTCCTAAAAATTTAGAAATTGCCGGATTTTCTGTGGAAGGCAATATGCATGCGGCTGCGATTATTCTTGAACCCCTTATTATTACGGCACCGTCATGTAAAGGTGATCGTGTATTAAATATTGAAACCAATATCTCATGGGAGACCTCACCGTTTATTTTTACACCTTTTTCAATAACATCTTTCAATCCGGTTTCTTGTTCAACCACAATCAACATTCCGATTTTCTTACTGGAACATTCCCTGACCGCCGAAACAAGCTCTTTAATGGCGGTAATTTCCTCTTTCATAAAAAAATGTGTAAGCTTACCGCTGCCTATATGCGCCAATGCGGAACGAATATCGGGCTGAAATATTATTACTAAAATTACCAATCCTGCCGTCCACAAATTTTTTAATAACCATGCGGTTGTATCAAGTTTTAAATAAATCGATATTATTGTAATAATGCCGATAATAACAAC
>Ga0208246_1001645_pt1 | contig 11831 bp, 12 predicted proteins | sample RifOxyD2_FD_184039 | JGI IMG/M metagenome (GOLD analysis project Ga0208246, IMG submission 184039) | Soil microbial communities from Rifle, Colorado - Rifle Oxygen_injection D2 (SPAdes) | ecosystem: Environmental > Terrestrial > Deep subsurface > Rock core/Sediment | place: Rifle, Colorado...
GTCACAACCGTCTGCGCTGTCGATTTGGTTGTTGTTGTGGTAGTGGTAGTGGTCTGCACGGACGCCTTCGGTTGCGCCACAGGTACAGTCTCTTGTGGTGGTGGCAATGGCTTTGTCGTCTGTGCATCACGCAAACGAACAGGGAGCGACACTCCTGGCGGCAACTCTTTGCGCAAAAGTTCAACACGCTCGTCGAGCTTGGTGTCTATCTGTTTATTCGAAGTGACCCAGGCGTCCTTTGTGTAATTCGTGGGGGCATCGAGCACCGGAAGCGTTCTGATTTTCTGTGCCTGTGCCAAAGCCACCTCTTGGTCGCCAATGAGAAGCAGTTTGCCCTCCTTCACAGCAGCCACATGTTGCACGAGCACCCTCTTGGTTATTGGATCGCGAAGGGATACCGCCACCTCGCGACTCGCAGTGAAGATGGATGATTGCTTGCCCGCGTAGCGCACATCAAAGGCAGTGCCCCGCACCGTAGCAACAGCATTCGAAGTCTTTACTTCCCAGTGCGACTCCGGTGTAGCCAGCTCGAGAATCTTCGACCACACCCGGCCGCTTGTGAGTTCCATGGACACTCCGAGAGACCGTGCGACCTCAGTATAAACTGCCTCATTCAAGACCAGGCGGGTACCCATGCCAAGGCGTGCTTCCGACCCATCCGGGAACAGAAGCACGGCACTTGTCTTTGGGCTCAACTCAAGTGTCGTAGGGGCGGAGACCTCGTCTCCCGTCTTGAGCTCTATGCCAGGAAGGCTTGTCGACGTAGAGGTGGCCTTCTTCTCTCCATACAAGTGAATAACTGGTAGGAGTGCGGACGGGGTCGACGAAGCTGAAACAACAACGGTTGCTCCCTGTCCGCCTCCCGTTTGTGCGTATCGTGTTTGCGCTCGTTCGTAATACCAGATCCCCCCAATGAGCACGACGAGCACGGCAATGCCAAGAGTAATCTTTGTAGACATATATTGTATCATTCGCCCACCATACTACGCCGAGCCCACCGCTTGTTCAAGGGCGACATCACCTGCTCCTCGCAGTGTGTAAAAGAACTTTCGCTCGTGGGTTCTTGTGCGTTACGTATAGGTAGGTGCAGGCTCTTTTTCCCCTGCAAGATGATTCACTAATCGCGCACACGCATAGAGTAATGAGGAGAGACGATTCAGATAGGCAATAGTGTAGCCGCTGGGCCTCCCTTTTTCCGCGCCGATCATAGCGGCGTCGTGTCGAAAGGAGACAAGCCTGCGTTCCGCGCGACGAGCAATGGTGCGTGCCACATCAAGGAGTGCCGCAAGCTCTGTGCCGCCCGCAAGGAAGAAGGTGGTGATGGGTGGTAACTCTTTTTCTATTACGGCGATTTGTGCTTCGAGCCAAGTCACCTTCTCTTCTGTCAGCCGCTCCCCCGCGCCACCAATCTCTGCCTGAGCCGTGAACAGATCATGCTGCACCTGTTCTAGTACCTCCTTCATGCTCATGTGCAACACCGGGTGTTGCACATGAGCAGCCTTTACCTTACAGAACCCGAGAAAAGAGTTGAGCTCATCTAAGACCCCAAGAGATTCCACGCGGAGTGCACTCTTGGGATACTGCTCTGCTGATCCAAAGAAGGTGGTCATCCCCTTGTCCCCCTTGCCCGTATAGAGATCCGACATAGCTAGAGCGTGGTCGGTGTGGGTGGATTGCCTTGGCGCTTATCACGCGCCACAATCACGTAGGTACCAAGCGCGTTACCGATAGCATAGACCGCAATCTTCGAATAGACCGTATTGTCGAGCGCGGAGAGAATACCGTAGAAGACCGTGAGGTTAACAATCGTAATGATACCCGAAAGGACAGCCGAACTCGGTGGACGCTTCTGATTGATCGCTTGATAGTAAAGCGTGACGAGCACGTCTTGGAGCGCGCCGACGATAAAAAAGAGAAAATGTTCGGTAAGAAGTTCCATGGAGACCATGATAGCAAACGAGCAAAGAAGAAGGAAGATTTACGCAGCCACTTCCCGGAGAATGTCTCGTAAATCTTCGGTGCCGAACGCTTCGAGCACTTGGTTACAGATCACCTCGACCGCAAGATCATTATCCTTTTCGAGAACACCATGAAAATCCCACACAAACAACTTCGGCTGCCTCATGAGACTAGCATACGTGCAAACAATAACACTGTGAACTTTTAAACCTAGTTTGGTGCTCTAATTATGCGCTTTGCTCGAACTTTTTTCGAGAAAAGCACCGACTGTAAAAATGAAACTGCTGGCGTGCGCGCGGGATCTCGAAGTGACGCACCACTTCACCTTACGACTGTACCAGTGGTGCGCCCCCACCTGCGTCGGGTGTGCTCACCCGCCGCCGCACGCCATCCACATAGAGCCTTTCCGTGATCTAGTTTTTTCCGGCGCTGGAGAGGGTTGCGTCTAAGGAAAAGGCATGTGGATGGCGATGCGTACCCCACGGATACGCCCCTCACAGCAAATAGCACTTGGAGTATAGCAGAGTCTGTGGTTGTTTGTGAGCTCGTGCTGCTTGCTGCTCAGGGCGTATCCGTGGGGAAGGTGGAGGCGACTCAAATACTCTCGTGCGCTTGGGCGCACGAACATACGGACAGCCCTCCCCAGATTCCCTTTCCCCCTGCCCCTTTTCCTCTGGGGAGGGCTGGCTTATTCACGATGTGAGCCGCCGAGCGGCTCAATTCCCACCATGTGAGCCACTGCGTGGCTCACATGGTTTAGAGTTTGGGTATGTGCTTGCCCTCCCACCCTCCGCGCACATCCGGCATCCGCTCGCTGGCGCGAGCGGGAGGGGCTCCCGGGAAGTAGCAAAATTTGATATAATAGATCGTTCCAAAGCCCTTTGAAATGCTAGCGGGATAGTCGGAGCGCCCAATTCTATCCTCTAGGGGGTTAACTTATCCTCCTCCCCCTCATTAGTGCTTTTACATAAGAGCACTAATGAGGGGCTGAGTGTCGATAAGTCCCTTAGATTATTAGGATAAGCAACCAGTTATGACTAAAACTAAAACTGGCGGTACAGCTCCAAAGTCAGGGCAATATCAACCTTCGGGAACGAAGCGAGAGATTACTTTGACCAAAGGTGAACGCGTTCCTCCGTACGGAGGTGAGGCGAAAACCTTTGTGCTCGTCGACAAGACCAAGCATAAGAGTAAGTAGCGTCTAGACTTTTCCCGCTAGCATTTCAGTGGATTTCGCTACAGATCAATCTCGTCCTTGAATTCCACGGCTTCCTCCTCATCTAAGCCGGTTTCCTCGATAATATCTCGGACGTGCTCCGCTTCTTCCTTGTCTAGATCATGCGTTTTCATAAGCTCTTTTACATCCTCGTCTGTACCCGTGCCTCTGAGCTCTTTATCTACCTCATCTTCAAGTTCGTCATCCATAGGGTTTAGTTAGTAAATAAATGGGCTTGTGCTGGCTTCGCCAGCTCTTTTTGTAGTAGTGCGAGAATATCTACCTTTTTATACATAAGACGACCTCCTTCCTTGTATGCCTTAAGCTTCCCATTCTTCTCAAATGTTTTCAATTGACTCAAGGTAAAGCTCTTATTCCTTACTAAAACCTTAGGTGCTATATATTCAGCATCAATTCGCTCACGCTCTTGGCGCAGAAATTCTTTTCTTGTGATCGGCACAAGTACCGTCTTGGTCACAAAATATTTGGCTGATTTTGCCCTAATTTTCTTTCCGGTAAGTGCAATGGCTTTCCAGGATACTCCGTCGAAATACTGAACTGCGCTTTGGCGAAAGCGAACACCAAGACGCATGGCGTCGGCGGCATCCTGCACGTCAATGATGTAGGTCGTATCTTTGACGGTAAATGTGTACTTATGGAGTTCGAGATATTTTTCCAACGATCGCCCGTGCGCGTATGCGGAAAGGCCACGCATTGGGCGCACTTCGGCTAACGCCTCGCCAGTGATGACAATTTTTTGTTGCGTCGCCATATTTAGTACTGATCAAGGCATTTTGACACGGCAATGAGGCGCTTGTTGTCGAATTCATCCTGTTTGTCTTTTGGTAGAGTGCAGGTACAAGATTCCTTGAATGTAGCGAAATCTCTCACAGCATCCACACTGGTTGACGCCTGCTCCAAACCTCTTTCAGTAATGTAGTGGTCAAACGCTATGTCGTACTTTTCACTATAGTTAACGTCGCGAAAATTGATCCGCAGTATTTCAGCACAGAGAGGAGTATACAACTTCCGACTTAGACACTCATACTTTACACGATGGTCGTGATTAAATTCGGCATCCCACAGGCAAGCGTCCCGCTTGCTATCCCGTTCTTGCTGCGCCAACTCTTCCTGCGTGGGCTCGCGTAGGACGGTTGGAAAATCCCTTGAGTCATTGAAGACAAACAATCCTGCGCATAATAGCAAAACGGCGGCAGCTAGAATTTGAAACCTTTTTTTATTTACGAAGTTGCGAAAGTCATTCATGGTTTTACATCAGTGGCTCAATTGGTGGGAAGTGAGCCACTGACCGGCTCATATCGTGCGCGGCCGTCGGGGCCGACTTTGCGTAGGCGACCCTCGCGCACAAGGTGCGCGAGGTAGCGCGTGGCAGTGGCGTCGGAAACACGCAGAAGCTTTTCGACGTTATCGTTGGTAATACTGTGCTTTTCTGTGGCTAACTTCAATATCTTCTCAAGCTTCGCTTTCTTGCGGAATTGTATGGCGGCGAGCGCTTTAGACAGGAGAGAGCGAGGATTTGGTTGCACCAGCACTGGCGCGGAAGGTTGAACTATTGGTGTCTGTTCTGGAGCGGGGATGGGGGCTGGCTGGAGCTCAGCTGGAGAGGGTGCAGGAGCGGGAGGCGGATTTTGAGGCTCAGGGCTAGAAACCGATGTTTGCCCCAAGTCGGGGGTACTAGTGCTTGTAGGGGCTTCTGGGGTCACAGGGGGCATAGTCATGGCCGTAGAATCCGGTGTCCCAGAGAGCACTGGCTCTGTAGGGCTCTGGGTTGCTACTGGGTCAATGACAGGCGCAGGCTGGGGCTCCGCAGGAATTGGTGCGGGTTCGGTTGATGTTGTTGATTGTGCGAGGTCGTCGGACATATTTATTCTTGTTCCATTCTTCTCCTTCTTTCATCTAGTGTCTCCTCCTCATACATCCAATAATCTGTTCCAGCAACTCCGTAATTAACACCCAAGAGTTCTCGCGCAGAATCCGAGAGACTGGTGATTCTTCCATTCAACTCTATCGATTTAGACGAGTGGAGGTCGACTACCTTCGCCTTCTGGTTTTCATTACGTCCGAAATAGATTTCAGCACCTAGAGGAATCCTTGCCAATTCAAAATTAAAGCGGCCACGGCGAGCAACAGCTTTCTCGTGCGCCTCCCTGTCTTCTTCAGTCTCGATCAGGTCTCGTTTCGGAGTAACATTTTCTATTTCTGCTAGCTTGAGCGCGGCCACAACTCGCTCTGGAGCTATCTCAAAAAACTCACGCCTTGGATTCACTCTGTTGTTATCAAAAGCATCATGTAATTGATGTTCAACAAACGCCGAATCCCTAACCGTGCAGGCATAAAAGCAAGTAAAAGGAAGTGGGACACTTGTTGACGCACTCAACTCCTTAATTCTTTGTTCAAGACTAGTCGAAGTTTTACCAATCTTCACATATCCAGGCATTGCCTCATTTGTGAGAATATAAATTATCTCGTTCATAAGTATTTGTAGTTACAAGCTTGCTACTCTTCCCGCAACGCTAAGACCTTATCAACGACATAGTGGAGCATTTTCTTTTCAATATAGTCACTCAGCTCTTTATTATTCGCGAGGGTCTCATAAAGTTTCTTGTCGGTATCATATTTATCGAACACTTTATTTTCGAACGGTTTATGGAACCATCTTCCCACGGCCTGCAATGAGCTGTTGTTGTAGACGACGTTCTGGGCCTCTTCATCGCTTACCAATTCCTCGCTAATTGTGTCGAGAGTTTTTTGCTGCTCTTCACCAAAATCCAATCCCCACCGCTTGTTCACATCACCGATAATTTGTGAAATAAGGTCTTCTGCTTCTTCGAAGGGCGCTCCGGGCACGACCTCGTCTTGGTGGACGTCCCCCGCTACGGGAGTAAGCACGATAGATGCTTGTATGATTTTCCGGACAACGCGTACTGAATCCATGTCGACATACTTGAGGATCTCAATGAGCGGCTTCTTTGGATCCTTCGGTAACTTTTTGAGAAGGTATTTGAGAAGTAGATACAACTTCTCGTGTGAGACTTCGGAGTAGCCGACAACCTGCGCGAGATATGGATGCCGTTTGGTGTAGACATTGGCAATCGAGAGAAATTCTCCATATTTGTCTTCTGCGATAACATCCCCCTCACTCCCGTGTGGTAGTACTGAGTGTATTTCCTCGGCTAGTTTATCGATAAATGCGTTGGTGTTTTGGTGTATCTCTTCAGTGTCCGGATCAATCATCGCTACAAACGCATTGAGAGTCTCATCGCTCACAGGGTAGACGTCGTAGAGGGCGCGACGAAGATCGTTTAGTGCGTTTATGTCCGTACCCTCGGAAATAACGGTGGTGGTATAATAGGGCTGGAATGCCTTTTGAATATCTTGAACTTCGTTGACGAAGTCGAGCACAAACACCTGATCCTTGTCGCGAGCAGTGCGATTAAGACGCGACAACGTCTGGACAGCTTGTACTCCGCTAGACAGGTGCTTATCGACATACATCGCACACAAAAATGGTTCGTCAAAGCCAGTCTGATATTTTTCGGCGACTATCAAGAATCGATATTCCGCCTTTTTGAACTCCTTTGGCGTGTTATCCTCGGGGATACCATCGTTTATAGACGTTTCGGTGTATGACTGGCCATCAATGTCAACGGAACCCGTAAACGCCGCCAAGGTTTTGTGTGGATAATTGTGCTTCCGCAGGTAATCGTCGAGTGCAAGCTTATATCGGGCCGCCGCTTCTCGTGACGATGTCACAATCATTGCTTTGGATTCGCCACGCAGGAGCTCCTTCACTGTATTTTCAAAGTGACCCATGATTACCTCTATCTTCTGTTCCAGTGTGGTCTCGTGCAAATTGACATGGCTTAAAATAGCAGAGAGCGCACGAGCGCGCGGGACAGTTGGGTCTTCAGCGGCTTTCTTGAGTAATTTAAAGTAAGTCTTGTAGGTTGTGTAGTTCGCGAGCACATCGAGAATAAACTTCTCTTCAGTCGCCTGCTTCATGGAATACAGACTGAACGGCACAAAAGAACCGTCGGACTGCTTCTGTCCGAAACGCTCAAGCGTCTCGTGCTTTGGCGTTGCAGTAAATGCAAAATAACTGATGGTGCTCGGTTGCTGTCTGCTGTTTACCTGTTCAAGGAGCCAGTCTTCCGAATCCTCGGAGCTGAGACGGTCCTGCACTGCTCGTGTAAGCTCGCCGGACTGCGAGGCATGCGCCTCGTCAACAATGAGTGCAAACTTCTTCGTAGAGAGCTGGTTAACAAGGCCATTTACAAACGGGAATTTCTGAATGGTCGTAGAAATAATCTGCGCATCTCCCTCAAGCGCGTCCTTGAGTCGCACTCCATCCTCACCTGCAGGAACGAACACGCCGGGTGTTGAAGATAGGGCACGAATAATCTCTCGAAGCATTTTGTCGAGTACGCGCCTATCGGTAAGTACGATTACCGCGTCATACACTCGCTTGTTTTGATCGTCAAAAAGATTTACCAATCTATGTGCAAGCCATGCAATGGTCAAACTCTTGCCACTACCAGCACTGTGCTGAATAAGGTAATTTTTCCCTGCACCGTTTTCTTGAGAAGCCGAGAGAAGATCGAGTACCGTGCGCCATTGCTGATAGCGAGGAAATAATTGCACAGGCTGCTTATATTCTCGCCCTAGTCGATTTTCGCGTATTTCTTCATACGCATGGGCAAAGAATTGAAGCAAGTCCGCTAACGATTCGGGCGCCCACAAACTCTCCCAGACATAATATGTTTTGTGCTTACCTTCAACAGGAGGATTACCAGCCCCAAGCTCATAACCTTTGTTAAACGGGAAGAAGAATGTCCGCTCGCTCTTAAGCTCGGTAGTCATAAATGCCTCGCTCGTATCCATCGCAAAGTGAACCATGCACCGCTTGAAGCTAAAGAGCTTCTCGCGCGGATCCCGGTCGTTCTGATACTGGCGGATAGCGTGGTATACATTTTGACCAGTGAGTTCGTTCTTGAGTTCGGTGGTAACGATAGGAATGCCGTTCACAAAGAGCACCGCGTCAATAGATTGCTCGGTTGCTTGCGAAAACTTCACCTGTCGGATGATGGAAAAAATATTCGCATTGAATCGTTCTTCGACATCAGGATTCTCTGAATTCACCGGTCGGAAGTACATGAGGTCAAACTTTACCGGCCCCTCCTCAATACCCTTGCGCAAGCAGTCTATAACTCCTCGTTTGCTGATCTCATCATCAATTCTACGCAAAAGCCGTGCCTCGAAAGCATCACCAGACAACTCATTGAGCTTGGCCACTTTGTCTGGCTGGGTAGTACGCAAAAATTCAAACAGAAGCGCGGTATCAAAAGTGTTCGCCTTGTCGTAGTCTGTCTCTGCCTCACGCTTGCGGAAATGGTGCAGACACACAAGTTCCTTCTCAATATGCTTCTCAAACTCGATCTCCTTTAGGTTTTGATGTATGTTTGGCATATGTTAAAAGTTAAATGGTGTTTCGGGAGATTCGATGTCGTTTACAATTATTTTCTTGATTTTTCCATGCTCACCTTGGAATCTTTCTCCTATCAATCTTACTTTAGTTTTATAGGCCTCTGCCAAGGCCAAGCTACTGACCACTTTCTCCATCTTGTTTAAATCTTTTATAACTATCTCAAACGGTATACTTTTTTGCTTCTCACCATCCACGATAGTCAAGGAACCCTTAAAAAGCTTATTATCAATACTTCGAATAAATCCAATCACACTATCTGGTCGCTCTTCTGTTTTTTCCTCATATCTTAAATACCCAGCATCTTCTTTTGCTAAATCAAGCTGTCTGCCGTCCTCGTCTCCGAAAGAGATAGAGTCGGCTTTCGTATTGTCCTGAATGGCTCTAGCAATTTTATCTATCTTCTTATTTAGCCCGATGTTGTCGGCAGCACCAGCAACTATGTTCGCGTTCAAAATCTTCCTATTATCAATATATGTTATGTTTCCTTGATTATTTCTTATCACCACATTTCCGGCTTCATTTGTCTGAATCTTATCTTTTGTAAGAGGTTCATCTTTGAGTGATTTCTTGATTTTTAGAAACTCGAAAAATATAGCCACCGACTCCTTAATCGTATTTGCATACGGAAGCAGGGGGACAGACGCTACTCCTACCCACTGTACGGCCTGCATCGCTATCTCGAAGCATTTCTCTTTTGGCGGTTTAACAAAAAAAGTGAGATCACCATTTTGATCAAGAATCTTTGAAAACTCCTCGAGTGTTCCCGCAGTGCCGTCGACGAGATTGAAAAGGCTTCTGTATTCGACAGCATTTCCACTCGACTTCATAAGCGTGCCGTCGATGGTTATTATAATCTCTTTGACTATTTCGTTTTCCATGGCTTACACTTTTATTTTTCCAGTTACCGAAGAGTAAATTAAAGATGCCCGATATTCTTTTAACTGCTCAAGTTGGGAGGCAATCAACGTAGCAGCTTTATCAATTTTCATTGCTTCCTTATCGACATGTTGAATAATCGCATCTTGTTCTTCGATAGAAGGCAACGGGATTGGCATCCATTTCAAATCAACATAGTCGATTGATTGACGTATGCCACCACCCATACTGTAGAAGACCTTGCAAAGATCATAGGCATGCAAAAGGTACGAAGCGTATGCAGGGCGCACTTGATGCATAGCTTCAACGGCAAGATACGCCGATGTGATAATCCCACGTTTTGTTGCAAGAGCTGTGCGCAAACTCTTATGATCGTTCTGTAGATCGGTGAGACGAAACACTATCCACCCAGCTTCGATAATCTGATACGTGTCAAATGATGCAGGCAACAAACCGAAGTTGGATTCTACATCTCGATCCACAATCCTTCCATAACTCAGAGAGAGGACATTTTGAACAGATCCGCTTTCATTACTGATATTTTTCTCACGGAAAAGCGAGCGAAACGGCAGTATTTTCCACTCCTTTGGAATATCTCCCACCCACTCCATACCGGAGGCTTTCATTTTTGCCTTAGGATCTAGCCCCTTGGTGACAACGCGAATGATGAGCGATTGACGCTTTTCGCGAAGGAGTTCCATGAGTCTCTCTTTCTTCGCAATTAATTCGTCAATCACTTTCGTACGTTCATCCAAAAAAGCGGCTATACTTTTCTGAGTTTCGAGGGGCGGGACAGGATTTGGGAGCGCCCAGAAAACAAATTTCGATAACCCATGACGCAGACCTGTGCAGAGGTGCAGTAGCTCCTTGTTTGTATCCAACACTAAGTAGAAGTAGTAATAATATTTGCTACTAACTTCTGGCTTTGGAACTAGTCTTGTGTAGGCTCCCGTTAAAATGCCGGGTTCCTGAACTAAACCAATTGTCCGTGGTGTGACATCATAATCAAAAGTACAAAAAACAAGATCTCCTGGTGAATAGAGTTGGTATGCTTCGTAATTTGCTGGATTTTTACCACTCTGACCTTCTTGTTTTGGGAATACTCCATTAAGTGAAAGACGCAATAAGGTGTATTTCTCCTCATCTTTACCAATAAGTTCCTTTTTCGGCCGAAAAAGAGCCTTTAAGGGTTTAATATCCCAACCACTGGGTACAGAACTTATCCATTCCACGCCGGAGTCCTTGTATTTGGGATATGGTTTCAGTGAAGTGTTCATATACCTAATTCTTTCAGTAGTTTCTGCGCGTCACCTTCTGAGGCCTTGATGTCCGCTTCTATCTCTTCGATCTTTCGCGGCTCCTCGTACCTGAAGAAGAAACGTGTGAATGGAATCTCGTATCCGACAATGCCGACCTTGCTGTCTTTTTCGTCACACACACTCTCGTCTATCCACGCATCCGATGCATAGGGTAGTACTTCTTTTTTGAAATACTCGTTCACATCCATTCCCCACGGCACGCGCTCAAAGTCTTTCAGATCCTTGTCTGCTTCTTTGTTGCCTTCTTCATCGAGACAAATCTCTGCCTCTTCGTCGCGTTCGCCGATCTGTTGCCAGACCGTCTTCTGTGTCTTCTTTTTAATCTTAAGATCTCTCTGATTGAGTTCGTTTTCGATTTTCTCTAAAAACTTTGCGCGCGACATAAGCACCTCGCCGTGCATGCCCTCGAGGATTTCGTAAATGACGCCACGTAGCTCTTGCCATGCTTTGTTTTCTGCTTTTCCTTTCTCTCCTGCCTTTTTGCTCGGCACATCGTTGATGAACTCTTTGTGTTCTTTGAGCCGCGTCATTGTCTCATCGGTGACTTCAAACCTGAGCCGAAGCGGGCGCTGTATGGTGATCTGGCGATAAGCAAAGTCAGTCGTGTTGAATATCTTTACATTGTCAGAATTCTTGTTGTTGGAATAGTGACCAAGGACTTCTTTCGCATTATCATCGCTTATCTCATAGCGCTTCTCTCCAAGGTTCTTGCGTAGTTGTGTGTGAATGTTGCGCGCATCAATAAGTGTTACCTTGTCCTTTCTGTCGGGTGATTTCTTTGTTGAGAAAATCCAAATGTATGTGGCAATACCGGTGTTGAAGAAAAGTTTCTCGGGAAGAGCCACAATGGTATTGGCCCGGACCCCAAAAACTGAACACCAATCTTGTACATTACTAAGGTAATATACAAGCCATATGAAGAAACATCGCATCGCTCCCGAACTACGGGAGCAAA
>Ga0208246_1001646_pt1 | contig 11829 bp, 10 predicted proteins | sample RifOxyD2_FD_184039 | JGI IMG/M metagenome (GOLD analysis project Ga0208246, IMG submission 184039) | Soil microbial communities from Rifle, Colorado - Rifle Oxygen_injection D2 (SPAdes) | ecosystem: Environmental > Terrestrial > Deep subsurface > Rock core/Sediment | place: Rifle, Colorado...
CTGAAGCCTGCCTGCCTCTTTGCAGCGTTGCAGGGCATCATTCCTGAAAAATGCATTCCCTAAAAGCGCATTACCAACGGCTACTTTGCCAAAAGCGATGCTACTGTTCTCTCTCCTTTTGCCAGCGGCGAAATTGAGGATGAAAATTCCGTCGTGCACTGCATTGTCGCCCATCCTTCACACCCGATGGCGCAGCGCTCAACACTGAGGTGAAGGCTGCAACAAATGCCATGCTGCCAGCGCAGCCAGAGCCTTTTTTGTTATCACTTTTTTTCTTCTTTTCTTCCTTCATTTTTCTTTTTTCCCGTCGGAATGTGCAATGGGAAGATTGCCTGAATCCAAAAGAAGAAAGTTACGCATTGCCTGTGGAAGCGATGGGAGGAGTGCTAATGCCATTTTTTCTAATGAGCTTTTTGGGAATGCCAACCCCACGAGCCTGCCTCCTTCTTCCCCACAGGGCATTTCGGGAGAGTGAAGCGTTACTCTTGTGCGCTCTGGATGCTATCTCCTTTTTAGGTTCGGCGTTGCATACCAATCTAGTAAATGTTGTGCAAAATCAGGGGTAATCAGATTGAAATTACTTGCAGCAGATATGACATTTGCAGCCTGATAGCGGCGGTCGCCATTCATGCCCATCACATATCCCTCTACATAACGGGGTATTGCCCAGTTAAGATGCTCTCCGGCAAAACCCTCAATCGTTGGATACCCCAAGGTTGCAGAGCGTACCTCTGCAAAAGCGTTCGATGCGCTATTTACATCCCCATTCGCAGCGCTCATCAGACCTGCTTCAAGATAACCCAAAGCATTCTTGACAATTCCCTGCTCCAGGCTTATCTCCTGTTGACTAAGCTGCCTGATATATGGTGAGTGGGTTGAATTCTGAGAAGCTAGGTACCATAAAAAAAATCCTGCACCAGATATAAGGCAAGCACAAGTTCTGAGTTTTTTTTTCATAGTGCTGGCGAACCGCCAATCCCTTAATAGTCTTGCGATTTCACGTACTACTTCATCCTGTTGAAGCCTTCCTGCCTCTTTGCAGCGTTGCAGGGCATCATTCCTGAAAAATGCATTCCCTAAAGGCTCATTGCTGACGGCTGTTTTGCCAAAAGCGGTGCTACTGTTCTCTCTTTTCTTGCCTGCGGTGAGATTGCTCTTGAAAATTCCGTTGTGCTCTGCATCAGGCACCCATCCTTCAATCCCGCTAGCGCAGCGCTCAACACTGAGGTGAAGGCTGCAACAAATGCCCTTGCCAGCAAGCGTAACCCTGGCCTTTTTTGTTTTCACTTCTTTTCCTTCACTTTTTTCTTCTTTTCTTTCTTCGTTTTTCTTTTCCCCCTCGGAATTTCAAAGTGCACTATGCTCTGCAATACACCAGATGAAGTTACGCATTAGCTGTGGAAGCAAAAAGGCTATAGCTATTGATTTCTATCTTATGATTTTGAGGGGAATGCCACAGCCCCACGAGACTGCCCCCTTCCTCCGGAAATGGCTTTTCAGGAGAGTGAAGGATTACGAGAAAAAACAATAAACCACATCCTTCCCATCCCTGAATGCACCTCACGCTCAGAGGTGACGCTAAATCCATACTCTCTGGACTTGGCAGCGAGCAAGTCTTTTCCTGACTGCATGATGCAGGCAATCCTGCCATCTTTCTTGAGCACAAACTCCGCCTGATAGAAGAATTCCCTGTACGTCTTCTCAAAAATCCGCTCTTCTGCATGGCGCGATGGCTGCGGAGGGTGGGTGACTATCCTATCTACGCTATGCTCCTCACATTTGGTGTCAAGCCAAGCAATGTCCCCTCGCGCTATCTTCAGGTACTTCTCGACTCCTGCAATCTTGGCGTTCTTCTTGGCATTTGTCGCATAGAGAACGCTATTATCATAGCCGATAATCTTAGCGGCAGGCTCAACAGCTTTTGAGTCAATCGCTGCGAAATCAAAGCATGGCGCAAGCCTCTTGGTGAACAACAATTTCTGCTTGTTGTAGTGGTTGATGGCAAAGCCAGACAGGTAATGCGCCGCCTCAATCGGTATGACTCCAGAGCCAGCAAAAGGATCAACAATGAGCTGGCCATCCCTAATGCCTGCAACCCTGCACAACCCATAGCCAATGATTCCCTTCAATGCCTGCGGATGGCCGAATATCTTATACGCCCTTTTAGACAGGTCAATCCCTGCAACGTCCACCCCAATGAACCATTGCCCAACACCAGCGCAAAATCCATAGATGATGACATCTGGTGACTTCAGCTCAACCGCAGGAGTAAATCCCTGCCTCTGCTCCACAGCCTTAACAACCCCTTCGCCGATTGCTGCTGACAGCTCCTCCGATGAAGCCTCGCCCGTATGGATACATGCAGCCTTAAATGATGTGCCTCTATCAGGTATCCATCCTGAAAAATCAAGCCCTGCTACTTCTTTGGTGATTGTGACAGCATCATTCCCCTCCAACATAAAAGAGCCGACAATAGCAATAATCTTCCCCACCGCCTGCGCCTTGTAGCAGAGCAGGTATAAATCCTCAATGCCAGAAACTGAAAAGGAAACATGCGAATCGCCTTCTGCCAGAACCTTACCTTTAGCTAATTCAGTAACCTCAAGGGCAGCAATGTCCGTAATCCCTTTGTTGGTCAGAGCGATTGCATCCATAAAACGTGAAGTGGCGGCAGTTGCTATTTAATGGTTTGCGGATTGTGCAATCATTTTTCCTGTTCTTCTAGCTTCTTCATTTTTTCCAGCAACTTTCTCTTTTCTTCTTCTTTTTTTCAAATTCCATAATCTCTTTTTGAATTTCTCCATACTTCCGCAATATAAAATACATGGCAAGGTTTGCTCCAGAGCAGGCAAATGGATTATGGAATCTCTATAAGCAGGAGTTTTTTCAGGACTATGGTATTATCGGGGGGTTTGGAGAATGGCCAATTGGCATAGATAAGGGAGCTGATATTGATTCTGGCCCAATCGTGAATGGGATAGGAGCTGCCGCAACTGCTTTTGGCATTGCAAGTGCAAAACACATGGGAGATATGAACACTTACAACAAGCTTGTAAGGACACTTCATGTTTGGTATTCTACTGCAAACTTTTTCCCAGAAAATGAAAAGCTCACTAGTGGTCTATTAGCTGCCTCTATAAGATTTAGTGCAACAAAGCATTGAAATTAGTAACCTGCGTGACCCACTCTGCATGCACATCAAATTCTCTGGCTAGCCCATGCTTGACCAACGAATGGCCCAAAAGGTGGGAAAGCACTATCATCCTATCAGTTCCCGGCAAACGAAAGTTCGTAACTTTATCTGACTTTTCAAAATCATACCTATCATCAATGCTCCACCTTATGGCAAGCTTGTTTTCTTTAAATTCATATGCTGCTTTGAGATAAAACTTATGGACTGCATAATACATGTCTTTTCCTTCAATTGTTCCTGTTCCGGGAATTAACACGCCATTCTCAATCTCCCCTTGTCCTTTCCAGCCTCCTTCCAGCTTATGATTCTTAGGCAGGACATCTGAGGAAGAAATAATTCCAGTTGGCCTTATCTTATTTTTGCTAAATTCAGCGGCAAGGTATGCTTCCATCTTTTCCATGGCATATGCAACAATCGGTAACCTGGTATAGTTGTATGCACTTAAATTGACAGTTTTTCCAGTGCCGTTGATATAATTGTTCAGAAACTGTGAAGATATCTGAAAGCGATTATACATCCCCCCAAGAACGAATGCCTGATAGATGTTCTTGATGAAATTTTTATCATCTTTTGTTAGTGCTTCGCCCTGCGAAATTTTCATAGTTGTTTCATTTATTTTTTCCTGAATCTCATTAACATTTGCCCCCTTCAGGTCTTGAAGCACCTCTATCTGGCTAAGGGGCCTTGTTAGAAGGCTAACCATAGAATCCCTGACTGTTCCTATTGCAGAGCTGCTTGTGCTGCTATAGCCTGAGATCATGAGCGTTGCCATTATTGATAAAAAAATGTTCCTTATCCTGTGTTTCTTGATGTAGTTGAGTTCATGATTTACGATCTCCAAATCGGGTTTCATTTCTTCCGTTAGCATGCGCAGACCTTCCTTATTAACTGACTCTATCACATGGCTAAACTCATGCTGAAAGCGCTCAAACTCTATTTTGACTCTTTTAGAGAAGCATATCATCTCCTTATTTTTTTCATTGCCATTATTGCCCGTTATATCTTCATAGAACTTATCTAATTCACCTTTTATATTTTTAATCCCTTCATAATACTCCATCTGCATAACTATAGACTCAATGATGATATAGTTAGCTATGTCAGCCCTTTCTGTGCAAAACGTAAGAAGATTATTAAACTCCTTCCTGAAAAACCTAAAAAATCCAAGAAGTGTTTGGGTTTCCCGCTCATTATTGCTGTTCAGTAAGTGTAAATCTTCAGTTTGTTCTTCCAGTTTTTTAATTTGAAACTGAATTCTTTTGATGTTTCCTGAGATCTTATTCTTAATCGCCCCCCTTTTCTCCAGATAAGTCTCTAGGGCATACTCAGTCTCATCCCTCTGATTGAACCTCTCAAATTCAAGGCCTATGCTCTGATAATACCTGAAATCTTCCTCAATAATTTTAAAAAGGTAATCAACCAACTGGTTGAGCGCATTGGCAATTTCTTCAATGATAGTCTGAAGCTCTTTTTTTTGCGCTGAGCCCATGTGCACTTTTACGATGAACCCCTTTCCCTTCTCTGTAATAAGACCAAACAGAACTAAGGGATCCCGAATGTCAAACAGAATGTCAAGATATTCGTTCTTGATCAAGTCACGCAATGTTTTGATGATTCTGATATAATCAAAAAGCAGTTTTCTTGTGTTTTTTTCATAGGTGATTAAATCTTCCCTAGCCTTCATTTCAGCTTTTTTTTCTTTTTTGAACTCGATTTGCCCAATCAATTTCCGCAGCATAATAATACGATTTCTTGATTTTTTTCTTGCAACTGACACATTTATAACTTCACGTTGTGCAGTAATGATCATCTCCATTAGCTTTTTGTTTTTAAATGTAAGCTGATCAGAAGCAACAACCACATGGGAGATAGGCATCCTGGCTAATAGTGGTTTTAGCATTAAGAGACTCATTTTTATTTTATCGATAGCCAATAGTTATAAATTTTGCTGCACACGGGGGCATGGGGTAAACTTAGTCAGAGTACCAAGACCATATCACTCCTTATCTGCCATAGGGAATTACTGTCTATTCCTCACTGCCGTCGTTCTGTGATTCTAGAGACGAAGCATCCGCAACAGGTATATCAGTAGCCTCTTCAGAAACACCCTCCCCCTCACCAACTACCTTTGCTGCAGCAACAACCAAGTCCCCTTCTTCCAGGCGCATCACTCTTACGCCCTGCGTGTTCCTGCCTATTTCTGATATGTCTGTTGCCGGAATCCTTATCATGATGCCGGACTTGCTCATCACCATAAGCTCATGCTGGGGGGTGACTGAGAGCACTGCCGCTACAAACCCATTCCTTTCAGAGCAGATGATGTTGCGCACACCTGAGCCGCCACGGGATATCCTGCGATAGTCAGCAATGGCTGTCCGCTTTCCATATCCATTCTCTGTCAGGGTCAGCAGGGAATCGCTTTCCATCCCCCTAACCATGGCAATGACTGAATCATCGCCTTTCAGCGACACGCCACGGACTCCTCTTGCAGAGCGTCCGGTGGGCCTCACGTCGCTTTCGCTGAATCTTACTGCCTGGCCGTTTCTTGTTGCAAGGATGACGTCCTGCCTGCCGTCAGTCTTGACCACGTTGATAAGGCCATCTCCCTCATCAAGCGTGATAGCAATGATTCCTCCGCGCCGCGGGTTGCTGTATGCGCTTAGTGCAGTTTTCTTGACCGTCCCTTTTCTTGTCGCCATGATGAGGAAGTGCTCATCATCAAACCTCTGGACAGGAATAACTGATGATATCTTCTCGCCCTCCTGAAGCTCAAGTAGGTTCACGACTGCCTTGCCCTGCGCAGTCCTCCCTGTCTCAGGAACCTGGTAAACCTTCATCCAGTGCACCTTCCCTGAATCCGTGAAGCACAGCAGATAGTCATGGTTGTTTGCCGCAAAGAGGGATTCTACAAAATCCTCATCCCTTGTCCCTGTCGCAATCACGCCCTTACCCCCTCTTCGCTGCGCCCGATAGGCCTCAATGGGCTGGCGCTTGACGTAGCCTGCATGCGTCAGGGAGAGCACCACCTTCTCGTTCTTTATGAGGTCTTCTACCTCAATGTCGGTTTCATCTTCAGTAATCATCGTCTTTCGCTCATCGCCATAGGTCTGCGCAAGAGATATCAGCTCATCCCTTATGATGGCAAGCACCTTCTGCTCTGACGCAAGGATTGCGGCAAGCTCTTCAATGCTCTTCAGAAGCTCCCTGCGCTCTTCCCTTATTTTTTCCTGCTCAAGTCCTGTCAGGCGCGAGAGCTTCATGTCAAGGATGGCCTGCGCCTGCACGTCAGTTATCGAATACTGCGCAATAAGCCCCTGCTTAGCATGGTCGCTGCTCTTTGCATCCTTGATAAGCACGATGGCAGCGTCAATGTTGTCAAGCGCAATAATCAGCCCTTCAAGGATGTGCGCCCGCTGCTCAGCCTTGCTCTTATCAAAGCTTGCGCGCCTGATTATGACCCCCTTGCGAAAGCCGATGTATTCCTGTATCATGTCCTTCAGGTTCAGTACCTTTGGCTCTCCCTGCACAAGCGCAAGCATGATGACGCCAAACGTCGTCTGCAGCCTGGTATTCTTGTAGAGCTGGTTAAGCACAACCTCAGGCTCTGCCTCCCGCTTAAGCTCAATAACGACGCGGATGCCCTGCCTGTCAGATTCATCCCTGATGTCAGAGATGCCTAAAATTCTCTTTTCATTCACCAGTTGCGCTATCTGGACAACCACGTCAGCCTTGTTGACCATGTAAGGCATGTCTGAGACGATGATGGCCCTCTTCTTTTCTGATGACTCAATGTCGGTTGTTGCCCTCACCACTAACTTGCCCCTGCCTGAGGTATACATGTCATAGATGCCCCTCTTTCCGCAGATGATGCCGCCTGTAGGGAAATCAGGGCCTTTGATGCACTCCACAAGGTCTGACACGTGCACGTCAGGTCGCTCTATCTGCTTCACAATGGCCTCTGCCACTTCCTTCAGGTTGTGCGGAGGGATGTTTGTTGCCATCCCTACGGCAATCCCTGACGAGCCGTTCACCAGAAGGTTGGGAAGCTTTGCAGGAAGGACAGACGGCTCCTTGAGCGAGCCGTCAAAATTTGGGACGAACTCAACGGTCTCCTTGTCAATGTCAAGGAGCATCTCCTCAGCAATTTTCTTGAGCCTGCTTTCTGTGTAGCGCATCGCGGCAGCAGAATCCCCATCAATCGAGCCGAAATTGCCCTGCCCGTCAATAAGGGTGTAGCGAAGCGAGAATTCCTGGGCCATCCTCACGAGAGAATCATAGACAGCCGAGTCGCCATGCGGGTGATACTTTCCAAGCACCTCACCCACAACCCTGGCCGATTTCTTGAAAGGCCTGTTGTGCAGCATCCCCATGTCGTGCATCGCAAACAGGATGCGCCGATGCACTGGCTTTAGCCCATCGCGGACGTCAGGCAGTGCCCTTCCCACGATGACCGACATGGCATAGTCTACATAGGACTGCTTCATCTCTTCTTCAATCGGCCTGGGAAGGATATTGCCCTCTGGTTTTGCTTGCGTCTCACCCATGGTTTATCGTCGAGAAAATGATTGTTCTGAACACAAAAAACAAGCGTCCCACTTTTTAAAAAGCTTTCGTAAAAAAGCACTGCATTATCATCATGGAAAGCAATCGGAACAGCATGAGTTGAATCTTAGAGGGATATAGCTTGTGGGGAGCTGGCATTCCCAACAAAATCATAAGATAGAGATTAATAGCTATAGCCTTTTTGCTTCCACAGCCAATGCGCAGCCTCATCCCTTTCGTTTCAGGCCATAGTTCAATTGTACGTTCCGAGGGAAAGAAAAAAGCAGCAGGCACGGGCCATGATTAGCGTAACTCTTTCCTCAACCCTCCCCTCACCAAAAATGAATGGCCGCAATACACGCATCTCTTGCGCTTTCCGGTAAGGGCGGTAGCTTGCGTCTGGTACTTCTGCATATTTCCGCAGTTGGGGCATTGCAGCAAAAACTCATGCATTTGCATCATCCTCTTCACTATCAGAAAAGTCGCCCTCTTCAGTCTGCCGCTTCTTCCTACCTGGCAACTTATCATCTCCATGATCCCCTTCAGCATTGCCGAAGGATTCATCTGGCTCTGCCTCATCCAATGGCGAATGCTCATCGCTCTCTGTGGAAATGCCGTCCTTCTTGCGCTTAGCTATATCCCTAAAGGGATCGTCAGGAACATCCTTTTCCTCTTCCCCCTCGGATGAAGATTCATGGCGGGGGTTCAGCATGGCCTCAACCCTTTTATCAATATCCGACTGGCTCTCAGCAGGCGCAGCCACCCCCTCAGCCTCTTGTGGCAAACCCCCCCCCTCACTCAGCGGCTCAGGCTGCTCGTCAGTGGCTGCCTCATCATCAGGATGAGCATCATTCTCCTGATCCTCAGCATAAGTTTCCCCCTCATAGCTGTCAGCAGGTTCCTGTACCTCTTCCTCTGCAGGTGCATCCTGCTCCCCATTATCCCCCTCACCTAATGGCTCAGCCTCTTCAGAGCGTTCCTTACTCCTAACCGCCTCCTCTTGCTCAATTGGCTCATCGACAACCTCCAGCTTGCCAAGCCTCGCCTTGAAAGTGCTTGCGTCATCCCTAGCTTCATCCTTACCTTCAGTCTCTTTGGCATCAGCGTCAGGAGCCTCATCTCCGCTCATCTCGGGCTCGTCAATCACATCAAGGGCGACCTTGTTGCCTTCATCATCAACAAGGTCAATCTCTCCCTCGCGCACTTCCTGAGCCTTCTTCATCTCCTCGGCTTCCTTTTTCTGCCTGACCTTGATTCCTTCAATCACACCCTCTTTCTCTTCGATCGCCTTTGCTATGGACTCAAAATCCCTGAACTTTTCCCTCAGGCTCTCCTCAGGAAGGTTGAAATAATGGAAGAACTTGTCAGCAAGCTTGATAAGCTTTGACCTGCCATGCTTCTTTCGCGAGATGAATCCCCTCTCCTCAAGCTCACTCAGGTGCTCATAGGCCTTGTTGGTTCTGATTTTTATGAGGTCTGCCTGCTTGATTGGGTACTTGAATGCAATCACCGCCAGCGTCTCCATCAACGTCTTTGACAACTCAGTCTGGGTAACGACGCTGGACGCTGCCTCCTGGTGCTGGTCCTGCACCGTCAACTTCCAGTACTTGCCATCCTGCACAAGGGCTAAGGATGAGTCCCGCTCCCCATACTCTGCAAAAAGCTCTTTGAGAGCCTCCTCTGCCTTATCTGCAGTCGCTTTGCAGAGCCTGGCAATCTCCTCAATCGCCATCCTTCTTCCTGCAGAGAACAAGATCGCTTCTATCTTATGCTTCAGCTTGGCCATAGTGGATGAAAAGTGATTACGCTGGTGTTTTCTTGAGGGAATACAGCCCGTCCTTCTCCGCCAGCTCCCCCTTCTCCTGCATCTGCTCAACTATCCTCTTCAGTTCATCTGCAGGAGCACCGCTCAGCCCTGCAAGCCGGCTAAGGTCCATAGGCTTGATCCTGAGCAGCACCGATATAGTATTCTTCAGAGAATTGTTCAGGCTCTTTTTAAGAATGTCGTTTTGGCCCCGAAGCTGCTTCACTATCATGTCAACTTGGTGCAGCCTTGCCTGAAGATCATTCAGAAGCCCTGCTAACTCAGTATTTTTGACCATAAGCTCCTCAGGCTTTGTGATTTCAACAGATGAAGGCATGTAGTCAAAGCAGAAGCCAATCAGCGGCGCAGGCCCCTTGAAGATGATGTCAAGCTCGGCATAGGTTGAGAAAAACGGCTCGCCTCCCTTGTCATCCTTCACTTCCTTCACCTCAGCGATGTCTTCCTTCAATACGACGTAATTACCGTCTTCCTTGATCCTGTCGACGTACATCCTCATCGTGGACTCTACGTGCTCTTTGGGCTTTCCCAATATTTCAAGGATGGTCGTCGCACGAAGGTGATTTTTTTCGTCGGCCATGGCCTGCCTTTGCTGGATGCCGTTATAAAAAGTTAATTGCAGGTCGCTACTGCCCTTGCAAAGATTTAAAAACCTGCCTCAAATCCCAGAAAACCTATGGGCAAGAAAGCCAAAGGCATCAACGCCGCAAAGAAGCTCAAGAACAGGCGTATCAATGGCAGATGGCACAGCAAGTGGTACGTCAAGAAGGTCATGAACCTCAAGGAGAAATCGGACCCGCTCAAAGGCTCGTCGCAGGCCAAAGGCATAGTCCTTGAGAAGATACAGCTTGAGGCAAAGCAGCCAAACTCAGCGATGAGGAAGTGCGTTCGCGTCCAGCTCACCAAAAACGGCAAGCAGATTTCCGCATTCCTGCCAGGAGACGGAGCAACAAAGCTTGTCGACGAGCACGATGAGGTCCTGGTCGAGTGCATCGGAGGGTCCATGGGAAAGAGCAAGGGCGACATCCCAGGCGTCAGATGGCAGGTCATCAAGGTCAATAACCAGAGTCTCAACGCCCTTCGAAGAGGGAAAATAGAGAAGGCAAGAAAGTAACATGGCAGAACTGAAGCTTTTCAACAGGTGGGATGCAGCAGGAATTGAGGTGCAGGATGCTGGTCTTAAGAGTTACATCACCCTCAATCCCATTGTGGTCCCGAAGACTGGCGCAAAGTATGCAGGCAATCGCTTCCACAAGAGCAGGATATCGGTGGTCGAGCGACTCATCAACAAGGTGATGATTCCAGGGCATAAGGGAAAAAAGCATTTCAAGACAAGCTACCACGCGACAGGCAAGGCACATACCGCAGCATCAATTGTTGAGAAGGCGCTTGGAACAATTGAGGCAAGGACAAAGAAGAATCCCATAGCGGTCTTTGTGAAAGCTATTGAGAACGCAGCCCAGCGAGAGGAGATTCTTACCATTGAGTACGGGGGAGCACGCTACCCCAAAGCTGTTGATTGCGCTCCGCAGAGAAGGATTGACCTTGCCTTAAGGAACATGACCCAGGGAGCATACCTCAAGTCCTTCAATTCCAAGAGATCTATTGTTGATGCCCTCGCCGACGAGATCATAGCTGCATCTGAACTCAGCCAGAACTCCAACGCCATATCAAAGAAGCTTGACACCGAGCGCCAGGCCGACAGCGCAAGATAAGTGTGAATATTTTTAGTGCCTCGTTCCGAACTGCGATGCGTGTTCTTGAGCATGCTCAGAAATCGCAACTTTGGATTATGATTCTTGCGATTTCCGGCATATTTGATAATGAATGTTTTCGGCTATTAGAAAAGGATCTCGTCAACCTTCCCCTTCAACTCCTCAACGTGAGCGACAGTCTTCTCAAACAGCGCCTTCTCTGCGGGGTCAAGCTTCACCTCAATCACCCCTTCCATACCCCTCTTCCCTAATTTGGCAAGGACTCCTATGAACAGTCCCGAGACGCCATACTCGCCGTCAAGCTGCGCTGCGCACGGCAATACCTTCTTCTTGTCCTTCACGATGGATTCAACCATATCAATGATCGAAGCAGCAGGCGCTACCCACGCCGAGGTGTTGAGCAGCGGAAGGAATTCCCCCCCTCCGTTCTTGGTGCGCTCGACAATGGCATTGATAGTTTTTGCATCCATCAGCTCAGGCAAGGGCACGCCTCCGACTGTAGCGTAGCGTGTCATCGGCACCATGGTATCCCCATGGCCCCCAAGCACAAACCCCTG
>Ga0208246_1001650_pt1 | contig 11820 bp, 13 predicted proteins | sample RifOxyD2_FD_184039 | JGI IMG/M metagenome (GOLD analysis project Ga0208246, IMG submission 184039) | Soil microbial communities from Rifle, Colorado - Rifle Oxygen_injection D2 (SPAdes) | ecosystem: Environmental > Terrestrial > Deep subsurface > Rock core/Sediment | place: Rifle, Colorado...
AAATCTCGATGAGGGAGTACTAAAAGGAACTAAAAAAGCCCCAAACTTGAGACTTTGGTCTCAAGTTTGGGGCTTTTTTTGCTGATAGAAATTGACTTGGCGATAGGAGATAATCGTAATATAATCAACTTATGAAAGAAGATTATTTTGGGCCTAGAGGCGAGATTTCCAGACCGACAGAGGATGACTTTAGCGATATCAGTGAACAAAACAAAGGCTATTTGTCGCCGGAAGAACTAGGAGGTCTGCCGAGAAGAATTGAGAAGAAACCGATAAACTGGATGGATAAATTGACGGAAAATGATCGAGCTCGGGTCGAAGAAATATTGAAAGATAAAATAGCCGAAAGAGAAGAAAAAGCTGAGCAGGTAGGGAAAAATTATGGCAAAAAAATCTTGCTAGATTTTGATAAACTTCTCAGTGCCTTGAGAGTGGGTAATCTAGATCGAGCGGCTGGAAATATTGCGGATCAAGAAGTGGTCAGACAGGCCCTGTTAATTGGTAATTTTTCTTATGCGCGAAGCCTCGGAGAGGTGGTCAAAGAGGTTTGGCTCAAAGAAAAAATTGTCGAAAATGGTCGAGTTTACACAGAAGGGGAAATCATCAAAATGATTGCAGATAATCAGATTGATGATTTGCCAAAGTTTCAAAATCTAAGAATAACGGTCGCTAATTTTCTTGAACCCTATAAAGATTATCCAGCTGGTCGTAATGACAGTCTAAATGATCCAGATAATCTTGGGGATGAGTGGAAAGAAGGAACGGTTTATGATGAAAAATATCGTGAGCAGAATGATGAAGAGATCAAAAGGGATTCGAGGGGGGTGGTAGACAATCCAAGGTCCTTAACTAATTATTCGGAAGCGTTTCCGACGAATGCTTCTGAAAGTCCTTTAGACCGTTTTCCAGATATTTCATTGCCTGGTATTGAAAAGTTGTTGAGAGAAAATGTCGAGGGGGATGAGTTTAGGGGGAAAATCGCCAGTCCAAACCAGTTAGATTGGCCGACTCTAGCCCAAGATGGGGAATGGGGTCAGATCTATGGTGAATATACCATCGGTAATGAAGTTTATGGTTCAGACTTTGATCAAGCAGAGGTTTTCATCCCTGACCTAAGTTTCTTGGTTGGCGAACCGTTTTGGCGAGTGGCGATATACGTCACCAAGACTTTTGGCCAAGATTATTATCTTCCAGGTCTGATTTATTCTCGCTGGTTGCTTGGTCAGGTCAACGCGAGGTTACTACCGATCAACGATCATCTAGAACAGATTAAGAAACAAATTTTTGGAAAATCCTGCCAGTTTTTTGGCTCAGTTTTGAGAAACCCTAAAGCCGATTGCTGGTCTGTTCCATATCTAAGATTTCTTGATGGTGGCGGATTTTTTTGGGATAAAAAGCTCGATTATTTATGGACGGAGAAAGATTGCGCCATCCTACTGAAAAAGCCTAAAAAATCCTAATTTTGGTCCAAAAACTGACGGACACTAATTTTGGTCAATTTAGGCTATAATAGGTCGGTGGAAGAGGATAACCTACAAATTGAGGCTATAATTAAAGCTTATTTAGGGCCGGTGTACGGTTTTGTCCGTCGTTTGTCCGGCGACGCCTTTGAGGCTGAAGATATTGCCCAGGATGTCTTTTTGAAGGTTTGGAAAAATCTGGACCGTTACGACTCCAAGCAAGACTTCAAAGCTTGGCTCTTTGCTATTGCTCGCAATACCACTATCGATTGGTTACGCAAGCATCGGCCAATGCTTTTTTCCAGTTTGGATCAGCCTGAAGGAGATGGTGACTTTGTCGATAATCTGATTGACGAGGAGCCATTGCCGGCTGAACTGTTTGAGCGGGCTGAATTAGCCCAAGTTCTGTCTGAGGCTTTAGCTCAATTGTCTTTAGACCAACGGACGGTAATCTTGTTGCATGTGGAGCAAGATTTGACTTTTGAGGCCATCTCTCAGATTGCCGGTCGGCCGTTAAATACCGTTAAAAGTCAGTATCGCCGAGGATTGATTACTCTTCGTCAGATTTTGGCACCAAAATAGGACTTGGTTTCGTATACCCTGATATGGAGTGCAACTTCAAGCAATTATTTAAAAGGGGGGAATTGGCTATCCCGGCCGGCTTGCAGTCCGGGATCTTAATATCAGTCCGGTATAAGATCAAAAAGGCCCACCAGATTCAAACTAGCCTCTGGCTTGTTTTGGACCTTACTTTTTTGGCGAGTTTGGTTTTGGGTGCGGTTTATCTTGGTAACTTGCTCGGTCAATCAGGTTTTTACTATTATTTAACCACCCTCTGGTCTGACAGTGGTTCTTTGCCGGTGATTTGGCTAGATGTGATTTACTCGCTAGCCAGCACTTTGCCGGCTTTGGGTTTGGCGGTTTTTTTAACCACTATGCTCGCTTTTGTTTGGTCAACCATTAAAACTATTAATAATCTTAAATATTTAATTAATTAAACATATGAATTTATCTAATTTTATGAAAAACAATTGTCAGCATTCTAAAGGAGCCAAAGTTTTTTTCTTTGGTCTTGGGATAGTTGTTTTGGCTCTACTTATTTTCCAAGCTGGTGTTTTTGTCGGTTATCACAAAGCTTCTTTTTCTTATCGTCTGGGTGATAATTATTCTCGGATGTTTGGCGGTGGGACGCGAGGGATAATGGGGGGACGAGGTTTTGGTCAAGAAGATTTTTTAAATGGTCATGGAACGGTGGGCCAAGTGGTTAAAATCTCTTTGCCCACTTTAATCGTGGCCGATCGCGATAAAACTGAGAAGGTTATCTTGATTGACAGCCAAACTATTATCAGAAGTTTCCGTGATTCGATTAAAATTGATCAGTTGAAAGTCGGGGATTCGGTGATGGTCATCGGTACTCCTAATGATCAATCGCAAATTGTGGCTAAATTAGTGCGTTTGATTCCTACCCTCCCATCCGGAAGAACTTTGTCAGCTTCTACCACTTCAGCTAATTAAAGATTATGAAAATCTATCGCCGATTTAAAAACTATGTTTGGAATCACAAAATAATTAGCTTTGTTGTTTTGGTTATCGTTGCTGTTGGGGCTTACTATGGCTACAATTATTTTTTTGCTACTAGCACCGAGACCACTTATTTAATCAGCGCGGTCGAAAAAGGCACAGTGGCCACCACGGTTTCTGGCAGTGGTCAAGTCTCGGCGGTCCAACAAATCGAGCTCAAACCGAAAGCTTCGGGTGAGGTAGTTTACGTTGGGGCTCGAGCCGGCGAAGCCGTGTCGGCGGGAACGGTTATTCTGCAAATTGATGCTCGCGACGCCAAGATCGCTCTCGATAGTGCCAAACTTAGTTTAAACCGTCTCACCCAAACGTCTCTTGGTAGTGGAACCGTCAACGGTTTGACCAAAGATTATACCGATGCCTTAGCCAACGTCAGCAAAACTTTTTCAGACTATCCAGCGATTTTGGCTGGTTTGGACGATATTGCTAATGATTATCGGGTCTCAACTTATAAGATGAATTTGCCTGATGATCTCTCTCGTAGTTATTATGACGTGGCCGCCAAAAGTTATTGGCAAGCCCAAAAATTTTATGATCAAAGTCTGTTGGATTACCAAAAATTACCAGAAACAGCTTCCGAGGCTGAGATTATCGCCATTTTAGAAAAGACTTACAATACTTCTCGTTTGATAGTTCAGGCCACCAAAGACATGGTCACCTTTACTTCTCGGGCTTACGATGTGCTTGATGATAATAACCAAATCAGTGCTGGAGCGGATCGGACTAGTGGCAACGGTTGGCTCTCTACCGCTAACTCTGATTTGGCTAGTTTGGATACTAGTCGCAATGCTTTGAAAAATTCTTCGCTCGATGTCAGGGCTCAAGAATTGAGCGTTCAGCAGGCTCAAAATAAATATAATGATTATTTTTTGGTGGCCCCCTTTGATGGGATTGTCGGTCAATTGACTGTCGATCGCTTGGACACTGTTTCGGCCGGTAGTTCGGTTGGTGTTTTTGCTTCTTATCAAAAAGTGGTCAATATTTCTCTCAACGAAGTTGATGTCACTCACGTTCGGGTGTGGCAAAAAGCCACGGTCACTTTTGATGCGGTTGATGGTTTGTCGATCAGAGGCACCGTCACAGAGCTCGATAGTGTTGGTACAATTTCTTCCGGTGTGGTGTCTTATAATGTAAAAATTGCTTTTGATTCTCAGGATGAGCGAGTGCGACCAGGGATGAGCGCCAGCGCCGTGATTACGACTGAGACCAAGGCGGACGTTCTCGTCGTCCCTAGCGGAGCGGTGAAGACGGCGACCGATGGTAATTATGTGGAAATTGTCGCTAGTAGTACCAAGGCGACCAGAGGTAGTAAGGGGATTACTTTAGCTACTCTGCCCATAAGACAAAAAATTAAAATTGGAATTGCTGACGATAATTCGACGGAAATTATTTCTGGCTTGAAACTGGGTGACAAAGTTGTCACTCGAACCATCAATCCGGCTAGTGCCACAGCTAAAGTCACCGCTCCGTCTATCTTTGGCTCATCCGGCAGTAGCCGAACCACTGGTGGAGGAGTCAGAACTACCGGTGTTCGTTGAGGATGATTTATGAATGCTACGAATTGGGAGCTAGGTATCGGCATTTTATTCGTATCATTAGTATCGCAAAATATTTATGATTGAGATTAAAAATATTATCAAAACCTATGACACTGGCGATGTCAGTCTCCATGCCCTAAATGGAGTGGGGTTTACTATCGAGGACGGGGAGTTTGTGGCTATTATGGGCCCGTCGGGTTCTGGCAAATCGACTCTGATGCATATTTTAGGCGCCCTCGACACCCCGACTAGTGGTAGCTACCATCTCGATGGCAAAGATGTGGCTAAATTATCTGAAGACGAGCTGGCCAATATTCGACGTGATAAAATTGGTTTTGTTTTTCAGTCTTTTAATCTTTTACCTCGGACGACGGTTTTACGCAATGTCATGCTACCCCTGGTCTATGCCCAGGTGGGCTCAGAAGAAAGAGTTCGGCGCGCCAGAGAAGCTTTGGTTTCCGCGGGTATGGATGAAGGACATTTTTTTCACAAATCAAATCAGCTCTCCGGTGGACAGATTCAGCGGGTAGCGATTGCGCGAGCGTTGGTCAACAACCCGTCTCTAATTTTAGCTGATGAACCGACTGGCAATCTCGATACCAAGACTGGTGAGATTGTGCTTGGCACTTTCCAACGGCTCAACGAAGAACAAGGTAAAACCATTATTTTGATTACTCACGAACGGGAGGTGGCTGAACATGCTGACCGGATTGTTTTTATTCGCGATGGTGAAGTGGTTGAAGATCATAGCCAGCATGCCAAAAGAATTATTGATAGAAAAAATTAATTATGAGAACCAGAGATATTTTAGAAGAAACTTATTCCTCCCTGTCGGCCAACAAAGTCCGCTCTGGTTTAACAATGCTGGGAATTATTATTGGCATTAGCTCGGTCATCGCCATGCTCGCTATCGGTCAGGGGGCCAAACAGAGCATCCAGGGGAGTATCGAGGGATTGGGCTCAAACCTTCTCACCGTTTTGCCTGGCGTGTTGCAACCAGGTCGGGGGATCGTCTCCTCTGGTCGAGGTAGTGCCGAAACTCTGAAAGTTGAAGATTTGCCCGCCCTAAAACAGATCGAGGGTGTGGCCGATATTTCACCGGAATCATCTCGACGTTTTCAAGTGGTGTCTGACACTGGTAACAATACCAATACCACAGTCACAGGTGGGGAGGTGGTTTATTTTGAAATCCATAATTTAGTTTTAGCCGATGGTACCACTTTTACTGAGGAGCAGGTGCGGGGGGTGGGTCGGCAAGCGGTTTTAGGAGCGACGGTAGCGACCGATCTGTTTGGAGCCGAAGTCAGTCCGATTGGTCGGAAGGTCCGTATCAACGGTTCGATGTTTCGTGTCATTGGAGTTCTCCAGGCCAAGGGTGGGTTTGGTTTTTCTGGCCCTGATGATATGGTCATTATTCCTTTGTCGACAATGCAAAAAGTGGTCAGTGGTCTAGATAGTTATTCTTCGATTGTGATCAGTGTAACCAGCAAAGACACCATGACGACAATCAAAGATGAAGTGACTAGCGTTTTGCAAACCAAGCACCGAGTGACTGAACCGGATTTTTCGATTTTGTCTCAGCAGGATATTTTGGACACCATGTCGACCATCATCAATACTTTTACGTTATTTCTAGCCTCGATTGCCGGCATCTCGTTAGTGGTCGGAGGGATTGGTATTATGAATATGATGTTGACGACGGTGACGGAACGCACTCGCGAGATTGGTTTGCGCAAGGCGATTGGGGCTAAGCGTCGCGATATTAATTTGCAATTTCTGATCGAAGCGGTGGCCCTGACTTTTCTCGGTGGTTTTATCGGGATTTTGTTAGGTTGGGCGGTGTCTTTTGGAGTGACCTATTTTGGTCTTGTCCAGGCCAGCGTCTCTCTCTATTCTGTTTTGTTGGCTTTTGGGGTTTCCACTGCTATTGGAATTATTTTTGGCTACTACCCAGCTCGCCGAGCGGCCAAACTCAACCCGATTGACGCCCTCCGATTCGAGTAAAATATAGGCACGGAGATTTTGCTTTGTCGGTGAAAATATGCGAAAATCACAGTATGAATACTGGCTTAAAAACCTACATCTTTATTGGTCGCTCTGGTTGTGGCAAGGGCACTCAGGTGGAGAAATTGGCTGAATATTTGACGGCGAATGGAATAATCAATACCGATCATCCCTGGCTTCGAATCGAGACCGGGGCTCGTTTTCGTCAAATCGTCGAAACAGGCGGTTATACCGCTAAAATGCTAAAAGCGGGGATGGAAAAGGGTGAGCGCTTGCCGGATAACTTTGCCATTTGGACTTGGACCGGTTTTCTCTTTGATCAATTTACTGGTATTGAGCATATCTTTTGCGATGGCTGTCCGCGGTCTCTCGTTGAAGCGAAGGCTTTAGACTTGTTATTTAAATTTTACCAGCGCGAAAAACCGATCGTGATCTATATTGATGTTTCGCGTGAGGAAACAAAAACCAGACTATTGAAGCGAGGCCGAGCCGATGATCAGTCTGATGATATTGATCGACGACTGGATTGGTTTGATCGCGATGTTTTGCCAGCGGTGGAATATTACGAACAGAATCCTGATTACGAATTTCATCGGATCAATGGCGAACAATCTGTCGAGGCCGTTCATCAGGAATTACTGGCTAGTCTGAAGATATGATTACCATCAAGACGCCCCAAGATATTGCCACCTTAAAAGCTGGCGGAAAAATTCTGGCTGAAGTGTTAGCCGAAGTGGCCAAAAAAGCGGTGGCTGGAGTTAAAACTTTTGAACTCGACGCTCTCGCTTATGAGTTGATTGCCAAAGCGGGTGGCCGGCCGGCTTTTTTGCATTATCAGCCAGAAGGTTCGCCCTCCGATTACCCCGCCTCGCTCTGCGTTTCCATCAACGACGAGATCGTCCACGGCATTCCCAGTGATCGGCAGTTAAAAAACGGTGATATTGTTGGCTTGGACCTCGGTCTCGAGTACAAAGGTCTCTTTACTGATATGGCGGTGACAGTGGCGATTGGCAAAGTTAGTCCAGAGGATAAAAAGTTAATCAATGTCGCCAAACAGGCTTTAGCGGTCGGCATCAATGCCATTAAGCCAGGAGTGAGAGTGGGTGACGTCGGCCATGCTATCGAGTCCTATGTCAAAAAGGAGGGCTTAAATGTCGTCCGTGGTCTGGCTGGTCACGGGGTGGGCTACGCTCCTCACGAGGATCCCTTTATCCCTAATTATGGCAAGGCTGGAACGGGTGAGGTTATCGAAGCGGGGATGGTGCTAGCCATTGAGCCCATGGTGACAGCGGGTAGTGGCGCGATCAAACTCTTGTCTGATGATTGGACTTTTGTCACTAAAACCGGTTTACGGAGTAGTCATTATGAACAGACCGTGGTGGTGACAGAGCAGGGGGCAGAAATCATTACTAAAAATTAAAAGTTAAAAATAATTTTATGAATCCTAAAGAAGAACGAACCTACCTAATGATTAAACCTGATGGCGTCCGCAAGGGTTTGATTGGTGAGATTATCAAGAGAATCGAACAGCGTGATCTAAAAATTGTCGCTTTAGAAATGTTTCAACCAACGACGGATCAAATTGATAACCATTATCCTAAAGATGAAGCCTGGATTAGGCGTTTGGGCGGTAAGACTTTAAATACTTATAACAAATATGGCTTCGACCCCATCGTCGAAATTGGGACAGTTGATGAGTTTGAAATTGGTAAAAAGGTTCGTGGTTGGCTAATTGATTACATGACTTCTGCTCCTTTGGTTAAGATGGTTATTCAAGGGATTCATGCTGTTGACGTGGTGCGAAAGATTGGCGGTCCCACTATTCCAGCCACAGCCGAGATGGGGACTATTCGGGGTGATTTTTCAATTGATTCGCCAGTTTTAGCTAATAAAGAAAAACGGGCCGTGATGAACCTTATCCACGCTTCAGAAACACCCGCCGAAGCTGAGCACGAAATTAAGCATTGGTTTGCCGATGGACAGGCTATCTGTGACTACAAACGTTTTGGGGTGGATGCTTAATTTTTATCCCACGGTCTTGTTTTGAGCCTAAAAACAAAATTTGTTGAGGCACAGGGTTTCTAGAGCCTAGGGAGCGCGACGGCGCGAGCTCGAGGAATTTTTCAGCAGAAAAATATCCGTGCTCTAGAAACCCTGTGCCGATGAAGAATTTTGTTTTGTATTTTGGTTTTTCACTTTTCACTTTGCATTCCCTGTGTATAATATCCTCGGCGACCGGTATATTATTTAGATCAAAACATATTTTTAGGGAGCCTCATATTGTCTTATTCCCTTGGGAATAAGACTGCGGGCACCCACCTGGATTTATTCTAGGGTAATATCTCCGGTTGCCAACAAAAAACTCGCTCTTTGGGCGAGTTTTTTGGTAGTAAAAACTTGTCGAAGGCTCACCTTTTAAAGGGGGTCGTGAGGCTGTCGAGCCGAACGCTTCAGGATTTTCTAAGCTTCAGAAAATCCGTACCCTTAAAAAGGTGCGCCGAGTAAAAAGTTTTTTCTATGAGTTTTTTATTTCTTGTCCACTTTCGCAATTCGCTCGATACGCTATACTAATCATATGCGTTTTAGCACCTGGTTTTGGCTAGCCGATCTGATTTTGTTGGGTCTCATCCTGTGGTTGAATTCTTTGGCCTGGCAATATTTTTGGTACTGGCGCTTTGATCAGTATGGTTTTGACAAATTAATGCATTTTCTAGCCGGTCTGTTTATCGGTCTGACGGTGACTGGCATCTGGATCTGGTGGTGCCATAAAAAACAGCGCCCTTTCCAGAAAAGAGAATTGTTGGCCTGGATTGGGTTGGCCATCTTGGCCATTGGTGGGGTTTGGGAAATCTTGGAAAGAGGCTATCAAAATCATGAGTTTTTATATTGGATTAAACCTTTTGCTTTGATGTCGCAAGGCTGGTTTGATTCTGTCACCGATTTTATTAGTGATTTATTAGGCGGACTAGCGGGCGCTTCTTCATTCAAATTATGGAATCAAACAAAAAACTAAATATCTATTTTTATGGCGGAGTTGGCAAGGTGACTGGCGCCAATTTTTTGCTCGAAGACCCCAGTGGCAATGGCCAACGTTTTTTGATTGATTGTGGTTTGATTCAGGGGACACGAACGAGCGAGAAGGAAAATTATGACCCCTTTGTCTTTGATGTCAAAAAAATTGACGCTTTATTCGTCACTCATGCTCACCTCGATCACATCGGCCGAATTCCCAAGTTGGTCAAGATGGGTTACAACGGCCCGATTTATTCTACTCCACCCACGATGGAGATTTCCCAAGTCTCTCTTCTGGACAGCATGAATGTTCTTCATCACGAAGCGATGGAGGCCGGTCAGCCGTCTCTCTATGACGAAGCCGATGTGAGAAAAACCATGTCACAATGGAAAACCATCGAATATCATCAACCTTTGAAATTGGGTGATTTTACCATTGTCATGCGTGATTCGGGTCACATCCTCGGCTCCGCCATGGTGGAGTTTACCTATCAGGGCAAGAAGATAGTCTTTACTGGTGACCTTGGGAATTCCCCGGCTCCACTTTTACGTGATACGGAGGCGATTACCGATGCTGATTATATGGTGATGGAATCTGTCTATGGTGATCGTAATCATGAAGACCGTGATGTTAGGCGTCATCAGCTGGAAGATGTGATTGAGGAGACGATGCGCCGAGGCGGTATTCTAATGATTCCCGCTTTTTCCATCGAAAGAACGCAGGAGCTTTTATTTGAGATTGAAAATATGATGGAGAATTCTCGCATTCCGCTAGTGCCAGTTTATCTCGATTCACCGCTGGCGATTGCGGTCACCAGTATCTACAAAAAATATAGCAATTATTTTAACAAAGAAGCGACTAACATCCGTTTGGCTGGTGATGGTATTTTCAAATTTCCCCAGTTGCATATGACCCAATCAACCGAGCAATCTAAAGCTATTTTACGTGATCCGGGCCGGAAAATTATCATTGCTGGTTCAGGGATGTCCAATGGCGGGCGGATTCTTCATCACGAAAAGAACTATTTATCTGATTCGAAAAATGATCTGCTTTTAGCTGGTTATCAGGGAGTAGGTAGTCTTGGTCGCCAACTGCAAGACGGTGTTAAGCTGGTCAAAATTCACGGCGAAGAAATTGCGGTTAGAGCCAAAGTTGAAAGTATCCATGGTTACTCGGCCCATAAAGATTCAGACCATCTTTTGGAATTTGTCCAGCGATCAGATGACACTTTGAAAAAAGTTTTTGTTTGTATGGGGGAGCCGAAAGCCTCACTTTTCCTCACTCAACGCATCAGAGATTATCTGGGAATTGATGCCATGGTCCCGGGGGAGGGGCAGAAAGTGGAAATTGCTATTTAATCAAACCGCCACACTATATGAATCAAATAAAAAACCAACTTCGCGATCAACATCTCAAGATTAAAATCTGTGTCTCTGGTGCGGCTGAGACGGCTTATTGTGGTGAGGGAGCCTTGGAACTAGCTTTAGAATTGGGGCGGGAGATTGCTCGTCAGGGGGCCGAAATTACTACCGGTGCGACGACGGGGTTTCCCCTTTGGGCGGCGCGGGGCGCCAAAGAAGCAGGGGGAATTTCGATCGGTCTATCACCAGCGGAAACAGAGAGAGAACACGTCGAAGACTATAAATTACCGCTCGAATACATGGACGATATCATCTATACGGGTCAAGGCTATCCTGGTCGGGACATTTTATTGACTCGAGCTTCGGATGCGGTCATTCTCGGCTGTGGCCGGATTGGCACCATCCATGAGTTTGCGGTGGCTTTTGAAGATGGTAAGCCGGTCGGTATCCTCCAAGGTCCGTGGGACATGGATGAGACTTTACAGCTGATTCTAGAGCGAGGTCACCGACCTAATCCTAATATCGTTTTTGACCCAGATCCTAAAAGTTTAGTGGAGAAGATTATCAAGATGGTGGAAGAGGGGAAAGTTAAGTAAAAAGTAGTAAGTAATAAGTAGTAAGTAGTAAAAATCCCCAGCACCTTGCGGTGCTGGGGATTTTTGAAGTCTATTGAGCGGTGGCAATAATTTTAGCAAAAGTATCAGGAGCGGACTGAGCGATTTCAGATAGGACTTTGCGGTTGAGCTGAATGCCTTTTTTTCTGAGTCCTCCCATCAATTTGCTGTAGGAAGTGCCGGCGGAGACGGCGCTGGCGGAAATGCGGGTCTGCCATAAGCCACGAAAGTCGGCTTTCTTGTCACGGCGGG
>Ga0208246_1001652_pt1 | contig 11807 bp, 16 predicted proteins | sample RifOxyD2_FD_184039 | JGI IMG/M metagenome (GOLD analysis project Ga0208246, IMG submission 184039) | Soil microbial communities from Rifle, Colorado - Rifle Oxygen_injection D2 (SPAdes) | ecosystem: Environmental > Terrestrial > Deep subsurface > Rock core/Sediment | place: Rifle, Colorado...
TGGGCAATCTCAATTGCGCCGACAGTGTCAGCCTGACCGAAATGTGGAACAAATCATCTTTTCTTGACACGATTAGAAAAATTGAAAAACAACCGGCTGACGAATGCCATGACTGCGTGCATCTGCTCCAATGTCTTACGAACGATTGCCACAGCACGACTTTCAATTTTTACGGCGGATTCACGCGAGGCAATCCGCAGTGTCCGATTTTGGCACGCAAGCGTTTTCCGGCAGAGGGGTAGCGTAAGTCCGTTTCTTCTTAATAAAAAAAGAACATCCGACCTTGTCGGATGTTCTTTTATTTACCGCGTTGACTTTGGTAAGCAATTTTGATAGTATTACAGATGTAGCTTGTTATTTGAATAAAAAATTAAGAAAAGCGGTCTGGTTCCGCTTGGCGATTTTGGCAAAGGAGAGAAATAATGGAACTTTTGACGGAACAAGAAGCAATGGCGCGTGACAAAAGAAATTGGCAATTGATTCGGCATGGCTGTTTTTTTGATTTTGGAGGCGAACGGTTCTTCATCGCCACGCGAGAAATCGACAATGAGACATGGGAAGTGATCGAGCTGACTCCGAAAAATCGAGAGAGATTGATTCAAGGCCTCGGTGGCACGCGTACCTTTGTCAAGCTTTCCAATGCGTATTCGTATTGTCTGAATCTGCATTGACCGCACCGGCGTTGCCCAATCGCAACGCCCGTTTTTCTTAGTTTTTCAGCAGGTCACCATAGTTTCCGCCTTCGCTAGTCGCCGAGTCGCAAGCTTCCATCTTCGCTAATCGCCAAACCGCAAGCTTCGGCGGACGCGCAGTAGTTAAGTCCCCGTAGTTCAACGGATAGAACAACAGCCTTCTAAGCTGTGGACGAAGGTTCGATTCCTTCCGGGGACATATAAAAAGGTGGGCTTGCCCCGAACTCGAGCGGAGCGAGTAGTTCGGGGTTCGATTCCTGCTGGGGACACCATAATTTATTTATTTAAATAGGTAAGAAAACAAGAAATCAAGAAAACAACCTGGACTCCCCCATTTCTATTACCCCAATTTCAAATTTATAGTTTCTTATTTCAACTTTATGAACAAAACAAGCAAAATGGCCAACCGAAAGCATCTGAAAAAGCGCGGCAAGCAGGTGAGCTGCCGGCATAGATAGGAGCCGGAAGAGTTTATTATTTAACAGTTAACTATGACAGAGTTAATTATAGTTACCCCTTTTTATGTGGGTAACTTCAATTAACTCAAATTAACTGTTCGATAATTAACTCTTGTTCCCCTCTTGTCCCCGTAGTTCAACGGATAGAACGAGGCCCTCCTAAAGCCTAGAAGTAGGTTCAATTCCTGCCGGGGACATATAAAAAAAGGGGGCTTGCCCAGAACCCGAACGCAGTGAGTGGTTCTGGGTTGATTTTTTTGTTTGAACAAGATAAAGTGCGTAGAGGAAGTTCGTTAACAAACGGAGGTAAATATCATGAGGCCAATGCTTGTTTCTTGTCCGCGGTTTTGGGCAAAGGTGCGCGGTTATGAGTTGCATAAACGATTCATCACTTACATGTCGCTCAATCAAGACAGCAAGTGCGATGCGAATTGCCAAGGTTGCTTCCGGTATCCGGGGAGAAAGGCGGGACTGAAAAATTTGCTCGGGCGAGCTGATTATGTGCGACTGATTGAAGAGTTCAAACGGTTCGGCGGGTTGGCGCTGGAAATTTCCGGAGAAGGCGAGCCGCTACTTAGCGAACATACGTTGCCGATAATTCGGACGGCTTCATCTTGCGGTCTTTGGACAACTTTGATTACCAACGGGCATTTGCTGACGGAAGCGATGGCGCTTGAACTGGCTGAATTGCGCGTGGCGCTGGTTTTGAGTTTGCATTCTTTGAACCGCGAGAAGTATGAAGCTGATTGCGGTATTCATGGCAGTTTCGACAAGAAAATGTCCGCCCTCGATATGGTGGCGCGGGTATTCAAAAATACCGACTGGACGGAAAATGGAGTCGCGATCAGACGCGCGGCCGTGCACTGGACTTTGCAGGCGAACAACCTTGATGAAGTGGAAAACGTCCGTCGATTTTGCCGCGAACGGGAATTACTTTTTAGCATCGCTCCCCTGGCCTGCACCGGTCATGCCGCAAATACGCCGGAACTTTGGCTGCCGGAAGAAAAAAAATTGGCGGCGGTGAACGCGCTTGGCGATGAGTCGATAATTTTCTACGATGAGCCGGATGGCCGCGCGGTTTGCGGCACGTGCAAGTATGGATTGAACATTGGTGCGGATGGAAAATTGTTGCTTGACGCGCATGGCGGCTACGAAGTGAAAATCGCGAACATTCGCGATATCAGTTTTGAAAAAGCCGTGGAAATGCAACATCGTTTTTCGCGTATCATGTTTGATCAGCTGGATTGTTTTTGCCCGGTACGCGATCCGGAGTGGCCGGACTTTCTTGAACGCAAGGATATTTTTAATTGATTGGTATGCTTGAAATTGGCCAGGGGAAAAAAAACATGGATCTTCGCGCTCATCATTTACTCACGCTTTCTCGCGCGCACGCTTGGGGATCACACCAAGCGGCTTGGCGTGAGAAGTTTTTTCGTCGGTTGAAATCAGTTGAATGCAAAATACTTGGTTACGACGACCGGCGGTTTGCCGATCATCTGGTGGATATGGCGCTCAACATTCTCGCCGCGCGAGTGGCCTCGGTCACGTTGGTGGATGGCTACGACGCTATCTGCGAAGCTTGTCCGCAAAAAGGCAAAGCCGAATGTCACGTGTTTGGCCGAAATTGGCCGGTCGGTTTTCTGGCGCAATTGGATCAAGCGATCGTGCGTAATACGCAGGGCGTATTCGATCTCGGCAAGGCGTATCCGCCCGAGTACTTGGTGAAAAATATGGCGGTCATAAGATCCGCCTTGCGAAAAACTTTTTTAGAACTGCCAATCATTTGGCGGAGGAGGAAAACGTGAAAGACTTTTTGATCTACCTTGCCGGTCCGATTGCCGGTTGTACGTATGATAAGTGCACCGATTGGCGTAAGCATGTGGCGAGCCAGCTGCCGCCGAACATTCAAGTGTTATCCCCCATGCGGGGCAAGGAGTTCTTGGCCTCGCTTCCTGTGATTCAGGGAGAACATCAAGAAAATCCGCTTTGTCGGCAGGCCGGCATCACCTGCCGTGATCGTTCTGACATCATGCGCGCTGACGCGGTTCTGTTCAACCTGCTCGGCGCGGAGAAAGTGTCTATCGGCACGTGCATTGAGTTCGGTTGGGCCGACGCTTTTCGCAAGCCGATCATCTTGGCCATGGAAAAAGGCAATGTGCACGATCATATGATCGTGCGCGGAGTGTCGGGGTTCGTGGTTGATGACCTCGACGAAGCGATTGCACTCGCAATCGCGGTTTTGTCCACTAACGTTTAGCACAAAGGCCCCGACAATGTCGGAGCCTTTTTGAATGTCAGAAGGGGCTTCGTCGCGCAAAATAGAGAAGCGCCGCAAGGCTACCCAAGATTGAAGCACCGAGAGAAAAGGTTATCAGCCATTCAGTGGCAAATCGTCCGATTGGCCAAGGCCCTAACAAATCGATCACGTTTGCGATCAATAATACCGCACCGAGAAACCCAAGCACCTTTTTACACGAGCGATCTTGTGCTTTGATTGCGAAAATGAAAATTGATAGAGAAAGGCAAAATACAATTACGACGCAGATTATTCCGAGCGTTTCTCCAAAGTACATATTTTCTCCTTCACCACACGTTTAGAAGATGCACTTCCCAGCCAACCTGAAACGCCGCAAACATCATGGCCAGTTCGGTCACGCGTTCAATTTTTTTCCACTTTACTGCGTGTTCTCCCCCATCGCAACGTTTTACTTTCGCAAAGACAAAAATAGTTAGAAAGAACACAGAAAGCACCAACCAAAGATAGAATGAGAACATAGGCTCCTCCTTTGAATTACGTTTTCCGATTGAATTTTTCTGGACCAACATCAGCGTCATATTCCATTTTTTTGTTTCGAACGGCTCCTTTTGGTTCACGCCTTCAAAAAGGCAATAGCACCTAAAATGATCAAGAGCGAGGTAAAAATCCCTGTCGCCAACAGTTTATGTGTGGCGTGACCAAAGGCTCCATGGCTCAACCTTTCTCCCAGTGAATTTCACGTAGAGGCCGGCGAGCCAAAACCAGAATCCTTGATACCCGCATCCGCGGATACCGCATTCTTCCCAGTCATCTCGACTACCATCTTCGTATGAGATTGTGTTGCTCCGGATAAGCCCGAAATGCTGCCACTTTTTAACGCTCTTTCGAATTGGATACTTGTGCGTCTTAGCGCAAGGGGCTTTTTCGTTCCATGGCCCGAAATGCCTCTCTTCGGATACAGCTTCACGTTCTGGCGCAACGCCGATGATTGCTCCACATTGTGGGCAATGCCTACATCGATAACCTTCTCTGTGTGGCATTTCAATCTCCCCTTGTTATGTATTCAATTCTGCGTAAGGTAGCTCGCGATTACCAGTATAGCCCAGAACAGAAAGACTTGGGCTATAGCCGAAAAAATGGTTTCGCCTTTTCTCAGCCTCGAGCGTACAAGAGAAACGCTCACTACCAGAAGAAGTGCCACAACAATTATCGAAAACCAAATCATGTTTCTGTCTCCTTTTTGCCAATTGTTTTTACTCGATTGTAAGGGGCCAAAATAACCGAGTGTGGCGTAGTGCCGATAATGGCGCCACACGCCGGACAATGTCTCGCTCGCATGCCATGTTGATGCATTATTCACTCCGCTCATCTTTACCGCACTGGTAAATGAATTCGACAAAACAAAAAAAACCGGGATAAATAGTACAAAGATCGTTTATCGCAGAGACGCTTAGAAAGGGCACTAAACCGAGTTCATCTTGATGTTGAACACAAAAAAATGTACCCGGTAGCCAGCTGAAAGATAGAACCAGACCAAAAACAAACCACCAGATTGGATTTTTCTGAACTAACATTCCTGCCGAGCTCCACGCCTTCTTCATGTTTTGTCCCTCCTTTTTGGTTGTCAAAGAACAGTTAACAATAGCGCCATGTCGTGATTGCGTCAATAATGATTACTATAACAGGATGGTCTTTTTATTTAATTTGACACAATAAAACTGATGTGATATTATTGCTGTAAATATTATTTACAACAGTCAATTATGTTGCAGGAACTGATGAACAATTTTTACTTCACCGAAAAAGAGGCCAAGGTTTACTTGGCCGCGTTGAAACTGGGAAGAAGTCGCGTCAGTGATATTGCGAAAAGCGCGGAGCTGAATCGCATTACCACGTATGAAGTTTTGAAACGTTTGTTGCAGATGGGCGTGGCGCACAGCGCGGTTTATTCCGGAGTTAAAACGTTTGTCGTAGTGGCGCCGAGTTTGCTGGTGGAAAAGATGCAAAGTCGTTTGCAAGTGGCGCAACAAATTTTACCCCGGTTGGCTCTGCTCAATCGGGCGAATAGCAACAAACCGAGCATCGCTTTTTTCGAAGGCGCGGATGGTTTGCGCACGATTTATGAGGGTACGTTAGCTTGTCAAGATAAAGTCATTCTTAACATCGCCAATCCGCAAAATTTGCTCGCAACCATTGGCCACGATTTTTTCACGCAGTATGTCAGAAAGCGCGCCAAGCGTAAAATTCAGGTGAAGGTCTTGTTGCCCGATACGCCGGAGAACAAAAAGTTTAAGTCTGAAGAAAAAAAATCAAAGCGCGAGATAAAGCTTTTTGACGCGCAAAAGTATCCCTTGCCAAACGAAGTGTTGATTTACGACAACAAGGTGGCCATGCTTTCCTTCGCTTCTCTAATTGGTGTAGTGGTGGAAGACAAAGATATCGTACAATCGCTAAGATCAATGTGGCAGATGGTTTGGGATGCAGTATAAGAAATTAAAAAATAGCGTTTGAGCGCTATTTTTTATTTATAATAATTATTTCAACCCGAACCGGCTCAACAACGCCGACCGCACCGACTCCCCTGTCACCGGCACGATACCGTGATCGATGAATTCGGTGTTGGAATGCAGTTGCCCGGGTGAAGCCGGATTAATTTTGTCATAATTTTCAAAAGTGGTCATGATTTTTTTTAGCACATCGTTTCCGTAAGTGTCGTTCAAATACTTCACCGCGCAAACACTGGTTTCGTAGCAGGTATCATTCGCCTGCATGTCGGCGTTGTTGAAACAAAAAGTGGAAAGGTTCGAATAAGCAAAGGTTTGCTTTTCACCGGTGGCATAACTCGGACCATAAAAGCCGTTTGTCAAACATTCATTGCCGCCGAAGTCGTTATGATTCAGCCGCGTGAAGTATTCCGCGGTACCCTCTTTCCACCAACGGTCCAAGTCGAACGAGGGAAACATGTGCACCATTTCATGCGCGTTCGCGCAGTACGTCGGGCTTGATTTCACCCAAAAATTATCCGCCACGCCTTGCGCAATGTCCGTGTTTTCTTGCGTTAAAAAAGTTTCCGGATTTTGATACGCGAAGCCGTTGCTGTCATTGCCGCTATGAGCGGTTTGAATTTTGTTTTCGTTCGATTGGATCAAATAAAACATTCGATCATGGTCGAAGCTGATTCCCAAATAATTTTTAATCAACGTGTGGCAGTATTGCATGTCGTTCAAAATCGCTTTGGCCACGTACTCATATTGCGGTTGTGCAAAAGTATAAAATCGTCCTTGCTGATAAGTGGAATAACCTGTCGTCGGGCAATCGAGTGGGCACCAAAACGCGTCTTCAAATTCGAACATGCCGTCAACCGTTAATTTTTCTTCACACACCCCGTTGCCACAATGATACGCCGGAGCTGACCATGTCGGAGTGGTGAAGCCGGAGACTAATTCCCAAACTTTTTTAATTGTGGTTGGAGTTGAAACAGGGGTTGGAGTTGTTATGGTGACCGGAGCAATCGGCTCGGTGGCGTTGCTCGCGGTTGGTGTTTGACCGGAAATAGCGATGAGTGCCAGATTAGCGTTAGAAATGCCAAGGCCGAATTTTCGCATCACCTCGAACGCGTCGGCCGGTCGGCCAAGATAATGTAATTTGTAGGTGGTTGGATGAATGTAATACGCCTCACCCTTTGCCTGCACGCGCAAAACGATCTGTCCGGCCAACGATTTCGCTCCGGCGGCGGCGAAATTTGTGTAAGTTTGCTCGGAAATGCCAAGGCCAAGCGTGCGCATGATGTTGAACGCGTCAGTCGGTCTGCCCAAATAGTAACGTTTGTCATTGGTTGGGTTCACGTACCACGCTTCGCCCTTTTCCTCAACTTGAAGAAGAATCTTGCCGCGAAGTTTTGAGGCGAGAGTGGCGGCGTTTGAGGCGGTGGCTAGAAAAATAATAGAGAATAGTAAAAATGTCGTCAGAATGATTGATTTTGTTGTTTGATTCATAGAATAAAATTGTTGTATAAAATGATTATACACCAGTTCAATTTAAGTAGCAAAAGGCGCGACAATGATTTAGGAGATATATTTTACGACCCATTTAGTTTTCTAATTATACCGCAATCGCCTGGAGATGTAATATGATTTTATCAGATTGTTCCACGTGGAACAATCTGATTACACGTTCATTTATTAAGCCATTGACAATTATTTTTGGCGAGGTATACTTCCCTATTCGGCACAACATATGGAGGTGCGAAATGCGCTTATTAGCTTTGTTCGTCTTTATTGTCGGGTTTGCTCTTGTTGCTGCCTGGTCAAGCATGAGGATCGTTGCGTCTGTTCAGTACGATCAAAGTTGTGGCGGCTATTTGAAGCGAGCGGCCGATGCGAACAATGTGGATTTGGCCAAGCAAGAGCTGGCAAGGGCGTTGGCATGGATTAATGCGAATGACCTTCGAGACGGCTACACATCAGTTGCATGGCGCACGCCGGACGAAGACGTCGGCTTCTGGCATACAAATCTGACGGCATCTTTGCAGGAGTTGGAATCGGTCAATCCGGAAGCTTCACAGCTGGAAAAGACAAACGTTCTCATGAAGCTACGAGAAACGCTACTGGATCAAGGAGAAAGCACGATAGTGACAGAGCCTGACGGCATTTCTGTGTATCCAGACAACGTTGCGTATGCATGGGCTGGCTGGATTTCACTAATAGTGTTCCTCGTCGGCTGCGTCTTTGGCTTCATTGTGCTAAATGATGATTACTAGTATCAGGAACACTCCTGCCTCAACGCGGGAGTTTTTGTTTATAACCTGTTGATAAGTGCAGATTTTCAGGTGTTTGTCCACACCAGCGTAGACAAACACAATAAGATTTGACAAAGGCTTTTCGATATGATATTGTGCTTCGTTACGTTTGGAGGTTACATGAACAAGCTCATATCTTGGATAGACGTTGATCTTTCCATCGCGCAATGTTTTGCCTTGGCCGTGAAGACAGTTCTGGCGCTCTTTGGTTTTGGCATAGCCGTAGCATCTGTTCTGGCGCTATTTCAGATGCAGACCAGAGATGCGTGGATCAGCGATTTCATGAGAAATGAAGATATTCTGGTTGTCATCATTAGTTTCATCATCGCTGTACCGATAGAGGAGTTTGGGTTTAGAATGTTTCCGGCACTTATCTATCGGTCTTGTTCTGGAAGCTTATCGGCCAGAAACAGGAACATTGGGTTGATACTGTTAATGCTGGCATCATCGTTAATTTTCGGGTGGTGGCATGGCGGTATTCCAACCGTCTTTACGCTTGGTCCGATCGGCTTTGTACTTGCCGTTGTATTCATGAGGTGCGGTGGGTGCCGCGGATCGCTGTTTCGCGGTTTTGTCTTTTCTTGCCTTGTGCACCTGACCTACAACCTGTCGTTGTTGCTAGTTGTTAGAATAGTAGAGTAAACCACAAACCCCCGGCTCATGTCCGGGGGCGTTTTGTTCCACGTGGAACAATTTGTGATATAAATTACAAAAGCGATCACAAAAAGTCACGTAATTGAGTGACTTTTTTGTGTCGTAAAATAAATTAGCGAAGTGGCAATGATGACTTCCATGCCAGCATGAATAACTGTCGCATGGCGGTATAAAGCGCTTCTGATTCAATTACCACGATGAATAATTTGCCATCAAGCGACGTGAGCGCCACTTTGTCCGGATAAATGGAAAGATCCATTTCCACGGGTGTACCCTTGGCCAGCAGTTTAACGTGCTGGCCGTATTTTTTTATCTGTTTCCCCCATTTGATATCTTGCGATGTGTTCTCTAAAATGTGCCTGCCGGTGTGACGGTAGATGTTATTTGACAAGCCGTTGATCCAGCTTGCCACTTCGTCCGGAATAATTTTGTTCAAGCGCGCGATCGAAGAATAAAAATACGCTTCCGGCGCTTCATTGATTTCTCGATAAACGGAAATGACGCCTTCAATCGTGTCAAAGTAGTTAATGCGTGGTTTGGTGTCCGATTTATTGTGCATCGCGCGAAAAAGCGGGAGCATTTCCTTGAAATTTTTCGTCAGTCCGCTTAGATGCGCGAAAATTTTTGCCGGATCCACGGCCGCGAAGCGGTTGATTCTTTGGTTCGGTAGGGTAGTCGCGTAACCTCGCTTGATCAAACCCTCAAGAAGCACGTAAATGATTGAGCGTTTTAGCCCGGCGCGCGTGGCGATTTCCGTGACATCCCCTTCGCCAAGCTCAAGCAAGGCGAGATATACTTGCGCCTCTTTTTCGGTAAAGCCGGATTGTTGGAGAAGAGAGGAAAGTTGATTATTCATACAGAAGCACAATATCATAACGACTAGTTTTGTCAAAATTATTGACAAACGTTTCATTAATTTGTCTAAGTTAACTATTTTTAGTATATAATTTATTGTTAATTAATTGACAAAAGTTCCAATCCGCCATACGATTTCCAGTCCAGTTCATCGACAACTAAGGAGGCGAATATGTGGAATGAAAAAGAAGTTTCAGCGCAGATGCGTGAAATCATTGGCGCTCTTGTCGGATTGGTAGCCCTGATGGCGTATATAGTGACTCGCGTGATTTTGATTATCTTGCTTTTACATTTGCCCATGGTTGCGCTGGCCTTTTATTTTATTGTTGGTCATTTGATAATACTTGAGACTGGCCAACCATGCATTTGCGTGGGAGCACTTTCCGTAATTCTTTTTGTTATCGCTTATCTTGCCGGCGTTACCTTCATGTTGTGGGATTCATCCCAGACACAAGTTAAAATTGTAGTCTTGGCTGTGTTGCTGTATGTATTGTCGATTAGTATTTTGTCGCTAGCATAACACTTAAAGGAGGGAAAGATGACTGAACAAGAGAAAAGGCTGTTGGCAGAGAGAGAAGACTGTTTCATCTCGTGGCTTTTGGGCGGATGCTGCATTTTGGGGTGCTGTTTTTTGTTCGCATTGATTTGCGTATTTCGCTTTCAAACACTGTCCGTGCCTATTCTGGTTTTGTCCGGCTTATTTGTCGTCGGCGGCACCGTTGCGTTGATGCATTTTAACGGCGTGAAGGCGTTGGCAATTTGCGCGCTGGTTGTTGTGCTTGGTTTTGCCACTGAATACTTGAACGTTTCGTATCTGCAACCGAGCAGTTTTCAGGGCGGTGATCTGGTTTGCCATGATCATTCGAGTGGTAAGCTTTATCGTCATGGGGGAGAATGGGTCTTTGGCCATCCCGGGAGCTTGACCTGCCTTCGATCGGAATTTGGCGAGCATGGCATTGTTAACGGCGCAAAGTTTTATGCGATTTTTCAGAGCAACTTCAATGTCAGTGATGCGGAATTGAAAGAACGAATTGATTTTTTCGCCGATTATATCGGTCGATTCGCCTACAAGTACTCGGATTTTAATTCAGCGCAGTTTGCCAACCACGAAAAAGCGTTGCAAACATTGCAAGCTGATTTTCCCGAGGAATCTGGGCTTCATGAACGAATCAGAAAATGTGTCGCCGAAGTCTTGACCTATTATCCGGTCGAAGCGCGCGAGCTTGAATTTCCAGCCGGCATTCCGAAAGATTATTCACATGTCCCGGCGCGAAGCGTTTTTGGGCGCGATTCCGGAATAGTGATATTTGACGATGAAACATTAAGGCAATGCGATTTTTCCGCAGACGGATTGACGTGGCAGTCGCTGATGTTGAGAAAAGGCGGTGCGCAAGATGAGTGAAACAAGAAGCAAGGTCAATTTAACGTGGAACAACGCCGGTAAGCCGATGTTGGGAGCGATTTTGACGGTGTATGGCTTTTTCGCTTACCTTTGGCTGTGTTCGTTTCCCGTTATTTTCTCGGGATGGTGGTTGCTTGGCGCCATCGCGGTTTCGGTGCTGAATAGCGTTTTGCTTTTTCACGGACGATTTTTGTCCGCCGTAATATGCTTTGCGATATCCATGGCGGTTGTTTGCGTTGTCGGCGCGTATGTTCCGGAAGAATCGTTCGGTCAGGATTCCTTCTGTTACAACCCACGTACAAGTGAAATGTTAACGCAGGGTGGTGGGGGATATTGGTCGTCTGAAAATGTGTTTGATCGTCATCTCGAGTGTATTGATCTGAAGTATGACAGATTCATTAGTGATTGCGGTTGGGTGGGGGAATCAAAATACCAAATCAATCTTGAAGTCAATCAGAATGTATCCATTGAGGATGTGAAACGGGCAGCCTTGCTATCGTTAAAATATCATCGCGTGGTTTATTCTTGTTCCGGTTTTTCGAGATATGTTCCGACAAACGCACGCAAGGTTAAGAAAGATCCGCGCGTGATTGAACTAGGAAGGCAGATGGACAAGTGCGCGGTCGCTGTCTGGGCGAACTATGGCGATGATGTTGCCGAGGTGAAGGTGGCGGACTCGCCGGCACAGCCG
>Ga0208246_1001658_pt1 | contig 11792 bp, 10 predicted proteins | sample RifOxyD2_FD_184039 | JGI IMG/M metagenome (GOLD analysis project Ga0208246, IMG submission 184039) | Soil microbial communities from Rifle, Colorado - Rifle Oxygen_injection D2 (SPAdes) | ecosystem: Environmental > Terrestrial > Deep subsurface > Rock core/Sediment | place: Rifle, Colorado...
CCCCTACATGCAAATAGAATTAGTCGCCGAAGGCCTAATTTGTCACCGCCTCTGTCTTGTGAAAATAATTAAATATATCATTTGCCTGCTTTGGCGGCAGTTTGCTGATTTCGATTAATTGTTTGATTGTGGCGTTTCGTATGCCTTCAATGCTGCCAAAGCACTTCATTAATGCCTTTTTGCGTGCTGCTCCGATTCCTGGAATCTCATCTAAGGGTGATCTATAATACTCCTTATCCCGAAGCTTTCTATGATAGGCAATGGCAAAGCGATGTGCCTCGTCACGCATCTTATCAAGGAATAGGAGTTCAGGCGCAGACGGACTGAGCATGATCGGCTCCGATATATGAGGCAAAAAGACCTGTTCACCGATCTTTTCGCCTGTTACACTGCTTTCAGTTCTGCCTTTTGCCAGGGCAATCAGGTCAACATTACCTATCGCCAGTTCCTCAAATACTTTCAAAGCCACGCCCAACTGACCCTTGCCGCCATCCACCATAATCAAGTCGGGCAAATCGCCTTCTTCCACTGCCCTTTTGTATCTTCTTGTCAACACCTCATGCATCATGGCGTAATCATCGACTTGGCCAACGGTTTTTATCTTAAATCTTTTATATCTGGATTTATTCGACTTCCCACGTTCAAATGTAACCATCGACCCCACGGCCTGTTTGCCGAATATATTGGAAATATCGAAGCACTCGATACGTTCCGGCACTTGCTTCAGTTTTAGGGTTTCTTTCAGGCTGTGTAGCGTCCTTGCGAAGTCTTCTTCATGAACACGTGACACCAGATAGGCATTCTCTGCATTCTTTTGCGCCATTTCAACAAGCCTCACTTTGTCCCCTCGTTGTGGATGCAGAACCTCCACCTTCTTGCCTTTCCTTTCAGTAAGCCATTCTTCGAGCAATCTCGCATCCGCAGATTCCACTGGAATAATTACCTCGGACGGAATAAACCGTGTCTGGCTGTAGAATTGGTTGAGAAAGGACCGGAACACCTCTTCGATAGTACTATGATTTGTAGAGAAATGATATGAAGCCACATTTTCCATATTTCCTGACCGGATAAACATGACCTCAATATACACCTCATTCCCTGCCATATAATAGCCGAAGACATCACGGTCTATAAAGGTCATGGAATGAATCCTCTGTTTCTCAACGGTTTCTTCAATAGCCCGGATACGGTCTCGTATCTTTGCTGCCTTTTCGTAGCGCATTGACTTGGACTCCTCACACATCTGCTGTTTCAGGATACTTATAAGGTCTTCCTGTTTGCCTTTGAGAATCAAGACCACCTGGTCTGTCAAACCCTTATAAGTAACTTCATCCACCAGTTCACAACACGGCCCCAGGCACTTATGAATCTGGTAATAGAGGCAGGGTTTTACCCTATTTTTAAATACGTTATCCGGACATTTGCGGATGGGAATTGTGTCGTTAATGTACCGCAACGTCTCCCTTACCGCCCTTGAAGAGGCATAAGGGCCGAAATACATCGCACCATCATCTTCGATTTGCCGCACTACCTTTGGATAAGGGAATTTTTTGTTGACCTCCAGTTTGATGCTTATAAAGGTCTTATCATCGCGGAGGTTGATATTAAATCTTGGTTTAAATTGCTTAATGAGATTGTTTTCAAGAATAAGCGCTTCCTTCTCTGTTTCGGTAAGCACAAAGTCGATATCGGCGACACGCCGAACCAGATATTCCGTGTAAAGTCTGTCGTCTGTGCTTTTCTGAAAATAACTCTTTACCCGATTTTTCAGGTTCTTGGCCTTACCCACATAGATTACCTTATGTTTGCCATCCTTCATGAGGTAAACACCGGGTGAGGCTGGAAGATTTTTGAGCTTACTTTTTATGTGCATGTATTATTGAAATTCCTGACTCAACATTGCCGTAACGAAAGATAACCACCCCTAATTCCCCTCCTTCGCAAGGAGGGGAGGAGGAGAGAAGGGGAGGTAGAAAACATACTAAAACATTCGATTCCTCCCCCTCGATGGGGGAGGCTAGGTGAGGGTGAAAGAAACAAGCCGATCACCCTCCCTCAGTCCCTCCCATCAAGGGAGGGAAAATGTGTATGTATAGTCGCCGAAGTCCTAATTTCATAAAGTAATTTATAACACGCATACCTTCTTTTGTAAATATTCTTTGACAATCTTTAGCGACATTGCTAATATACGCACCAACATGGAGATAAAAGACCGTTCCAAACTACTCACCGAACAACGCAATCCACGCACCATTACCATCGACAGCAAATCCACCCTGGAGGTTATCGACATCATCAATGCTGAGGATGCGAGGGTCTTTTCGGCGGTACATAAAGAACGACAAAGCATTGCAAAGGCAGTTGACCTGATCGTTGACGCTATTTCCAAAGAAGGCGGGCGTCTCATTTATGTTGGCGCCGGCACCAGCGGAAGATTAGGAATATTGGACGCATCAGAATGCCCACCTACTTTCAGCACCGACCCCAATATGGTCATTGGAATCATCGCAGGCGGCGAGAGGGCCGTATTTCAGTCAATCGAAGGAGCCGAGGACTTTCCGGAAAACGGCGCAAAAGATATTCAACAAAAAGAGGTAACCCATCGGGACGTTGTTGTTGGTATCACCACAGGTGGTACAACCCCGTACGTCATGGGCGCTTTATTTGAAGCAAAGAAGCGTAATGCAAAGACCGTCTTTCTATGCTGCAACCTGGAAACCACACCAACTTTTGAAGTAGACGTTATCATCAGACCAATCGTAGGACCTGAGGTCATAACAGGCTCAACCCGTATGAAGGCCGGCACAGCCACCAAGCTTATACTGAATATGCTGTCAACAGCGACTATGATCAAGTCAGGAAAGGTCTATGAGAACCTTATGGTAGACCTGAAGGCTATCAATGTAAAGCTAACTGACCGTGCCGAACGCATTATTATGGCTGTTACGGGTATCAGTCGGGAAGATGCTAAAAAATTGCTAACAGCAGCCTATGGTAATGCAAAAGTTGCCATTGTTATGCAGAAACTGGGCTTAGAATATGCAGAAGCCAAAAAAAGGCTTGATGCAAATGGCGGGTTCGTAAGAAAGGTTTTGCAGTAATATTACTTATTCCACAATAAGGGGTTTTATCGTCTGCGAAATGATGAACCTGTTGTTGGCAACCCACCGATAAACAACATACACAAACGCCTTGATTACAGGCAGCTTGAATAGGATAGACAACCATCTGTAACCCTTCAACCGATTGAGTACCTCTGGTAATGCCGTGTCTCCCGCCAATATCTTATTATCGGGAAGCACTATGTGGAAAGATTTTTGGCAGGCTTTATCTGTTATTTCCGGGAACCGATTTTTGCGTTCTTCTGATTGGCATGGAATAAAAGCAAAGGCATCTTTCTCTATAGCATGTAATTCAACCCATTTCATGCACCCACGACATAAACTGCATCTGTCATCATAAATAAGTATAGCAGCTTGTATCTTTCCCATAAGGAAGAAATTCAGACAGTATTACCAATCACGAATCTCTATTTCACAGAGTTCAATTCCTGATAAATTAGAGATGTTTATCACTGGCTGACTGCCGTCGTACGTACTTTCCAAAACGGCATTCCCGTTATTATAGATTGTAATCGGTTCGTTATTAATGTTCCTCTGGAGGAGAAATTTATAATGAAATTGTGTACGATTCCCGGAATTTCTGGTATTCACAGATACAACCCTATTTTTACCCCTTGTTAGCTTATCCTCTGCATTGCAAAAACCTTCCCGTTTCATTTTCTCAGATTTCTGTGTGTCTATAAAAACCAGGGCTACTTCATCTCCCTCCGTTAATTCTGCAAGGTTACATACCACTCCCTCTAATCCACCGGTAACAACAACTTTTGTCGGCTCTTTATGGATCAATTTTTTTGTTTCGTCCCACGCCTTAGGATCTTTCAGGAAATAATCTACAATATTCCCCTGGGCAAAACTTATACTACTAACCGAAAAAAGGAAGCATAGTATAAATATATATTTTACATATTGCATTTTTAATGAAGATTTAAATTGTTTTTGTAAAAAATTGAAAGGCATTTGGCTAACGTATTTGGTGCCGAACCTGGACGCAGCTAAGCATAGTCTTTTACATTGTGTTATTGGAAGTGACGGGTTTTCTTCTCATTTTTGATTCAAATGTCTTCATTTCTTTTTTTATTTCAGAAGCTCCTCTTCTAATATCTGCCACTATCTCAGCATGAGTCATTGTTTCCCATTCAATCTCTTTCATATAACGGTAGTAATGAATCTCCTGTAATGATTTACAGCCTGGAAACTCACGCCGCACTCTATTCCGAATTTCCTCCTTATTTTTTTCTGTAACCTTTTTTCTTGGCATTTTATACCTCCTCTTCTTCAAAGAAATCTTCGGGTGTTAAAATTGAAGGTACGGGCAATCTTAATTTGGTATTTACTTCTCGGATCATTTCTTGTGTTCCTCGCTTGTACAAATGTCTGAGGTTCCAAGTCACTAAAGATTCCATTCTCCCAGTACTCGCTGCTGCACGATGAAGCGCATCTCCGCGTGGTAAGCGTCTATAAGATAAATAAATATTCGATAACTCAAGCACATTTTCTGTTATCTCTATTATTTCAAACTTTCTAATCAACCTTTCCAAACCTTTTCTTAGATTATTGTCCTCTATTGCCCTAATCTCCGCAAGAACAATATCGGAGACGTATGCTTCAAAATGGGGTAAAGTTTCTTCCCAAAATTGTCTTGTTAAATCTCTTAGATAAGGCGCATCATCCTGAAAATACATACTTATTAAAGAGTTTTCCAAATAAATTTTTAGTCTCCTTTGCATATTACCACCTTTTAACTGTTTCAGCACAAACGAATCTTTAGGTTTTGGCCTTTGGCTGTTTGTCTCGAAATAACATTTTGTCTATTTCCGTTCAAACGCAATTTAACATCTTCCATACAAATTATGAGTTTTAATGTAATCTTCCACGCAATGCGGGACTAAATATCGTATACTCCTTCCACTGCGCAATCTATCCCTAATTTCGGTGGAGGATATGCCAATGGGTGGAATTGTGACTTTTAGTCTTTCAATCTCTGCTATTTTTTCATCGGAAAACACCTTAATCCCCCTGATTCCGCATTCCGGAAAGGGTGACTTAGAAATTCCATTTGTTGGAATCGAGGCACGATTGACCATTATAAAACGGCACTTCATGGAAAGCGTGTCAATGTCTTTCCATGTACTTATTTCATTTATCATGTCTGTTCCCATAATAAGATATAATTTGTGTTCTTCTCCATATCTCTCTCTTAAAATCCTGATTGTATCTATGGTATAGGATTTTCCAGACCGTTTAATTTCTATATCGGAAACCTCGAAATGCTCGTTGTCACTTATTGCATTTTTAACCATTTGATACCGATGAAAAGAATCTGTTAAATCACTTGATTCTTTATGAGGAGATATCCCTGCAGGCATAAATATCACCTTTGATAATCCCCGCAGCTGAAATACCTCTTCTGCAACAATGAGATGACCGATATGAATCGGATTAAATGACCCGCCAAATATGCCAATATCCATTTTATTTATTATACAAGTTGGGTGAAGCGGAGCGCACCCACAGAGTTTTTTGGGTCTGTTGGGTTCATTGTGTTAACCCAAGAAACACAAGAAACTCCATAAACTCAAGAAACCGGGGAAGGGGTCCGCTTTTGCTTAACCCATCCCGCCTGATGACCGGTAAATGAAAAATACTCTCTAAAGAGATTGCATTATATAAACGAACGTGAATAAGTCAATAAAAATGGATTCGTTTTTCATTGACTCATTATAAAACGTGTGCTAGCATCTGTGATAATTTGTGGATATTCAGGTCTAATTTAAAGAATTGAGGAATATCGGTGAAGATTGTATATTTTGACTGTTTTTCTGGTATTAGCGGGGATATGGTCCTTGGTGCCTTTGTTGATGCAGGGCTGGACATTAATTTTTTAAAAGAACAACTGGCACAACTCCACCTTCATGGCTATGAAATATCGGCAGCTAAGGTTAACCGCGCCGGGATAAGCGGCACAAAGGTTCATGTAATAATTTCTCATAAGGACACACACACAACACACCATCACCACAATTCAGATTTAAATCTTTCCGGGATAAAAACAATTATCGAAAATAGTAATCTCCATCAAGACATCAAACGGGACAGCATCAGAATTTTCCAAAGGTTGGCTGAGGTTGAAGCAAAAGTTCACAATACATCGCCAGAAAAAGTTCATTTTCACGAAGTTGGCGCTATAGACTCAATCGTTGATATCGTAGGCGCTGTGATAGCCATTAGGCAGCTTGGTATTCAAAAGATATATTTTTCCCCCATCCCCACCGGACATGGATACACAAAATGCGAACATGGCACATTCCCTGTTCCTGCCCCGGCAACGGCAGAACTCCTGAAGACGCAATTATTGAAATCTGTCGATATAGAGAAGGAATTAACAACTCCTACAGGCGCTGCAATAATAACGACGCTGGGAGAAGGACTTCGTACTACGCCAGAAATGAGAATCCTTCAAATTGGCTATGGCGCTGGTAGCAATGACAACCCCACCGTGCCTAATTTGTTACGCATACTGATTGGAGAAGTAACTCCAAACATAGCATCAGATGAAATGTGGATTGTCGAAACAAACATCGACAATATGTCTGGCGAGGTATTAGGCTACGTCATGGAAAAATTATTTGAGGCAGGCGCAGTGGATGCATATTTTACGCCAATTCAGATGAAAAAGGGCCGCCCTGGAATCATCATCAGCGCTATGGCATCGGAATCGAGACTCCCTGCCGTTGAGTTAGTTTTGTTCAATCAAACAACTACGTTTGGTATAAGGAAATACAAAGTGATTCGCACAATACTCACCCGGGAATTTAAAGAGGTAGATAGCCGATTTGGTAAGATAAAGGTTAAGATTGGGAGATATAATGGCGATATTAAAAGCTTTTCACCTGAATATGAAGATTGTAAGAGAATTGCGGAGGAAAGAGGTATCCCTTTAAAACAAGTCTATAGTATCATTTCCAAAGAGCTGGAAAATATTATGAATATTTGAAATAACTTCCTGCCTTTTGTCTATCTGATATTTCTTAATAATTAGAATCTCATAACAAGGTATTATTTTTCTATAAATGGCGCTCAGAGAATCAAAAATATCCAAGAATCCGTCTCTTCCTGTTCTCATTTTAGTCATCGTATGTTTTTCGCAATTTATTTATTTAAATTCTCTATCAAACCAATTTGTTTACGATGATGAATTTACCATCGTCACAAACTATTTTGTAAAAACATGGAACAACTTCCCGCTTCTTTTTAACAGTGATTACTTCAAGCTTTCAGGAGAGCTAAGCTATCGACCGGTAGTAACACTGTCGTACTTTATTGATTACACCCTTTGGAAACTGAATCCTTTCGGTTTCCACCTCACCAACTCGCTTTTACACACCCTCAATTCTGTTTTGCTTTTTTTACTGTTAAAAAGGATTTTCAACTGTCGAGCGACTTCTTTTGCGGCCACCCTTATATTTTTATGTCATCCTGTCCTTTCAGAAGCAGTGAATGCCATCAGTTATCGGGAAGACCTGCTTGCAGCCACCTTTTTTATAGCGGCATTTTTGCTGTACATTAAAGCAAGCACGGTCGAACGGCCTCTTTCTTCTGCTTATTTTGCCTCCGTGGCATGCTACCTTCTAGGAGTATTCTCCAAGGAAATGGCAATTACTTTACCACTGCTTATTTTCCTGTATGACATCATATTCTTTAAATCGCAAAAACTCTTCTATAAGCTCACACACTATTACATAGGTTATATTCTAACAGCACTCTTTTATCTCTTGATGAGATTTGTGATGCTGCATAACCCCGTAGAATTGCATGTATCATACCCGGAAGACAGTATCTTTATCAACTTTCTGACTATGTCCAAGGTGCTTGCCTCTTATATAAAACTCTTCTTTATCCCTGTAACTCTTTGCGCAGATTATGTCATACCCTATTCCACATCTCTATTTGATATTTCATTTATATTGTCTTTACTTCTTCTTATCGCTGTGATTGTCATTATCTATAAATTGTTTTTCTACTCGAAAATCCTGTTCTTTTCTATTGTATGGTTCTTTGTCAGCTTATTACCCATACTAAATATCGTACCGATTGAGAATATTATGGCAGAGAGATACCTGTGTTTGCCTATTATTGGGTTTTGTATGGTGGTCGGTAACCTCCTGGTACAACGTCATAATAAAATTGGTCCTTTTAACAATTCCTCCATAACTGTTATTTTATTAGTTTTTATATTGGCGATATTCTCTTTTAAGACAATGAAACAAAACACGGTATGGATGGATCAAGCGGCGTTATGGACAGACACTGCAAAAATATCTCCAAAAAGTTTTAAGGCACACAATAATCTGGGAAATATGTACAGGGATGCCGGGAGATTAGACGAGGCGATTGTTGAGTTACAATACGCACTATCACTCTACAATGACTATATTGACGCTCATAATAATCTTGGGGTTACTTACAGAAAAAAGGGAATGTTTAAAGAGGCTCTTCTGGAATATCAAAGGGCATTGCAGATAAATCCTCATTATCCCTATGCCCATAACAATCTCGGTGTCTTGTATACCAAATCTAACTATTTGGATCTGGCTATAAATGAGTTTAATAATGCCGTTGCAAACAAGCCCGATTATGCCGATGCCTATAATAACCTTGGGGCTACCTATATAAGAAAAGGGCTTTATGAAAAGGCAATAGATGAGTGTTTAAAGGCAGTCAAATACAACAATCGCTATATAGATGCATATTATAACTTAGGCACGGCTTACTTTAACAACAAGCAACTGGATCAAGCACTCGAAATAACAAATTTAGTTTTGTCAATAGATCCAAACCACCGTGATGCGTACGAACTACTCAATTTAATCTATGAGCAGAAAAGGCTGACAGAAAAAAGATAATGAAATTCCACAGGCAAAGGCATGTGGAATTTCATTTGTAATTTACAAATTGAATGGCAAAATCGTAATCCTGGTCTTTGACTGCCTTCATAATTCCCTGGAGGTCGTCTATCTTTTGCCCAGAAACACGCACTTTATCTTCTTGAATCTGAGACTGCACTTTAAGTTTTAAACCCTTTATAAATTTGACGAGTTCTTTGGCCTTTTCCATAGGAATGCCCGATTGAAATGTAATTACCTGGCGGATGGTGCCTCCCAGCGCACTTTCTGCCTTCCCAAAACTCAGCGCCTTTATTGGTATATTCCTCTTTGCGAGTTTCTCTTTTACAATCTCCGTTAAACTCCCCATTTTATAATCATCATCGGCAATTAACGTTATAGAATCGTCAGCATTTAAAGTAATGGACGACTTGCTTCCTTTGAAGTCATATCGCACGGCAAGTTGTTTTTTCGCCTGATCAACCGCGTTATGAACTTCATGCATTTCCACTTTACAAACAATATCAAATGAATGCATTTCTGCCATATACGTATCTCCTTTATCGTAAAAGTTCAGTCCACCGCAAAGACGCAAAGGACGCAAAGAGAAAGAGATTGAGAGGTTGAGAGGTTGAGATTTTCTCAGCTTCTCATATTCTCAACTTCTGCCTCCCTTCTTTGCGCACTTTGCGCCTTTGCGGTGAACTATTACCCTTTATCTTTATTTTAATACCCCATTCCCTTTATTTCTTCCTCTGTAAATCCAGCAAAATGCGCCACCTCATGCCGTACTACATTTTTTATTCTGCGCTTAATTTCTTCTTCTGAACGACAGAGGGCTTCGATATTTTTTTGATATATTGTAATCTTTTCTGGCAGCGTACCAGAATGCCACACACTCTTTTTATTCAGCGGTATTCCTTGGAATAACCCCATTAGCATCATATTCGGCATTAACCTCAATTTCCCTAATACAGAACTACTTGGCTTATCCTCCACAACGACAGATACATTTGACAAGCGATCTTTTAAATCCTGTGGCAATTCATTAATTGCATCAATAACCAAACGATCAAAATTTGTTACACATTCTTTACTTGATAATCCAGTAACCACTTTATCCGGCAGAGACTCGCCAATTTCACTAATTCTATATTTACCCATAAATATTTTACTTACTAAATAGATAATCCCGCCAATAATCGAAAACGTAACCCAGAAGTTCCAACCATGCACCATCATAATACCGCCCAGCGCTCCCAGAAGTGCAACAATCGTAAAAAATCCCAACAAGACACATAACCCTTTCGTATCCCTTTCGCTTATTTTCCCGGCAATTAGCGGAACCGTCTCCATACCACATCCTGAACATGCCAATCTCTTTTTCTGACTATACTCATCAAGACGATATGGCTGTCCACAGTGAAAACATTTTAGTAAATCTAATTCTTTTGTCATAAAAATCATACTAATTATATCAGCAATTTTCTCTGTGTCTAAATAAATTCACGTCTATTTATGCCAGTGACATAAAGTACATGCGAAGGAATTTCAATCTTTTAAAAAAGAGATGCTTCACGGAGTTTACCCTGAGTAAAGATACCGAAAGCCATGTTTTTTTCTTTAATTTTCCATTATTATGTGTAAACTTATACGCATTAAAATTAAGATTTTGCAATCGATAGCAATTATAGACCAGAAAGATATTCCTTAAATATTTATTTAATTCCCTCATTCCTGCCTTTCTTATACAAAAAATGCTAAAATACTATTTAAAAGGAATATACGAAGTCTCCAGTCGCGGAGATGCCAGGGAGGAAAGCTACTATTCTATCCTTGAAGGTTTTTTGCAGAAATATGCTGAATCAGTGGGCAAAAATAATATCCACATAACCACCCTGCCAAAGAAGACCGAAGCCGGTAATCCCGATTTTAGAATATGGGATGGCAATCAACATATTGTTGGTTATATAGAAGCAAAAGCGCCAACAACTGAGTATTTAGACCAGATAGAAACCACAGATCAGCTAAAACGTTACTTAAAGACATTTCCCAACCTGATACTCACCAACTTCCTTGAGTTCAGGCTCTATTGCAATGGCGAACTAACAGACAAAGTCCGCATCGGCAGGCCGTTTGTCATGCGTACGCTTAAAACAGCCTCTCCAGTTGAAAACGAACCAGATTTCTTAAACCTGCTTGGAAAATTCTTTTCTTTCTCACTGCCAAAATTCTACGATGCCGAGTCCCTTGCAAGGGTACTGGCAGATAAAACACGCTTTTTAAGAGATGAAGTGGTTGCCCAGGAATTACAGGAAGAACGCAATCACACAACAGGTACACGGAGCGCTGCATCCCTACAAGGCTTTTATGATGCATTTAAACAGTTTCTCATAAGTGGTCTCACAAAAGAAGACTTTACCGACCTTTATTCACAAACTATTACTTACGGACTTTTTGCCTCCAGAGTTCGGGCAAAGAACGGCTTTAATAGAAAACTTGCCTACGATAACATTCCGCACACGATTGGAATTTTAAGGGACGTATTTCGATTTATTTCACTTGAAGAACTCCCCAAACAGATGGAATGGATCGTTGACGATATCTCAGAAGTCCTGGCGGTTACTGATGTAAACAATATTCTTCACAAATATTTTCGCGAAGGCAAAGGAAAAGACCCCATTGTCCACTTTTACGAGACCTTTCTGGCAGAATACGACCCGAAAACGAGGGAACGCAGGGGTGTTTACTACACGCCAGAGCCAGTAGTATCGTACATTGTCCGTTC
>Ga0208246_1001661_pt1 | contig 11782 bp, 11 predicted proteins | sample RifOxyD2_FD_184039 | JGI IMG/M metagenome (GOLD analysis project Ga0208246, IMG submission 184039) | Soil microbial communities from Rifle, Colorado - Rifle Oxygen_injection D2 (SPAdes) | ecosystem: Environmental > Terrestrial > Deep subsurface > Rock core/Sediment | place: Rifle, Colorado...
TTTGACCGTATCCATTTTTGAGAAAACCCCTATATACACTATGCTAAATCAATATTCACTACCAGAAATTTCCGACCCATTCGGGAAACAGTTGGATTTATTCGATATTTAACGCAACACTAGTGATATTTAATTACGACTCAAATACTGATATGCTTGTTATTAGCTAATTTTTTCAAGAGTATCGTGTTGAGTTGTTTTTTAATTTGATTGTTATTTGTTATGTATTTTTTTCTTGTTGCGCTGATATTATCGGCAATTTTAACTTTTGGCGCTATAAAATTATTTAGCGCGCTAAAAATTTTTGATATTCCGGATGAAGGTCGTCACCGCCATGGCCGACCAGTGCCACTGGGTGGGGGTGTCGCGATATTTTTGGCATTTTGGCTAGTCGTTGGCTATGTAGTTTTTTTTACGAATTTATTTGGTAAAAATCTACACTCTCATGATTTGGTTGGAGTATTTTGGGGTGGGCTATTACTACTATTCGTCGGTTTGTTAGACGATAAGTACCACTTATCCCCGATTGTTCGTTTAGGAGCGATTGCCTGCGCTGTTGTAATAGCGATTAGCGGTGGCGTTGGTCTTGTTAAGATAACTAACCCGTTAGGCGGAGTGTTAATTTTAAGTAAGGCAGTTGCCTATGGTCTGGTATTTATATGGCTATTTGGAATGACGAGCACGGTAAAGATTTTGGACGGGTTAGATGGCTTAGCTGGCGGTATAACCATTATTGGTGCTTTAGTAATCTGCGGGGTGGCTTTGGGAGAGCGTTGGCATCAGCCCGACATGGCGCTTCTGGCTTTAATTTTTGCGGGTAGTATTTTAGGATTTTTATTATTTAATTTTTCCTCGGCTAAGATATTTTTAGGTGAAGGTGGCGGAATGTTTTTGGGTTATATTTTGGGAGTGCTGGCGGTAATTTCAGGTGGTAAGTTTGCCACCGCGCTTTTAGTAATGTCCATTCCAATTTTAGATTTGTGTCGAGTGATTATAGTACGCTTCCGGCGGCATCAATCAATTTTTCAAGGTGATCGTGAGCATATTTATTATTGGCTAATAGATAAACTTAATTGGTCGCAAAGAAAAGTAACGCTTGTGCTTTATCTCGCGGCGGCCGGTTTTGGCTCATTGGCTTGGCTCTTACAAAGCGTAGGTAAATTATTGGCTTTACTTTTTATTCTGTTTTTAATGGGGCTATTGGCAATGGTTATTAACAAAACCGCCGAAATAAATTCCTCATCTTTAAAATGAAACTATGACTCTTAAAAAATCAAAACGTTGGCAAGGTTATTTGTTAATAATACTTATTTTGATGTTTTTAGGCGCAAAAGCTTATTCCTGGCATTGGCCCAGTGGGCATATTCAGATTAACGGCCATAACTTAAAAGTTTTGGTGGCGCGCGACTATGGGCATTGGGTACGCGGTTTAGGAGGGAGAGCTGATTTGGGTAAATATGATGGCATGTTATTTTTATTTCCGACGACAGAACAGCATAGTTTCGTAATGCGCGATATGAAATTTCCATTGGATATTGTTTGGTTTGATGGTGGAACAGTAGTTGATATCGCGCCAAACGTGCCGACTGAGCCGGACGAGACAGAATCTACTCTCACCCAGTACCCCGCTCGTTTGCCATCTAATTCTGTATTGGAATTACCAGCTGGCGGGGCTGAGCGTTTTGGAATTAAGATTGGGGATAGGTTTAGTGCCAAATAACTGAAGAATGAACACTAAATACTAAAGATTGCGAATCATTCAGTTTTGTAGTAGTAATCGGTTCGCTATATCTAAAATCTGACATCTAAAATCTAAAATTAACTATTCCCCTTGACATTTTTCTTGATTTATACTATAATTTGAGCCATAATCATTCATAATTATTTGAATTCTATGTTAGCTGTAATCGCAACCGGAGGTAAACAGTATTTAGTTAAAGAAGGGGAGAACTTAAAAGTTGAAAAACTTGATGTTAAAGAAGGTGAAAAAATGGTTTTTGACAAGGTTTTGTTAACGGCCGATGATGATGGTTCAAATGCCAAAGTTGGTATGCCCTATTTGGAAGGCGTGAAAATTGAAGCCAATGTTGTCAAGCAAGGCAAAACTAGAACTTTGCGGGTAGAAAAATTCAAACGCAAAGTGCGCTACCACAAAGTCCACGGCCAGCGCCAAAGATTTACCGAAGTGAAATTCGCGTAAAGAAAATACAAAAATTTAATCCCGACTTAGTCGGGATTTTTTTTATCTCCTGTTTTTCAAAGCACTTTCCAAAGTAATATCATCCGCATATTGTAAATCACTCCCCGAAGGCAAACCGCGCGCTAAGCGTGATATTTTTATTTTAGGGTTTTTTGTGTGCAGTTCTTTCTCCAAGTACATCATTGTGGTTTCGCCAGATAAATCTGGATTAAGCGCCAAGATTATTTCTAATAAATCTGAATCTTTTACTGTTCTATCAAATAATTGTTTAATTTTAATTTTACTAAATCCTTCTGGGTCAGTCGCATCCAATACTCCGCGTAATACGTGATAAACACCATTGAATCCACTTTTTTGTAATGCAACTACTGATTGTGAATCTGCTACCACGCATAAGAGTGTTTGATCGCGTTTGGGGTCAGCGCAAATTTGGCAAGGGGAGGTGTCGGTAAAGTTCCAGCACTGCTCGCAACTTTTTACATTATCCATTACGCCCTTTAGCGACAATACAAAATCAGCCACATCGCGTTTTCCGCGCGCGAGCCAATGAAAAACATACCGTTCGGCGGTATGTTGGCCGACTGACGGCAATTTTTTTAGTTCTGCGATTAGTTTGTCGATTGATTGTGAATACATAATCACTTTTTGTCATCCCGAGCGTAGTCGAGGGATCCCTTAACGTTGGCATTGAGGTGTAGGTTGACTTTAAGGGATTCCTCCGCTCCCTGCGACGGTCGGTCGGAATGACAGACTATAAATATTTAACTCATCCCTGGCATTTTAAAATCACCTGACTGTTGCATTTTAGTGGTGATTACTCGTTGAATTTTTTTCATCGCATCGTTATGCGCGTCTTTAATGGCGTTTTCCAGTTTGATTTTTTGGTTCGGATTTAAAAGTTCAGCATCAACCGCGCAACCGGACATTTGCAAGTTACCATCTAAAGTAACCGCCACTTTACCGCCAGCAGCAGTGGCGGTAGTTGATTCATCCGCTAAAAGCGTCTGCATTTTTTTGCCTTGTTCGCGCAAATCCTTGAACTGTTTGAGTTTTCCGAGCATTGTCATATGTGATTAGTTAAAAGTTAACAAAGTGAATAAAGTTGTGGTGTTTTTGTATATGCCCACGATGAACTTATTTAGTGGCGTAGAGCCATATATTCCCAAAAACCGTAACCACGGCCGAGCGGCCAAGAGCGTGTTTTTTTGGAAAATAGTTATATGGCTGATTATGCACATTAATGTTTAATTTCTAAATGTTAATTTTGCAATTAGAAATTAGCAGTTTGCAATTTAAAACTGTGGCTCTTCCGGTGGTGGGCCTTGGGGTGGAATTTTCACAAAGGCCGACTTTGGCTTTAGTGCGGCTGGGCCACTAGTAGTGGTAGGAGCAGTATAAGTAGTATCCAAGTTGCGAAATGATGCCAATGTTTCGCGGAAAATACATTTTACAATTCCAGTCGGACCGTTTCTGTGTTTGGCAATATGAATTTCCGCGATATTTTTTTCATCAGGCGGAACATCTTCCGGTCGGTAATTACGGTCAGCCGACTTGCGGTAAATAAACATAACCACGTCCGCGTCTTGCTCAATTGTACCAGATTCACGCAAGTGGGACAATTTCGGAATAGCCGGCTTGCTCTGTTCCACCACACGTGACAATTGCGAGAGTGCCAATACCGGAATATTCAACTCGCGGGCGATGCTTTTTAAGCCACGAGTGATTTCCGCTACTTCCTGAACGCGATTTTCAATATTTCCACGCGATTCCATTAACTGCAAATAATCAATCACAATTAAACCCAAACCATGTTCTGCCTGCAAGCGGCGTGCTTTTGTGCGAATTTGCATAATATTGACGTTGCCAGAATCATCAATAAAAATTGGGGCCTCGGACAAAACACCAATGGCGTGTCCAATACGCGGGAAATCATCATCTTCCGGTCGGTCAGACAATTTACCAGTTCGTAGTCGCCATAAATCAATACCAGCTTCAGCGCAAAGCAGGCGATCAACTAATTGTTCCTTACTCATTTCCAATGAAAAAATTGCCACTGGTTTTTTTTGTTTCACGGCAATGTTTCGGATCATATCCAATGCGAGTGAAGTTTTTCCCACACTTGGGCGGGCAGCCAAAATTACTAAGTCGGATTTTTGTAATCCGGCCAGTAAATTATCCAATTGCGTAAAACCGGTCGGCAGTCCGCGCATCTTGCCTTTGGTGCGGTGCAGTTCGTCAATGCGGTCAAACGCGTCTGTTAAAACGCCGCGAATCGGCGTGAAAGTTTGTTTAAAGTAAATCTGCGAAACGCCAAACAAATGTTGCTGGGCCTCGTCTAATACATTTTCAATATCTTCTTCTTCTGAGTATCCTAAGCGCGAAATTTCATGCGATGCGGCCAATAGACGCCGACGGACGGCTTTCTTGTGAACAATGTTTGCGTAATTTACGATATTGGAGGCCGTGGGGGTGGAATTGGCCAAGGTCGCGAGATATGATCGCCCCCCAACACTTTCTAAAGTGTTTTTTTCTTCCAGCCGATTGCTTAAAGTCAATAAATCAATTGGTTCATTTTTGGAATATAGTTCCATGATCGCTTCAAACACCCGGCGATGCGCGTCTTTATAAAAATCATCTGGGTCAGTAATATCCGCGATTTTAAGCATCGCGTCTTTATCTAACAAAATTGAGCCGAGCAGCGACATCTCGGCTTCTAAACTTTGGGGCGGAACTTTGTTTAGGTCATCGGTAGGAGGCATAGTCAATTTCTAATTTTTAATTGCCAATTGCAAAGTTGCTGTTGATTGTCTTTTTTCAATTTGAAATTAGCAATTTGCAATTAATCATTGCGTTCGTATATCTTACCCCACCCGCCGGTTTGTCGCAAGCGTTTATGTGTTGATAAAGTGTGCATAGTTTAGTATAATAGATTGTAGTTAATTATAACCATGGAAGACGCTTTTTCTGTTAAACGATTGTTAGGGCTATTCTTTATTTGTGCCTTACTTTTTGTGTTGCTTTTTTTAGGTGTTCCAACTTGGCAAAAAAGCGCGATTTTTTTGGTTTATTGGTTTTTTACGGCCAAATGGTGGCGTCAGGTGCTAATCACTAGATTTGATTTTTCGGCGTCGGCAATGCGCGTACGGCTTCTGGGGGCTCTAGGGGCACTTATGGTGTCCGGGTGGATAATTGGGCTTACCCTTTATTTCTATCATTTTACACCCCTGGCAATGGCTTTAGGGCTTTTTGTGGCCGGGCTTTTGCCAGTTCTATTTTGGCGAGATTTTGACGAAAAAGAGGAGATTATTTCGTGGTTTAACAATAATTTTAAAATTTTACAGGAATTTCCGCGCCATAAAGGTGGAGTTATTTTGTACATTTTTTTATGGCTAATTAGCGCGCGTCTTTTATTTGCCATTCACCCAGTGGCAGTAGCGGGTCTTGTAACGCCTTGGCAGGTTTTACCCACCGCTTATCTTTATTGGTTCGGGGCCGCGACTTTTGTGTTGGGACTTTTGTGCTTCGCGCGTTTGCCTTCTAAAATGGTGCTTTTGTTACTTAGCGCGCATTTATTTTTACTTGTAAGTTATTTACCAGCAACACATTCGTATTTTTATAATGCCGACCTGTGGCGTCATTTGGCGCAAGAGTTAAACTTAGCCGACGGCAACAATTTTGCCACTGTTAGCGTGCAAGCGACAAATTTTTGGCAGAAATTAGATATTGGTCAATTGGCCTATTCGCAGTTTTGGTCGTTTGGGGTAATGGCTAAAGCTTTTTTCAATTTTGATTTAATGACTTTTAATCGGTGGTTCGGGCCGATTTTGTGGTCACTTTTTTTCCCAATTTTAGCATATGAGTGGGGGAGAGCGCTTAAATGGAAAAAAACCGAGTCCTTATTTTTGGTTTGGCTATCATTCTTACCATTTGGTTTGCAAATTGCTGGGGCCACAACTTTGCCTGTTAATATTGGTTTTCTATTCTGGTTGTTTTTAATGCTACTTGTGGTAAAAAGATTTGGAGGTGACCGTTGGGCGCTTTTGTTTTTAGCTATTTTAGGTTTTTTTTCAATTTTTGGTTATTCATTATTTTTCATTTTGTTCTGGCTAGGGTTAGTAATTTTTGAGGTTTTGGATTTAAGGATTCAGATTTTTAATTTTGTAAAGCACTCTTTAATTGTTTTTTCAATTTTGGTTGTGATCATTACTATACCGACTATTGAACTCGTAACCAACTATTCAGATTTTGACCCGAGCATAAATTGGCTGGGCCAGGCCCAACAAGCGGCTGGTAATTTTTCGGCTTATTATTTAGCGAGCGGACCGCGTTTACACGATATATTTACCGGCAATATTTTATTTAACCAGACACCAGGGCATGCTTTTGTGCCGAATTTTTTAACAGTTTCGCGTTATTGGCTGGTCGGCTTCGCGGTCTTGTTTTGGCTCTCAACATTTTTAGGTGCGGCCGCTCTCGCTCGTAAAGGCAATTCCCGGGAAAAACTTATGAGCGTGTTACTGATCGGACTATTGGGCGCGTATTTTGTCTCGCGTTATTGTTTGGCCGGAGAAAATTTATTAACTCGCCGTTTAGACGGAGTATTGGCGTTTTTGGCTATTCTTGTATTTGCCTCAGCGGTTCACCGGTTTTTAATTTTAAGTGAACCGTGGGAAATGTGGGCCGAGCATTTATTACATACAGGCAAAGAGGCGGGGGTATTGCGGTTGGCAATTTTTGTGACAGTATTTTTGATTTCAGGCGCGGCTATGGCCTCCTATTCTTTGGGGCCAGACGCTACCACAATTACGCGTGATGAGTATGGCGCTGTTAAATATATTTCTTCACAAATAAAAGATTCCGAAGTTCCTTGTGTTGTGGGCGGAACTTATCCGCTCTTGGCGTTAGAAGCAGTTTCAGCCAAAAGAGTTATTGGTGGCGGTTTTTCAATTAATAAAAATTTTGCCCAGCCGGAACTTAGTCAGTTGTTTTCTGATTTTAAAACTCGTTCGGCCGTTGATATTTTGACTGACGCTAAAATAATTACTAATGCGAAAAATTGCTATGCGATTATTAAAGCGAACGACGCCCATTTTGGTACTGACTTAGTTTTGATTAAAGTGGGCGAAGTAGTGGTTTTGAGAAAATAACAAAACTTATAACTAATTAATTAAAATATATGGATTGTATTTTTTGTGACATAGTCAGTGGCAGTGTGCCCAATCACACAGTTTACCAAGATGAAAACTTTCTGGCATTCTTGGATATTTTTCCTCATGCCAAAGGTCACACAGTGTTAATTCCGAAAGCGCACCGTGATAATTTTGCGGTTTTAACTGATGAAGAAACGAGTGGTTTGGCTCTGGCGATTAAAAAGGCAATGGAAAAAGTTCAAATGGTTTTGAACCCAGACGGCTTTAATGTCGGTTGGAACGAAGATCCGGCTGGTGGTCAAGTTGTTCCTCATTTGCATGTTCATATTTTTCCGCGCTATAATGGTGATGGTGGGGGTAGTATGCATTCAATTATAAAAAATCCGAGTCAGACGCCGGTTAATGAGTTGGCGAAAAAATTTGTATAAATTCATTTTTTTAGCATATGCTAAAGCGTGGTCTAAAATAATTTAAAAAAATTCATCTATTATGAATAGCCGTTATAAAAAAATTTCCGAGGAAATAATTAATAAAAATCCCTGGTGGGAATACAAGCGTGATGTTATAGAATTATCTGATGGTAGTGAAGGTGAATATTTTTACGGGGTTTCAAACGGTGGTGCTTTGACAGTGCCAATTTTAGATGACGGACGTTTAGTTTTAGTTTCGCAGTATCGGTATCTAGTCGATCAAATTAGTTTGGAGTTTCCGTGTGGACGAATTGAAGACAATGAATCGCCCCAAATCGCGGCTGAGCGAGAACTTTTAGAGGAAAGTGGCTATGGCTCAAGCAATTTTATGAAATTAGGAATTTTCTACGGGAGTGTCAGTTATGTGAAAAGTCCGATGCATGTTTTTTTAGCCGATGAATTAGTTCATAAAGCTGGCCCACAAGTAACCGCTCGTGAGACCACAGAAGTAATTTATCGCCGGGTTGATGAGTTTGAAGAAATGATTAGGCGTGGTGAAATTTTTGACGGTTCCACTTTATCGGCTTGGTCTTTGGCTCGGCCCCATGTGATTGCCAGAATTGCGAATTTAAAAGTGGCTTAAGAAATATTATTATGTTTTTTGTAGTGGAAAAGGAATTTGTTTTGAAGTTGGCGCGTCAATCAATCGCCAATTATTTTGAAAATAAAAATCTATTAGAAATTGAAGATGAACAGATTCCGGATTTGCTACGTCAGACTTTATCTTGCTTTGTCACTTTAACAAAAAAAGGCCAACTTCGCGGCTGTATTGGCCATCTAGAGGCGACGCAAGCGCTTTATTTAGATATTATTGAAAACGCAGTAGGGGCGGCTTTTCGTGACCCGCGTTTTAATCCATTAGTAGAATCTGAATTTTTAGAAATTAAAATAGAAATTTCTATTTTAACACCGGTCACCCCATTGGTTTTTAAAGATGCGGAAGATTTGTTGAATAAATTAAGACCAAATATAGATGGAGTAATTTTTAGGCGCGGTCGCAAAGGCGCGACTTATTTGCCCCAGGTTTGGGAAGAATTAGCTGATAAAAAAGAATTTTTGTCATCACTATGCCTCAAAGCGGGGTTGGCGAAGGATGATTGGGAAAAATCCGGGTTGGAAGTGTCTGTTTATCAAGTGGAAGTGATAAAATAGAGGATGTGTGGTATAATATAAGTGATAATTTCAAAATCCAAATTTCCAATGTCAAAATTTGTTATTTGAAATTTTGATTTTGAAATTTTTTGCATATGCCCGACAATTATATTACCGATGGGGGATCAAGTTTGGGTAGCAAACCGGCTTCGCCTCCAGAAAAGCCTTTGGTTGCCGCTAATTCGGAAGTCAATTTTTTTGGCTTAGTAAATTATCGCAATCAAGATCGCAAATTTGGTATTAAATTAGACGATCGCCGTCGCCATATGTATATTGTAGGAAAAACCGGCATGGGCAAGACCACTATTTTGGAAAATATGGTCTTGAACGATATTTACGCCGGCCATGGGGTTGGCCTGGTTGATCCGCACGGTGATTTCGCGGAAAAAATTATTGATTATATTCCGGCTAATCGCGTTAATGACGTGGTATATTTTAACCCGTCTGATATTGATTTTCCGATTGGTTTTAATATTTTGGAAACTATTCGTCCGGAATATAAACATCTGGTGGCCTCCGGCCTCATGGGTGTGTTCAAAAAGATTTGGCCGGATGTTTGGAGCTCGCGCATGGAATATATTTTAAATAATACAATTTTAGCGCTTTTAGATTTTCCTGGCACAACTTTGCTCGGAATTAATCGCTTGCTGGCTGATGCTGATTATCGCAAGCGCGTAGTGCATAATTTAAAAGATCCGGTTGTTAAGGCCTTTTGGCAAACAGAATTTGCCGCTTATAATGATAAATATCGGCAAGAGGCAGTGGCGCCAATTCAAAATAAAATTGGTCAATTTTTGTCGGCTTCGGTTATCCGCAATATTGTGGCGCAAGTTAAATCGCGGATTGACATCCGCGAGATAATGGATAATCGCAAAATTTTGATTATGAATTTGGCCAAGGGCAGAATCGGTGAAGACAACTCCCGCTTACTCGGCGGTATGCTTATTACCAAAATTCAATTGGCGGCCATGGAACGCGTAGACATGCCAGAAGAGCAACGTAAAGATTTCTTTTTATATGTGGATGAATTTCAAAATTTTGCGACTGAGAGTTTTGCCAATATTTTATCTGAAGCGCGCAAGTATCGTCTGGATTTGATTATGGCACATCAGTATATGGAACAGCTGGAAGAAGAAGTGTTAGCCGCTGTTATCGGTAACGTCGGTACCATGGCGACTTTTCGGGTAGGATCAACTGACGCGGAAATTTTAGCCAAAGAATTTGTTCCTACTTTTATTGAGGAAGATTTAGTTAACTTGCCCAAGTATCATATTTACTTAAAATTAATGATAGATGGTATTGCCTCACGGCCGTTTTCCGCTACGACTTTGCCACCCATTGCTCAAACAACACATAGCGCAGAAAAAGTTGTACGCGTGTCGCGCGAACGTTATGCTGTACCTAAAGAAAAAATAGAAGATAAAATTGCGCGTTGGAGCGGAATGGTGATTATGAATGAAGGGGACGCTTCTGAATTGGAGGTGGATGACGAAGAGGCGATGTTTGAAACAGCACAAAAACCAGTGTCTGCAACACTACAACCCGCCTCATCGGCGGACAAGTACAAAAACACTACAACACCGAAAAATGTGATTTCGAACGAACGTGAGAAATCCCAGTCCGGTTCGCAGGATGCCACGAAGCGAAGCCCTGTCATTCCCGCGCAAGCGGGAATCCAGTCCTCACCCGCTCGTTCTGCGACTGCTTCTATTAATCCTGGGTCTACTCAAAATTCATCCAAAAGGAAACGCAATCGTAACCGTAATAAAAATAATCGTCCCGTAAGTTCTCCGGGTGAAATGACGCCGATAATTTTAACCAACCCGGATGAGAAGGGCGTGTCGTTGGATTCTTTGTTGCCCAAGGACGAAGACAGTGCGGGTGCTCGTTTTGTTGTTCCTCCTTTCCAAGGTCAAGCCCTATCGGATGATCAGGGAGAGGGCGAGGGGGCGGTTTCACAAAAATTACCTGTCATTGCGAGCGAAGAGAAGCAATCCCAAGCACCCATCATATCCGCACAGAGTAACTTGTCGTCCTCGGATCTTGGCCCAGAGGCAATAGGGTTGCTCTCTTCTGCTGATCATAAAAATCCACCGGTAAATCGCATTGCTACACCCAAAATTGTTCTTCCCGGCCGAGTAGAAAATATTGATGAGTAAATTATACACAATCCCGATTAAATTGGGATTGTTTTTTTAGCGTTAGGTGCTATAATTAAAATAATAATAAAAGTTTAATTTTTAACTATTAACTATATGTTTGGCTTAGGAAATTCGCACAGTGGTATTGAGGGTCATAATACAGAGCGTGAGTTTTCACATCAGGAATCAGAATCTCGTGTACATTTGCGAGTGGTGTTGGAATTTATGCGTCATGGTAAAAAGGAAAAAACCGCAGACGGACAGACAGACGAAGATGTTCGTTTAATTCCGTCTGCCAGAACAGCCGCTAGAGAAAAAGGGCTGGGACTTGCCCCACAATTAGAAGTTTCCGCGGTCGTTGCCAGTCCGCGTAAACGGGCGCAGGAGTCGGCTACGCACGTAATGCTATCCGGCCAGCCCGATACCACGGGAATGAGTATGGAAGAAATTGAAGCGGAAATTGCCAAACAGCTTAAATATGGCAAAAAAATTATTCCTGATTCACGATTGGATTTTTTCACTGATAAGGGTGGTTTATTAGATAAGGCCTATGCCGAGGGTTGGGTAACTAAATTTATGGTGGAAAATAGTGATCAGGTGGCAATAGCCGATGACGATCCCCAAATGACCAGTATTACCCGAGTGGCTGGTAATGTTGCTGATTTAATT
>Ga0208246_1001663_pt1 | contig 11777 bp, 8 predicted proteins | sample RifOxyD2_FD_184039 | JGI IMG/M metagenome (GOLD analysis project Ga0208246, IMG submission 184039) | Soil microbial communities from Rifle, Colorado - Rifle Oxygen_injection D2 (SPAdes) | ecosystem: Environmental > Terrestrial > Deep subsurface > Rock core/Sediment | place: Rifle, Colorado...
CCCAGTTCGTCTGGTTCACCAAAAACCGAATCCTCTTCAAGTTCGTCAGTTTCAGCAAGTTCCCCAACAAACGGATCTTCCGATTCGGCAAAGGGTTCTTCAAGATCTGAAAGCTCACCTTCTTCTAAGTCCGAAAGTTCAGCCTCTTCCTCTAGCTCTAGTTCATCCTCACTAAACGCCCCAAACTCCTCATCCTCACCCAATTCATCTAACGCCCCAAACTCTTTATCCTCGCCCAGTTCGTCTGGTTCACCAAAAACCGAGGCTTCTTCAAGTTCTTCAGATTCAGCAAGTTCCCCAACAAACGGTTCTTCCGATTCGGCAAAGGGTTCTTCAAGATCTGAAAGCTCACCTTCTTCTAAGTCCGAAAGTTCAGCCTCTTCCTCAAGTTCAAGTTCATCCTCACTAAACGCCCCAAACTCCTCATCCTCACCCAGTTCGTCTGGTTCACCAAAAACCGAATCCTCTTCAAGTTCGTCAGTTTCAGCAAGTTCCCCAACAAACGGATCTTCCGATTCGGCAAAGGGTTCTTCAAGGTCCGAAAGCTCGCCTTCTTCTAAGTCCGAAAGTTCAGCCTCTTCCTCTAGTTCAAGTTCATCTTCCCCTAGCGCCCCAAACTCCTCATCCTGACCCAATTCGTCTAACGCCCCAAACTCCTCATCCTCGCCCAGTTCGTCTGGCTCACCAAAAACCGAAGCCTCTTCAAGTTCTTCAGTTTCAGCAAGTCCCCCAACAAACGGATCTTCCGATTCGGCAAAGGGTTCTTCAAGGTCTGAAAGTTCACCTTCTTCTAAGTCCGAAAGTTCAGCCTCTTCCTCTAGCTCTAGTTCATCCTCACTAAACGCCCTAAACTCCTCATCCTCCCCCAGTTCGACAAAATCATCGGCTTCATCCAACTCGTCTGAATCACTTTCATCGTCTAATTGGTCTTGATCCAGGGCTTCCAGGTCGTCGGCGTCCAAACTTTCGTCAAAAGCGTCCTCGTAAAATTCAGAGTCCAGTTCTTCTTGGGGTTCCTGCTCCTCTATCGAGCCCAGCGGTTCGGGGTCGGAATCAAGAGAAAAGTCGTCACCGCCAAATTGTTCCTCAATTTCTTGTTCAATTATCCCGTCTTCTTCGGTCAAATCAATCTCATAGCGGGCATGGGTCACTTGCCGCAGGTTGATCATATTTTGCAAGCTGAGCGCCGCGCTTTCCACATCTTGGCTTAAGAGATCGTCTAGGGAAAATTCATCTTCCTCGACATCTTGTAATTCAATCTCTTGATTTTCTAGCCCTCCAAAACCAATGGGTGCTTCCGACTCCTCTTGGCCCAACTCGGGTAGCTCTTCAAAATCGATTTCTAACAAACTTTCCTGATCCGACTCCAAAACCTCTGTCCCCCCCTCAAACTCCGAATCACGAGCGATTAAGGTTATCGAATCCCCATTGCTAACCTCCAAGTCTTGTTCAGAGGTTTTATCAAAGGGAACAGAGCTTTCGACTAATTCGGTTTCTTCACCAGATTCTCCATCTGGCAAAAGCAGGTCATCGTCCTCGAAGTCGTCCAGACCTTGAGCCGCTTCGTCGAGTAGGGCGTAATGTTTTTGGTCGGGAAGAGAGAGGTCAGGCAACAACAGGTCGTCGTCTGGTTCGCCTTCTTCGTAGAGATCGGGCTCATCCAGCTCTAAGCTAGTATCAGGACCTAATTCAAAGTCGTCTTCCTCAAACTCTAAGATTTCGTCACTTAAAACCGCCGGGTGGGTCAGGTCGAACTCTTCGTCTTGCTCGTCATCTGTATCAAAATCAGCAGGCGGTTCTATTCGGGCCAAATTATCCGAATCAAACTGGTCGAGATCCTCAAATTCATCGGGTAAATCATCTGGCGGGGGCTCTTCCCCATAAAAGACACATTCTAAAACGGTGACCCCTGAATCAGAAAGCCGTGCGCGGTTTTGGACGGCTTGGGCAGAAGCCGATTTTTTAGAAGGCATCGAGACTTCCAAGACCTGCAACCCTCTAGAGGGAAATGCCGCTGGACTTGGGGTTTCATTCCAATCCTCGGCGTTTTCTTGGTCGTCTAAAGTATCCTCGTCCTGCCCCTGGGATAGGTCCGCAGACAGAGTATCTTCTAACCCATCTTCGTCAAAATCCTCTTCATCGGAATCATCACTTACTGCTTGTTCGTAAGATTCGTCGTCTTCGAGGTCATCCCCATAAAGGTCTTCTTCGTCGAAATCGGGTTCTGGATTATCTTCTAAAAATTCGTCCTCTTCCTCTAATATCTCAGGCTCATCTAAGTTTAATTCATCGTCTTCGAAATCATCCTTATAGGCACTGGGCGCTGATTTTGGTTTTTCATCAACGAAATCTAGTTCATCATCTTCATCTAAACCCATTGGCTCAAAATCCTCGCCCGCCAGAGCCGCTCCGAACTCTGCCAACTCTTGATCTTCATCCAAAGAAAGCGTGGAGTCTTCCTCAATTTCTTTTGCGCCCAATTCAGCGGCGGGTAACAAGTCTAGGTCTGAATCGTCGTCCAGTTTGACCGTTAGGTCTTCCTCTAGCTCGATATTGAGGGCAGCCAAAACCGGGGTTGGGGCTTGGCTAGAGATTTGGGTCTGGGGTTCGAAGGGTTGTTCCGCTAAAAGGCCAATCAGTTCATCATCAACCACTTCCAATTGATCCAATTCTGGACGGTCGTGAGCTTGTTTGACATCCCTGGCAATATCTTCAAGTTGAGCTTGAAGATTGGAAAACTCGAAGGGTTTGCGAATAAAGCCAGCAGCGCCCAAATCGAGTAAACTTCGATCGTCGAGTTGGTCTCGGGCTTGGGTAAGTAATAAGACGGGGATTGTGGCAGTGCGAGGGTGCGATTTGAGCGCCTTGAGGGTGACGTAACCCGAGGCTTGGTCTGCGTTGGTGAGCAAAATCACCAGAGGCGCCTCTGACCTCGCGCGGCCCAGAAAGTTCCCTGGTTCAGACTCTAAAATAAATTCCCAATTCGGCGATTCTCGAAACGCCGGGGATTCCATTAGATCCCTAACCATTTTACTGTTATCTAGGACCAGAACCTTCCCGTCCATCAAGCCCTCATGTAGATGGGTTGCCGCTTTTGCCGATTATAGGTGAGCCTCACAAAAAATCAACCGAAGTTTCCGTATTTTTAACCTGGAACAACCGCTTAAGACCATTTCTAATACTTGCCCGGTTTTCTAATTCGTGAAAAAACGGGCTTGGAGGTGGCAGATGGACCCATTTATCAGATGGCTCGAAATCATAAAATTCGGAGTTGGGCTGGCTGTCCTTTGGGTGGTAGTTTGGTATGTTTTGCTGCCCCTGTACAAGGGTCTTAAAAGCCCAATGGGCACAGAAAGCCCGTCTCCTAAAGCCGCCCCTCCCCAACCCGAATTACCCCCAGCAAATCCCCCAAAAGAGCCCCCTACACCCAAAGAAATTATTGAGTCCGCCAAGGCGGACCCTATTCTGACCGCACAGTTAGTCCGCCGATGGCTAAAGGAAAAAGGATAGGCTGGAATAGATTATGCAAAACCTTTAGTTAGATCAATAAGGCGAACGCCAGACTAGCCAAGGGAGGGCAGGATGGACCCAAACATAATCAAACGCCACTTCGAACAAGTACTTAGTTGTTCAAGTAGCACCGATAAGGAACAGCACCTAAGGGTGCCCGGTTTGGGGGTTTTTCATATAAACGTAAATAAAATGGCGTCTGGTCAAGAGGTAGATGTCTGGTTTCAGCGGCAACACGGCAAGCGCCTGCACCTGACCCCAGACAACCTCGATGCGGTATTAAACGAGCTCTACCACTAAAGCAGCGCTAAAAGCACCCCTGCTGCCACGGCTGAACCGATTACACCGGAAACGTTGGGCCCCATGGCGTGCATCAAGAGGAAGTTTTGGTTGTTTGCTTCTAAGCCCACTTTGTTGGCTACCCTTGCTGCCATCGGCACTGCCGAAACCCCGGCTGCACCAATCAAGGGGTTAATAGGGGTCCCACCTAGCTTGTTCATCAACTTAGCTAAAAGCACCCCACCTGCGGTTCCCAAACCAAAAGCAATCATGCCCAGCAGCAAGATACCCAAGGTTTCCAGGTTGAGAAACTTATCTGCCGAAAGCTTCGAGCCGACCCCAAGACCCAAAAAGATGGTCACCGTGTTTATCAGCGCGTTTTGGATGGTATCCGAAAGCCGGTCCACCGCCCCCGACTCACGGGCAAGGTTACCAAACATAAACATCCCGATCAAAGGGGCCGCCGAGGGTAAAAGCAGCGCACAAATCCCCAAGACCACTAGAGGCAACATAATTTTTTCCACCTTAGAGACGTGGCGTAACTGCACCATAACAATCTGGCGTTCTTCTAGGGTGGTCAGTGCCTTCATAATGGGCGGCTGGATGATGGGCACCAGTGCCATGTAGGAGTAGGCAGCCACCGCGATCGAACCAAGAAGTCTTGGGCTTAGTTGGGTCGAGAGGAAAATAGCGGTCGGTCCGTCCGCTCCTCCGATAATACCAATTGAAGCAGCGTCTTGCAGGGTAAAGTGTATCCCTGGAACATAGTTAAGCAGTAGAGCGCCAATCAAGGTCACAAAGATCCCCAATTGAGCTGCGGCCCCCAATAAAGCTGTTTTTGGGTTGGCGATCATCGGGCCAAAATCGGTCATCGCCCCAACACCCATAAAGATAACTAGAGGGAACACCCCGGTAACAATCCCCGCCTGGTAAACGTAATAAAGAATGCCCCCTGGTTCTGCAATCCCAGCTACCGGGATGTTAGACATTATCGCCCCAAATCCGATGGGAACCAGTAATAAAGGCTCAAACCCGCGAGCGATCCCTAAATAGAGGAGTAAGACCCCGACAGCGGTCATCAAAAGTCGCCCCGAGCCTTCGGTCCAATCGAGCCCGTTCCAAGCAATCAAGGCGGCGACCCCTGTGGTTTCGTAAAGGCTTTTAAGCAGTCCCATCATATCAGGCAGCCTAGTTTTATCACTTACGTGAGCCCCTTCGACCACTACCGCTTGCGGAATCAAAATGGCCAAAACCTCACCCTGCTCAAACTCTTTGTAGGGGGTCATTTCTAGCTGAACAATCTTCCCCGAAGCCCCGGCCTTCATGGTCACCTTGTTGCCGTCGGCCATCTTAAGCAAAGCAATCTCGTCGCCTGCAAAAACCGGATTCCCATCTTTAACAAACACCTTGAGTACTTGCAGGTGCGAGGGAGCGATCAGTGTAGCCGCCTGCTGGCTTTGTTGAGCCCACAGATGGGGGACCACCAGTCCCCAAAGCGCCAGTAAAATAATCAGTTTTTTCATGGATTGGCCAAGGTCAAAAGAGGTTCACCAGCTTGCACTTGATCCTTTTCGAGAACATGGACGTCGATCACCAAGCCCGCCCGGGGGGATTTGACCTCCGATTCCATCTTCATCGCTTCCATCACCACAAGCACTTGATCGACTTTCACTTGGTCGCCAATATTAACCAAGACCTTAAAGATGGTCCCTGGCGTAGGAGCATTGATGTCCTCGCCTTCCCCTTCGTGGACGTGGGTATGGGCATGAGAGGCACCCGTATGAAGCTCCGTGGGGCCCACCTGGACCTCGTATCCTTTGCCGTCCACCACCACACGGTAGCCGCGCACCTCGCCAGTTCCCGGCTTCACCTTGCCCCCGCCTTGGTTTTGGCTGGATTGATCGTCTTTTTTGCGGATCGTGTATTCCCCTTTCCCTAATAGGAAATCCAACCCTTTGGACTCGCAAGAAGCAATAATAAAGATGTTTTCGTCATTCACCTCTAAGCTGTTTTCTTCTAGTACTTTGGTAGCTTTGGGGATACCCGGCTCAAGAATGTCGAGAGGGTCACCGGTGAAAGGGTCCTTGCCTAACTGCTTGGCTGCAATTCGAATTACTTCGGGGTCGGCAGGCACTGGGGTCTTGCCAAAGTAACCTAAGACCATCTCGCCATAAGCTGGGTTGATTTTAACCCAAGGCCCTTGGGTGACGTTTAAAAAGGCCTGTTGAAAGTAAAACTGGCTCACCGGGGTTACCGAAGAACCAAACCCACCTTTTTTAACTACTTCACCCATGGCTTTAATCACCTCTGGGTATAAATGCAAGATGTTGTTATCGCGCATCATCATGGTGTTGGCCGTCAAGGCTCCACCGGGCATAGGGCTCAGGGGGACCATGGGGGTCACCATCTTGGATTCAGGGGGGAAGAAGTAGTTTTTCATGCAGTTTTCAAAAACCTCTTCGGCCTTTAGAATCTTTAAATAGTCCACATCCAAGGTCCACTCGGTGCCTTTGAGCGCGTGCCACATGGACAAAATATCGGGCTGGGCGGTGCCGCCTGAAACTGGGCTTTTCGAAAGGTCGATCCCGTCGATCCCGGCCTCTATCGCCGCCATATACTGGGTCACCCCTACCCCAGCCGTATCGTGACTGTGAACCCACAAAGTGGTATCCGCAGGCACCATTTTGCGAGCGCCCTTAACGGTATCATACATTTTCCGGGGGTTGCAGGTACCAGAAGCGTCTTTAAAGCAGATCGAATCAAACGGGATATCCGAATCCAAGATTTGTTTGAGCCGGTCTAGGTAAAACTCGGCCGTGTGGGCCCCTTCACAACCAGGGGGAAGATCCATTACGGTGATGACAATCTGGTGCTTGAGCCCGTGTTTTTTGATCATCTTCCCCGAATAATCGAGGTTCCTGATGTCGTTGAGGGCGTCAAAGTTACGGATGGTCGTCATGCCGTGTTTTTTAAACAACTTGGCATGCAGCTCAATGATGTCTTTAGGCTGCTGCGAAAGCGCCACCACGTTGATCCCGCGGGCCAAGGTTTGCAAGTTTGCGTCCGGTCCAGCGGCAGCGCGGAAGCGGTCCATCATATCGAAGGCCGATTCTTGACAATAAAAAAACAGGCTTTGAAAGCGAGCCCCGCCGCCAGCTTCGAGATGAGTAATCCCTGCATCTCTAGCCGCCTCAACCGCCGGTATAAAGTCGTCGGTTGTTACCCTAGCTCCGAAAACAGACTGAAAGCCGTCGCGGAAGCTGGTATCCATAAACTTAATAACTTTCTGGCTCACCCTGTCTCCTGTTTATTCGTTTTTACTACTTTTTTTCGTCGGACTCATAGGCGGCAACCGCAGCAGAAATAACGGCTGCTGGTGGGGCCATCTTTTTGCCTGGGCGCTTATCTTTTTTCTTCAATGCGATCTCGGCCAATTCTTGCTCAGCGTATTTCGCAGTTAGCTTGGCTACAAGGTTGATAACATATACCATTAGACCCAAAAAGATAAACACCGTGCCCATGCCGATGATCATCAGTTTGAGGCCTTCAATCAACAATTGCTCCATTGGGTTTTCCTTTTTTTACTAGGGGTGCTAGCCAGTTGCTCTGAATGTATAAACGGAAAATAAGTAGGTGTAAACTAGCAAAAAACAAGCTACCTATCATTCTACCCTTTAAAAGCCCACCCCCGCCTTAGCCAAAAGCCACCGAGCACGAACCTGCACCCCAGGGCTACCCTTAATCGCAGCTTGTTTAATCAAGGGTAAAAGCCCTGCTCGCTCCTTGGGTAGCCAAGAAGTTAACTCCCACATTCCTTCTAAACAGAGGATCTGCATTACCTTTGAAGAATCGTAAAGATTTGACTTCAGCCAATCGTAAACCTCTAGGGCCTCATCCAACTCCCAAACCAAAAAAGGCGCAATCCGCGCAAAAGCCCACCGAGGGTGCCGGGCCGGAAGTAGTGGCAACTCTGATAAAATAAACTCGCGGATTTCCTCCAGCCTTTGGGGCTCTAACTCAAACAACCGAAACAGTAAATAGGCCCCCCGGTCTCTAGGATTGGCTTTTCCTGATAATATCGCCGCTTTTACTGGGGCGATACTTTCACCACTATTTATCAATTCGCGGGCCTGGGCCAAGCAAGCCGCTTTGAGCGGTTTTTGTGGGATAACCAGCCAATTCTTTAGGGAAGTCATCCTTGCCCCCATGGCCCACTTGGTCTTATACTGACGCCAGACCCTAAAAAACGAGGCTTTATGGCAGGCATCTTATACATCACCGCCCTAGAGGCAAAAAGTGGCAAATCCCTAATCGCTTTAGGAGTGATGGAGCTTTTGGTCCGCAAACTGGACCGGGTCTGTTTTTTTAAGCCGATTATCAATGTCAAACCTGGTCAGGTAGATAAGGACATAAAACTGATTCAAGAGCACTACAACCTTATTATTCCATACGATCAAATTTACGCCTTCACCGCCGAAGAGGCAAGCCGCCTAATTTCTTCGGGCCACCATGAAGAGGTTTTAGACGGTATATTAAAGAAATACGCGGCCCTGGCCGAAAAATTCGACTTTGTGCTTTGTATGGGCTCTGACTATGAAGGAATCACTTCGGCCTTTGAGTTCGACTTTAACGCCGAAATCGCGCAAAACCTGGGGGCGCCAGTCCTTTTGGTGGCCAAAGGGCACCACAAAACCTCTGATCAAATTATCGACGCCTGCCGAATGGCCATTGAGTCCTATTCGGCCAAGGGCTGCGAGTTAATCGCCTTGATTTTAAACCGCTGCGACATGGAAGTGTCTGAACCTTGCTTAGAAAAATTGCAAGCAGGGTTGTCGGACAAAATTGAGTTGATATTTGTCCTGCCTGACGCCCCCAAATTAGCCCAGGCCAACATGTACGAGGTTGCTGAGCATTTAGGGGCCAAAGTGCTTTTTGGAGAATCCCAACTCACCCGCAGCGTGGGTCACTATGAAGTTGCCGGGATGCAACTTAGAAACTTCCTGCCCCGGATTATGGAAAACAGCCTAATCCTCACCCCTGGTGATCGGCTAGATATTGTTTTAGGCTGTTTGGCCAGCTTCAAATCTACCTCTATGCCCCACCCGGCGGGGATCGTGCTAACCGAAGGAATCGAGCCCGATTGGTCACTACACCAGTTAGTTGAAGGGATCGACAACCTTATGCCCATCATACTCACGGACAAAGAAACCTACGAAACTGCCAACAGCCTCGCCCGCATCCACACCAGTATCAGCCCCCACAACCCCCGCAAAATCGCGCGGGCCTTGGGTTTATTTGAAGAACACGTGGACACCGAGGCCCTGGCTGAACGGGCAATCTCCTTTTGTAGTAAGGTGGTTACCCCCAAAATGTTTGAGTTTAACCTGATTCAAATGGCCGCCAAGCATCACAAGCACATTGTTTTGCCCGAAGGCGAGGACGAGCGGATTTTGCGGGCGGCTGAAATCCTCTTTAACCGCAAAGTGGCCGACTTTACGCTGCTTGGAGACGTAGAACGGATTCGGGAAAAAATGGGCAAATTAGGGATTACTATGACTGGGGTAGAGATCCTTGACCCAGCCAACTCCCCCAAGTTTGAGGAATATTGCCAGATTTACATGCAAATTCGGGCTCATAAAAACCCTACCCTTGAACAAACCCACGACATCATGAAAGACCCCAACTATTATGGCACGATGATGGTCCATTTAGGCCATGCAGACGGCATGGTTTCAGGGGCCAACCACTCGACCGCCCACACCATTCGCCCGGCCTTCGAACTCATTAAAACTAAGCCCGGCTTTAGTTTAGTGTCTTCGGTCTTTTTAATGTGCTTAGCAGACCGGGTCTTGGTTTATGGCGACTGCGCAGTCAACCCCAACCCCAACGCCGCTCAACTGGCCGAGATTGCCCTTTCCAGTGCCGAAACCGCCCAAGCCTTTGGGATAGAGCCAAGAGTCGCCATGTTAAGCTACTCAACTGGCGAGTCCGGCCAGGGAGCCGATGTGGATCTGGTGCGCCAAGCGGTCACCATCGCCAAGGAAAAAGCCCCGAATCTTCTCTTAGAAGGGCCCATCCAGTATGACGCCGCTGTTGACCCCGCCGTTGGCAAACAAAAAATGCCCGACTCCAAGGTGGCCGGACGGGCTACCGTATTTATTTTCCCAGATTTAAACACCGGCAATAACACTTATAAAGCGGTGCAGAGGTCTGCGGGGGCGGTAGCTATTGGCCCCGTTTTACAAGGTCTAAACAAACCGGTAAACGATCTTAGCCGAGGCTGCTTGATCCCAGATGTGATCAACACCATTGCTATCACTTGCATTCAGGCCCAGCAAAACGGATAATACGCCGCTTAAGGCCCTCCCTAAAATGGCTAGTGTTTTTTTGCTTCCCCAAAAGGGGCAAAGCGGCTGAAACTAAGTGATTGTTAACGAGAATCCAATATAGAAGAATATGGCAAACGAACCCATTTTTTCCCTACCCCAACTGCGAATTATCGGCACCTTGGGCTTTTTGATGTTGGCCATCGACGGGGATGTGGTTAACGAAGAAAAAAAAATCATCGAGTTGTTTTTGCGTGATTTTTGGCACTATACCTTTGGCGAGTACCGTGATTGTTTGACTTCAATCGAAAAAATCGGCCAGTCGATTGTCAATGACACTGGCACTAAAGTCGATAAGATTGACCGGATTTTAAAGGTTTTAAACGAACAACTGACCCGCCCACAAAAAGAGGTGGTTGCCGACTTCGCTAGACAGGTAATGACCGCCGACGACGTGATTGATGCAGGCGAAAAGGCCTTGTATTTCCATATCCAAAAAGGGTTGGGTGTTAGCTAAACATACTGGGAAATATGAAAACCTTAGTCCTTAATTCGGGGAGTTCGTCCTTAAAGTACCGTCTTTTTTCGGGCGAGACCCCGCTGGCCGACGGGCTAGCCGAACAGATCGGCGAGCCTACGGGCCATCTGGTTTACCACAACCTGGAAAAAAAGCTGGAACACAACCTTACCGAGCCCCTTAAAGATCACAAAGAGGCGCTCAAGCAGGTTTTGGCGTTTTTGACCGACCCCCAATTAGGGGTCTTGGCGAACCCTGAAGAATTGGGGGCCGTCGGTCACCGGGTGGTCCATGGGGGGGAACATTTTTCGGCCTCTGCTTTAATCGACGATGAGGTATTGGCGGCGATTCACGCCTGCGTCCCCTTAGCCCCTCTACACAACCCGGCCAATATTTTAGGCATCGAAACCGCCAAAGAGGTGTTCCCCAAGGCCAAGCAAATCGCCGTTTTTGACACCGCTTTTCACCAAAGCCTACCCGAGCGAGCCTACCGCTACGCCCTGCCAGAATCCCATTATAAAGACCTAGGTATCCGCCGCTACGGCTTTCACGGCACCAGCCACCGATACGTCGCCCAAGAGGCAGCCCGGTTTTTAGGTCGGCCTTTAGAAGAACTCAAGCTAATCACCCTGCATTTAGGCAACGGCAGCAGCATGGCCGCCATCAAGGGGGGCCGCTCGATTGACACCACCATGGGGCTCACCCCTTTAGAAGGCCTCGTGATGGGCACTCGCTCGGGCGATCTGGACCCGGCGATCCCCGGATTTTTGGCGCAACACTTAAGCCTGGATGCAGCCGGGGTGGACCAAGTCCTAAATAAAAAATCGGGCTTTAAGGGGCTAACCGGCAGCAACGATCTTCGGACCATTGAAGCTGGCTACCAAGCAGGTGGGCAGGCCGAGCGGCTGGCCTTGGAGCTAGCGAGCTACCGCATCCAAAAATACATCGGCGCTTACCTCGCCATCTTAGGCGGCCTCGACGCCCTAGTCTTCACCGCCGGCATTGGCGAACATTCGGCGCTGTTTCGTAAGCTCTGTGTCGAGGGTTTGGAACATTTAGGCATCGAACTAGACCCCCAAGCGAACCAACACCCCCACCAGCCCGACCTCTCCGCCCAACACTCCAAAACCAAAATCCTCACCCTC
>Ga0208246_1001664_pt1 | contig 11772 bp, 8 predicted proteins | sample RifOxyD2_FD_184039 | JGI IMG/M metagenome (GOLD analysis project Ga0208246, IMG submission 184039) | Soil microbial communities from Rifle, Colorado - Rifle Oxygen_injection D2 (SPAdes) | ecosystem: Environmental > Terrestrial > Deep subsurface > Rock core/Sediment | place: Rifle, Colorado...
CATGCCACCACAAGCACGGCAGAAGGTACCAGCGTCAACAATGCGCGAGCGGCGAATCTCCACCGCAACAGGACGATCCGTATGCACTTCAGTCGATGCTTGCTCAACCAGAACCGCCTCTCCTATCATGCTTGCCTCTTTGACTGCTCCGTGGACACCAAGGTCTGAAAGCTCTTCGGGTGAGAGAAAGCGAAGTCCAAGGTAGCGGAAGATGTAGTCAGTAATCGACGTGGCAATCTGGATATCCGGATTATCGGTATACCCTGATGGCTCAAAACGGGTGTAGCAGAATTTGCTCGCGAGAGTATAGAGTGGCACGCCATACTGCAGAGCCACAGAGACTGATATAGCGAAGGCATCTAAAAGGCCAGACAAGGTCGAGCCCTGCTTCGACATTTTAATAAACACTTCTGCGAGTGATCCATCCACGAAGGTAGAGTACGTCAAGTACCCGTCGTGACCAACCACAGAAAACTTGTGGGTCTCTGAACTACGCGTCGACTGCAAGCGACGGCGGATGGGTGCCGTTTCCTTCTCTTCTCTCTTCTTATGCGTCGCGTTCGTAGTAAGCGGTTGTGCAGATTTGGAGCCATCGCGATAGACTGCAAACGCTTTGAGTCCAAGCTTCCATCCCATCATGTACGCCTCCATAATTTCTTCGACGCTCGTTTCGCTCGGCATATTGAAGGTCTTTGAAATTGCTCCCGAGATAAAGGGCTGGACAGCAGCCACCATCTTCACGTGGCCAAGCCAATGGATCGAGCGCTTCCCCGCCGCTGGCTTAACCGCACAGTCAAAGATTGCAAGATGTTCTTCTTTAAGGCCAGGAGCACCCTCGATGGTCATGGTTTCCTCGATATGGCTCAGAATGGCGTGCCGCTCATCCTCAGTATACCCAAGGTTCTGGAGTGCTCGAGGCACCGCACTATTCACAATGCGCATGTTCCCCCCGCCAACAAGATTCTTGTTTTTGACTAGTGCAAACTCAGGCTCAATACCGGTGGTCGCACAATCCATCATAAACGCTATCGTACCCGTTGGCGCGAGCACGGTCACCTGTGAGTTGCGGACTCCGGTCTTCTTTGCCAAGGAAAGTGCCCGATCCCACGAACGCCCCGCAGCAGAGAGAATCTCTTTATCAAAGACCTTGCTCTCGCGTACTCGTTCGAGTGCGTCACGATGCATGCCGATGACAGTAATAGTTGACTCTCGATTTTCCGGGAAGTACGTAAACGGCCCCATGCGCCCCGACACATGGGCCGAGAATCGATATGCCTCACCACACATGAGGGCAGTGATGGCCGCTGCGGTATGCCGCGCCTCCTCTGAATCGTAGGCTATGCCCAGGTGCATAAAAAGGGAGCCAATGTTTGCGTAGCCAAGACCAAGCTGGCGAAGGGCGTGCGTATTCTTCTCAATTGCCTCGGTAGGATAGCTCGAATGGTCAACCACAATGTCTTGCGCCAAAATTATCACGTCCACCGTGTGCACAAAGTCCTTGACATTAAACGTTGCGTCATCGTTTAGATAGTGGAGTAGATTAATCGACGCCAGATTACAAGATGAATTGTCCACATGCATGTACTCGGAACATGGGTTACTTGCATTGATACGCCCCGTGGCAGGACAGGTATGCCACTTATTGATCGTCGTATCGTATTGCATACCAGGGTCACCACATTCCCAGGCAGCCTGGGCGATGGAACGCATCAGGTCTGCTGCCATGTAGCTCTCTGCTTCCTTGCCAGACTGTACGTACTTGGTTGTATATGATTCACCGTCCTGTACCGCATGCATGAACTCATCAGTCACGCGCACCGAGTTATTGGCATTTTGGTATTGAATGGAGTTCCACGCCTCATTGTTTAAGTCATACATGTTGTACCCCCCATCAAGCAGCGTGAGCACCTTCTTTTCTTCCTCTGCCTTAGAGCGGATAAACTTCATGATGTCCGGGTGGTCTACATTGAGCACGACCATCTTTGCAGCTCGTCGCGTGGCTCCACCAGATGCAATCATTCCAGCAACAGCATCTGCTCCACGCATAAAGGAAACTGGTCCAGAAGAGTGCCCACCGCTTGAGAGTGTTTCGTTCGACGAGCGGATAGAAGAGAGGTTTACACCGGCACCCGAGCCGCGCTTAAAGATGGAACCTTCCGTCGAGATCCAATCCAGAATGGAAGTCATATCGTCTTCTACTTTCAATATAAAGCAGGCTGAACACTGCGGCTTCTTGTGTATACCAACATTAAACCAAACCGGGGAGTTGAAGGCTGCGCGCTGGTGAAGAAGAATGTACACGAGCTCGTCCTCAAAGATCTGTGCCTCGTCCTCGTCTTCGAAGTACCCGCTTTTCGTTCCCCACTCACGCATAGTCCGCGCGACGCGAGTGATCATCTGCTTTGCCGAACTCTCGCGCTCATCGGAGCCAATGCGGCCGCGAAAATACTTCGATCCAGCAATCTGGGCGGCGCTCTCCGACCAGAACTCAGGAAACTCAAGATCACGCTCTTCTTTTGTACCCGAAGAGGAGCGCACGGTGACTTTGACACGCTTCCAAGCCACCTCATCAAAGGGGTGCACTCCTTCCTTGGTGAAGTACCGCTTCAAGCCTAGCCTTTGGCTCGTGCGAGCGTCTGCAGTGAAGAGCGGTTTAGCATTAAGCGAGACTTGTGCGTTTTTGAGCATACGAAAGCGAGTTTAATAAGTAATTCTAGGCTACGTTTGAGCATTATAGACTCTCTGCGAGCAAAGCCTTGTGTGGAAAAGTGAAAAGACAAAAGTAGGAAAACACATACAAACCTCTGTGAAGAGCTGTGTGCTAAAAGCTATCCTCCTAGCCTCAAAATCAAGGTTGTTTACCGAAAGAACTTTTGAGGGTGTTTTTGTGTCAAAAGCACATAAGCAGCATAGAGCCAAAGGGCACCGAGGATAAATCCACCCAGAATATCCGACGCAAAGTGGACTCCTAGGTACACTCTACTTACGCCAATAAGGAGAACCAAAAGGATAAGAGCCGCGGAGAGAAGCCTGCGACAAGGGACGCTCCCTACTTCTCGCACAGCGATAAGCGCTATAAAACCAAAGAGGGCAACAGCCACCGTAGCGTGTCCGCTGGGAAAGGAATACCCGGTCTCGAGCAGCAACGCTCCAACAGGACGAGCGCGGGCAACCAAATGCTTCACGACGTACATAGTGCCCATGCTGCCAATAAACGTGAGAAAAAAGGGAAGCAAATAGTGAACAGCTCCGCTCTTCCAGAGTGCGTAGACAAGCATGAGCGCGAGCACGGCAACAACGGGCAGGTCACCTAGTCGGGTAAAGAAGAGAAAGAAACCATCCCCCAAGGGTGACCGGAGGGGGGTGAGGAAGGAAGCAACGATGCTATCAAAAGCGAGAATGGGGTTGCTCATGGTATGCCTTACCGCAGGGCCATTCCACCGAGCTCACGGAAGAGGGCTATCATCGAGAGCACCCCCTTGTGCCAGTCACCCAGGTGGAGCGATTCGTTCCAGGAATGTGCTGCCGTTTCAGGGTCTTCCACGCCAATCAGGAGCGCAGGAGCCTGAAGCGCCTTTGCAAAAGGCTCCACAAAGCCAATAGAGCCACCGCAGCCCATATAAACAGGTCTCACACCATAGCCCTGCTCGAGTGCACGCTCAGCAGCACGGAACGCCGAATGCTCGGTGCCAGTACGCCACCAAGATACCGCATGCCCCTCCTCGATCGTCAGACGAAACCCTTTGGGCACGTGCTTCTCAAGAAACTGAGTGAGCTGCTTTTTTGTCTTCGCGAGACCCATATCGGGTACCATGCGAATGCCAATCTGCGCCCAGGCAGAATCCATTATCACATTCGATACATGGGCCTTCGACGACGATTGTATTGCATTTACCGAGATCTGCGGCTGGTGCCAAATCATTTCCTTCGGCGTGCAGTCACCCTGTTTACACAAAGGCACCTCCTCAAGCACTCCGCCGTGTTTACGAAAGGCAGCAAGATCAAAGGGAAGTGCCTTGAGCGCTTTCCTCTCTCCCGGAGTTAACTTGCGCACGTCATCGTAAATTCCTGGTATAGCCATGCGACCATCCTCACTCGTAAGCTGAGCAAGAAGTTTCGCTAACGCTTGAATAGGATCTGGGAGAGGACCACCCCATCCGCCAGAATGTACAGGCTTTTCGAGGGCAGAAACGGTGACTTGGCAGGAGTAGAGCCCGCGAAGCTGCGTGGTGATCCCCGGGATGCCCACAGCATAGTTCTCAGTGTCAGTAAGCACCATCACATCAGCTTGGAGCTTTTTCTGATACTTCATCAAAAGCGTCTCAAGTGTCGGGGAACCAATTTCCTCTTCTCCCTCAAAAAGACACTTGATGTTTACCGGCAACGCACCCTCAGTCTTAAGCGTAGAGGCAATAGCCGCCAGGTGCATCATAAGCCCGCCTTTGTCGTCTCCTGCTCCTCGGCCATAGAGGCGACCATTCTTCTCGGTTGCCTTGAAGGGATCGGTCTTCCATTTAGCGATCTCTCCTGTCGGTTGCACATCATGGTGCGCATACAGAAGCAGTGTTGGCTTGCCCTTCGCATGAAGCCAGTCACCATAGACGGCGGGCTGACCTCCCTTAACCTGGAGCAGCTGCACATGCTCAAGGCCAATTTCCCGCATATAGTCCGCAACCGCTTCCGCAGAACGGAGTACGTCATGTTGCCGCTCAGGATCTGCCGAAACACTTGGGATTGCTACAAGTTCGTACAGTTTATCAAGAAACCTTTTTTTGTTGTCTTCAAAGTAAGCAACTGCTGTTTTTGTCTTCGTCATATTCTAAAGTATAGAGAGAAGCTCGGCATGAAGCAACTCCACACACAAATTTCTAGATTTACTCGTGGAGTCCCACGTGGAGTTCATAGAGGTTACGATAGATACCCCCCTGTAGCTGCATCAACTCGGTGTGGCTTCCCTCCTCAGCAATCTTCCCCTTATCGAGCACGTAGATACGATCAGCTTTGCGCACAGTGCTCAGACGATGCGCGATAATAAAGGTGGTGCGACCCCGCATCAAACGCTCAAGAGCAGCCGTGATACCAACCTCAGTTTGTGGGTCTAAGGCGCTCGTGGGCTCGTCTAGGATAAGGATCTTCGGATTTCGAAGCATGGCACGCGCAATCGCAATACGTTGTTTCTGGCCGACTGAAAGCTTAATGCCTCGATTGCCTACCAGCTGCTCGTACTGACGAGGAAGGTGCGCTATAAACTCATCTGCTTGTGCCTCCTTAGCAACACGGGTCACCTCTTCCTGAGTAGCAGCAAATGTGCCATAGCGAATATTATCGGCCACGGAGGCATTAAAGAGGGAAACCTCTTGCGGTACCACAGCGATCTGACGGCGAAGACTATTCAAGTCCATTTTTTCTACAGGTACGTCGTCGACAAGCACCTGCCCCGAAGTGGCGAAGTAGTAGCCAGAGATCAGGTCTACTAGCGTGCTTTTGCCCACTCCAGATTCACCAACGAGCGCCACTACTTCGCCCGGACTTACCTTCATCGTCACCCCTTGTAACACTTCAGGCCCCTGCTGCTTATAGCGAAAGTGCACCTTATCGAAGGAAACCTTTCCAAAGAGTTCTTGTCTAGCTGCTCCCTTTGGGGAATAAACCTCCGTCGGTAGGTGGAGGATTTCTTCTGCTTTTGCTGCAGCTACAAGCGCCTCCTGGATACCTCGCCACCATGCACTCAGACGTGCAAATGGCCCAAACACCATAGCCGCATAGCCATTAAACATCAGTAATTCACCAAGGGTAATGACGCCGTTCGCAACGAGGCGTATGGCAATAAGGAAAATTACAAGCTGCGTACCTGTTGAGACCGCGCGCTGCAGGAACCGTGCCGTATGGAACAACTTGTTCATCCGATACCAAACAGCCACTGATTTACCCATGAACCGCTCGTCCATTTGTCCTATCTCGTACTGCTCCGCGTTAGCCTGTTTTACTGCAAAAATACTGCCTAATACATCGTGCAAGTAGCCCTGTGCTTCAATGCGGAGCTCTTGGTGCTGCTTTTCTGCCGCAGATGTACGTGGGATCACTATCGCAAGGATGACAACATAGATGAGCATCCCCACACACAACACCCACGTCAAACTCGCATTTACCCAAAACCCAATGCCGAGCCCTACAAGAATAGAGATAAACTCCGGGAAGACATCAATCACGACACTCGTAAGTGTATTCGAGATGGCCATGCCCGCAGAGCTGATGGTATCAGCCACTGCACCTGCCTTATTCTCTTTATGGAAAGTCACCGGAAAAAGAAGGAGCTTCGCCACCCCCTTGGCTAGGTAGTTAAAGCGAAAGAAGAGCCGCACGTATTGCGTACGGAGAGAGCTGCCCCAGTCGAGCAGGTGCATGCCCATCTCCACCACAAACCAAATTGATAAAAACGTTAAGGGCAAAACGGGCCAACGAGCATCTCCTCCCTGGGCCATAACATTGATGGCATCAAAAAGCTTACCCGACACATACGGAATAAGCGCACTCGCCACCGAAATGACGATCGATAAGACCACTAGAACAACTATATCGAAGCGGTTCTCTTTCACATGGCCCCAGACCGCCCGAGCACCTGTGCGCAGGTACTGTTCGTTGTCTTTCTGCTGGTGTTTTTCCTCGATCACAGCTCAAGTATACTCCGTTTTCTTATAATCGCGCTTGTCGAACTTGATAACATCCTGCTTCGGTCACCTCCAAGAAGTGAACACCGGGCTCACTACACCTGCTTTGATATGTGGAGCGAGCTCAGGACTACTGCGGTCTGCTAGTGCGTCGAGGAATTGCTGCCGCTGTTCGTCTACCATGGGCACCGGCTGCATTCGCGCCCGGTAGAACGGCACAAGGTTGAATCTTGTTGAGTTGGCAGTAAGAATAAGTTTGATACCCAGCTGCTCGCGCACATCCTTCGAAAACCATTGGTCAAAAATAAAGTTGCCAAGCGAGTAGAAGATAGCCTTACCCTTGTACACCTCCACGTTCTGCACCACGTGTGGATGATGGCCGATGATGAGGTCGGCACCCGCATCCACAAACGCACGAGCGAGGCGTTCTTGGGTAGCGTTCGCTACAAGCTTGTACTCCTCACCCCAGTGGATGGCAAGGATAAGGAAGTTGTTTGGATTATCGCTCCGCTCTGACTCGACTAGGCTCGTCGCTCCCTGCTCATCGAAAGAGGGAAAGGTAGCGTTGAGGGAAATAAAGCTTATAGTCCGCTCATGGACTGTTCGCCGCACTACTGATGTGCTCGTGCTCATGCGCACGGGGTGCCCCGCAAAAGCAATGCCCGTCTTGGCTAAGTGCTGCCGCGTCTCCTCCGCTCCAGCATTCCCATAGTCAACGCCATGATTGTTTCCAAGAGATACAAGGTTGAACCCTGTTTTGTTGAGCTCCACGAGCGACTTCGGAGAGAAAGAAAACTGAAATTGGCTTTCTGGACTGTAGTTATACTTCTCAAGCACGGGGCCTTCTAGATTCGCCACCACGAGGTCGTAGCCCTTGAGCATGTCGCCGAGCTTCTGGTACGGATAGTCGTATCCCTCCTTATCCATCGTCTGCCCTACGTAGCGCCCGAGCATGACGTCCCCCACAAAGAAAAGTTGAATGGGCTTCTCCACCTTGTGGGCAACTATGGGCGGGGTGGAAGTCTCCGAAAGTGACACGCCTGGTGCATACTCCCGATTTACCAAAAGGACACCGAGCCCGAACACAACAACCAGTACAAGCAAGCTGAAGGATATCTTATTCATGCAATTTCCGCCCACTGCGGAGAGAGAGGGATTCGAACCCTCGATACCCTTGCGGATATACCACCTTTCCAGGGTGGCTCTTTCGACCACTCAGACATCTCTCCGCACTAAGTAGAAATGCTTGAAAACTATACTACAGATTCATGCCGCGGAGAAGCCTGATGCGGTCTTCGACGGGAGGGTGGGTCATAAAAAGTTTACTCAAACCTTTTGCTGCTTTTGCGCCAAAAGGATTGGAGAGATAGAGATGCGCCGTGACGTTGTGGGCGTTATGCATCGGGGCGGCATAGGCACCAATCTTCTCGAGCGCACGGGCAAGCCCCTCGGGGTAGCGCGTGAGGAGGGCACCCGAGCTGTCGGCCAAGAGCTCACGCCGCCGCGAGATAGCAAGCTGCATGAGGGTCGCAATGATCGGCGAGAGGATAGCGAGCACAATGCCCAGCACCATAAAGACCGCATTCCCATTTCCTTCACGGTCACTGCTGTGACCGCCAAAAAGCTGTGCGCGGGTAAACCAATCGGCCAAGATGGAGATAAAGCCCACGAGCACCACGATCACGGTCGAGAGGAGGATGTCTCTGTTGCCAATGTGCGACAGCTCGTGCGCGATTACTCCTTCAAGCTCCGTGCGGTCCATGATTTTGAGGAGTCCCGTACTTACTGCGACCACGGCGTGCTCCTTGTCTCGCCCTGTGGCAAATGCGTTCGGCGCCGGGTCATCGATCACGTAAATCTTCGGCATCGGGAGACCCGCCGTGATAGCTAGATTTTCCACTACGGTATAAAGATTGAATTGCGCCTCCCTACTCGCTGGCTTGGCACCAGACATCTTGAGCACAATCTTGTCGGAGAACCAGTAGCTAAGCACGTTCATGAGCACGCTGAAGATGACCGCAATGTAGAGGAAGCTCGGGTCACCATAGAGTTGCGCAAAGAGGTAGCCGATGCCTATGACCACTGCAAAGAAAACCGTGATGAGCAGCCAGGTTTTCCGCACATTTGCATCTTGGTTGGCGTAGAGAGACATAGGGATATGGTTAAAAATGTAAAGTAAAAGCTTTATAGAGTATTGAATCTAGCTTTTTACTTTCTACTTGACACTTTCTACTCGGGGTCAAAACTTGACCTCGACCGGCTGCGACTCGGGCCCCTTGTCGTCGATGTCGAAAAATTCTCTGATGCTAAACCCGAAGGGCTGCGCAATGAGATTTGTAGGAAACATTTCGATCATCGTGTTCAAGTCTCGCACCACGGTGTTGTAGAATCGTCGAGCGGCCTGGATCTTATTCTCCGTGTCCGAAAGCTCGCGCTGGAGCTCGAGGAAATTCGTATTTGCCTTGAGATCGGGGTATGCCTCAGAGACAGCGAAGAGCGACTTGAGTGCCCCCGAGAGCATATTCTCCGCCTGCGCATGCTCAGCCATACTCCCCGCCTGCATCGCCTGTGAGCGAGCGGCAGTTACCTTTTCAAACGTACCACTCTCGTGCGTGGCGTATCCCTTAACGGTGTTCACTAAGTTGGGAATCAGATCATACCGACGCTTGAGCTGCACTTCGATGTCTGCCCACGCCTCCTTCGCGCGGTTGACGAAGGTGACGAGGCGGTTATAGGCAAACGCAAGCCAGAGCAAAACGAGAACGACGACAACCAGAATGATAGTGAGTAGTGACATGTTATTTATTAAACTTACGACGAATCCACATTACTAATGTACGAAGCAACCAAGCAGCACAGCCGATCACGAGCAGCCAGAGCGCAAGGAGAGGCAGCCAGAGCACGACCAGGATGATCACGTTTACGAGGTCCACCACACCCTGAGCGAGCTCGGTCAATCCCTGCTTGACCACACTCACGGGACGCCACTCCGTGCCGACCTGGCTTGGAGCAGCCTCTTCGCGGAGAGAGATAGCGAGCGTGGACATGTCGACTTGCCGCGAGAGATAGTTGAGCTGCCCTTGGTATTGATCAATACGCGTGCGGACTTCGGCCAACTGCCTCGTGACCGTGAGGATGTCCTCGACACGCGACGCCTGTCGGAGAATTACCCGATACTGCTCCTCCTCTGCCTTGGCGTTCTTCAAACGCGCCTCCATATCGATGTACTGCTCGGTGACGTCTGATGTATTCACCTGCTCTTGCTCCACCTTGATAGCAAGCGCCTTCACTTCTACCATGGCGGCGTCAAAGCTTGTTGCAGGAATGCGTAGCGTGATGTTGCCGCTCTTGGCACCGGAGTCGTGGTCATAGATGTTCACCGTCTCGGTGAATCCTTGGAACTTTACAGCTACGGCCTTTACTTTTTCTGCAGTTTCCGTGGCCTTGTCCACCAAGAGGGAGAGACTCCCGTTCTTTACTACCTTGCGCTCGGTAACCTTGGTGACATCGCCCAGCCCGCCATCATAGACGGGTGGCGCAGGGGCGATGCTTGGTGCCATCGATTTGTCGTACGCCATTCCGCCACTACCCACCATACCCGCAGACTCAGGGTACGCTTGACGCACCGACAGTGTGGATAGACCCAAACCACCACTCATGTTAAAGAGCGGGGCTAACACATAGAGCGCCACTACGAGCACGACGATGCTGGTCACCCATTGCTTGGTCGTTAGATCTTTAATGTTCATGAAAATTAGTGAAGGATATTCACCTAGTATACGCTGACTGCTGAGATTTGCCATAAATTACAAAGCCACGCGTCTCCGCGTGGATCTTTGGCAGTTGTCGGGTCTGCGTCCCGTGGCTTCCGCCCGAGGGGGGGCTGGCACCCCTCGGGCGGAGAACCTGACAGCTTGTCGAGCAGATGAGATTTAGGCGACCTCGGAAACCGTCTCAGTTTTTGTTGAACAGGCCGAGTTCGGTCTTGAAATCGACATCCATCATCTGCTTCGCTGTGATGATGGTCCCGTATCGCCGTCCCTCGACGAGCTTCTTCAGAACGTCGGGCTCGTCGGCGTTGAAGAAGAAAGTGACGACCCGAGCCTGCTCGAGAATGTCTGCAGCGAAGACAGGCATCGCGTCAAGACGCTCGCGGATAATGACGTCGTAGGTCGTCTGCTCGTATGCCTCGAGCAATGGGCTGCCTCGATTAACCCTAGGGTCCATGTTGTACAGGTAATCGGTATTGCTCTTGGCCATGAGCAGCGTAGCCCCGATTCCCGCAGCAACGAGCGCAGCCTTCACGTCGGTGTTCGTGTATGGAACATCGATACCGCCGACCATGATGGGCACGACCCCCTGCTCCATATACTGCTTACAGAGCCCGGGAGTGTACCGCTCTTCAACACCAGACGTGGGGACCGCACTCAGGACAACAGCCTTGCTGCCAAGCTTGAGTAGCTCAAGCCGTAGCCGCATGCCGATGAACTCGGTCGCCTTCATGCCACAGCGGTCGGCGTCTTCCTTGGAGTAGCCGTTCTTTTCGAACTCCACCCCTCGACACAGACTGCCACCACCAACGACAATCGCGACCTGCACCCCAAGCATGAGCAGTGCGAGGATCATGAGGGCGACCTTGTGATAGTTGTCGTCCTTGCCGAGCCACTCGCCGCTCACCTTAAGCACCACGAAGCGCATGCGCCTCTGCTGCCACTTCGCGATTAGATCAGTCTGACTGTTGAGATGCACAAAATTCTTCTCCTCTCCAGTAACCGTTACACAATGTATACCAACCATAGTTATAGCCCTGAAGTTGGAGCAGGAATTCTCCCCACTCAAACTTCAGGGCTATAGCCGCAATAGAAAGAGCAAACAAACTTTCCTATAAAACCACGAATTGCTTCTCTTTGCAAACTCTCTATTATGGACCATGATCGTTAAATTAATAGACAGGCATAGTCTGTGAAAAAACCAGAAAAGAATGACCTCCTCCCCGGGCTCCGCTGCGCTACGCCCGGGGTTTCCCTCTGCTGGCATGAGGATTCTAGTCGAAGAGCTTGAGGTTGCGAGCCTGATCACGTTTACCTTGCCATTCGATGTAGCG
>Ga0208246_1001668_pt1 | contig 11746 bp, 9 predicted proteins | sample RifOxyD2_FD_184039 | JGI IMG/M metagenome (GOLD analysis project Ga0208246, IMG submission 184039) | Soil microbial communities from Rifle, Colorado - Rifle Oxygen_injection D2 (SPAdes) | ecosystem: Environmental > Terrestrial > Deep subsurface > Rock core/Sediment | place: Rifle, Colorado...
AACTTTCAGGAACACTATCAGGATTATTTAGAGTAATCCAATTTACACAAGATGATGCACACATTTTTTGTACAGAAAAACAATTAGAAAATGAAGTTGAAAAAATAATAGAATTAATCAATAAAATTTTCAATACATTTAATTTAAAATTTGACCATATAGAGCTTTCAACAAGACCGGAAAAAAGAATCGGTGACGAAAAATTATGGGACAAAGCAGAAGAAGCATTAGAAAATATTCTAAAAAAGAAAAAAATAAAATATCAAATTAATGCAGGAGACGGAGCATTTTATGGACCAAAAATTGATTTCCATTTAAAAGATTCATTAAATAGAACATGGCAATGCTCAACAATTCAACTTGACATGGCATTACCACAAAGATTTGAACTGGAATACACCGACGAAAAAGGAGAAATCAAAAGACCAATAATGCTTCATAGGGTAATTTACGGAGCAATTGAAAGATTCCTAGGGATACTAACTGAACATTTAAACGGAAAATTCCCATTATGGCTTTCACCAAACCAAATAAAAATAATGACAATGAATGATGAAGTTAAAGAATATGCAAAAGAAATATACAACAAATTATTTGAACAAGGATTCATGGTAGAACTTGATGACAGAAATGAATCAATAGGAAAAAAAGCACGAGAAGCACAGATTCAAAGATTCAATTATTTAGTAACAATAGGAGAAAAAGAACAGGAAAATAAAGTTATAGCAATCAAAAAAAGAGACGAAAAGGAAATTGTTCAATTAAAAATAGAAGATTTTATTTCTCAAATAAAAAAAGAGATTGAAAAGAAGGTTTAATTTAACAATTTCTCAAAAGAATTTCGGATCTGATTTACTTTCTCATTATTTAATCCATCAATTATAACTCTTAATTTTAATAAAATATCTTCTGCTTTTTCAATCATCTCTTCACATGACTTTTTTGTAACTTTTATTACCTGTTGAGTCTCAACATAATATTGTTTATCAATTCTTTCTTCTTTTGCCCATAAAAGGATTTTAACCAATTCATTATCTGCAAATAATTTTTCAAAAATAATAATTGATGCAGAATGATTTTCACATTTAATTCCAATTTTAAATAATAAAGCAAGTAATGAATTATAAATACAATAATAACTCTCGGAGACAGAATTTTCATAAAGCTCATTTTTCAAAAGAATTTTTGAAGCTTTCAAACAATTTTTTGCTTTTTCTAAATAAGAATCTTTCATACTTTCAGAAACCTCAACAATCTTTAATTTTTCTGATTTGTTAAGATGTTTCAAAAATTTTATTTTTTTCATAATAATCCTCTACACCTCTAATAATAACATGATTTTTAATAATTTCTTTGATTAATAATGAATTCAAATCAAATTCCCCAATCTTAATACTTAATTTTGAATTTAATTCCTTTATTTTATTTTTAATTTTATTATCATTGGTCTCTAAGTAAATATCAATATCGCTATTCTTTGTTTCATTCCCTTTAGCATAACTTCCAAACAAAATTATCATTCCTTTAGAAAAATTATTCTTAACATCCTCTAAGATGATTGACATTTGAGGAGACTTATCTAATAACTTATTTAATTTATAGATTTCAGAGAGATGAACATAATTTCTAGCTTTAATATTTCTTTTAATAAAAAAGCTTTTATTTTTTCCTTCAGTTTTATAATCAAGAATAGAATCTTTGACAAGTTGATTAATTTTTCTTAAAACTGTTGAATGAGGTTCATTAATTAATCTTGCAATTTCTCTTAAATGAGACTTCCGATTAATTAACATTAATACTATTTCAAATTCTATGTTTTTATTTTGAACCATATGTTTCATTTATGAACCATAGATATTTAAAGTTTTTTATATTTAGATTAAAAGAAAGGAATAAAAGAAATAACAAATTAATTTTACATATTAATAATAGGAATAGGATTAACCATTCAAGTTTCAAAAATTGTTTTTAATAATTAAGATTTTAACTGCTTAAAGGCAAATTATTACTTTAGTAATAATTTGGGGGATGTGGGAAAAATTCAAGATTAAAAAGGGGATTTGTTAAAATCTTTAAAACACTTTTTCAAAAAGAAACCAAGGGTTCATTTTAATCTCCATTTCATCAAACCGAAATGTTTATAAATCGTTGTAATTACAGAATGACATAATGAATAACAAAATCTTAAATTTTGTAAGTGCAAGCATCTTAGTATTAATTTTATGTATAAGTTTCACATCTGCATCAATTGAATTCACAGATGTAACAGGTGTAACACAATCTATTGTTTCAGGAAACACTGCAACAGTAACATTCAAATTAAACGAAACTAATGAAGGAGATTTAGAAAATATTTTATTTAATACACCATTATCATTAGGTTCATTAACATCAAACAATATTAATGGGACTATTACTTCATTAAATCAAACAGATAAAAGTTCACTAATAACATTAACAATCAATGTCCCTGAAGGAACAACAGCACAAAATTATACAGGCACATTAACAGTAACAGCAGAATATGCTAATTCTACGGTAATAACTGATACTTTACCTATCACATTAACAGTAACAAACCCAATTCAACCTGAAGAAATTACAAGTTGTATTGCAAAAACAAACTTAGGAAATAACCTAAAAGTTAAAATTGACGACATAACAGTAAAAGGATTTGGAGAAGAAACTGAATGGTTGCCAATGGATGAAATTCAAGTAGAAGTTCAAATTGAAAACAACGGAAATGATGATATCAGAGACATCAAATTATCATGGGGATTATATAACAAAGCAACAAATGAATGGTATGTTGACGGAGATGAAAGCAAATTCAAACTTAAAGACGGCGATGAAGAAACAGTAATAGTAACAATCAAATTAGATGATAATATTGACGAATTAGAAGAAGGAGAATATGTATTGTACCTTTGGGCAAATGCAGAAGACGCAGAATTCGATAATGATGATACATGTACTTACACAACTCAAGAAGATATTGAAATCGTAATTGAAGAAAATTTTGTAATCCTTTACAATATTCAAGCACCAGAAACAATGTTATGTGACGAAAAAATCACAATTATAGCAGAAGTATGGAACATTGGTGATGAAGACCAGGATGATGTATCAGTATATTTCTATAATAAAGAATTAGGAATTGCACAAGAAGTAATTGTTGGAAGTATTGATGCATTTGATTCTGAAAAAATTGAAGTAACATTAGAAACAACTAAAGAAATGGAACAAAAAACTTATCAAATTACAATGTTCGTTTATGATGAAGACCAAGATGTTTATCAAAATGATTTTGGAGATGATGAAGCAGAATTCAACACAAACATTGAAGTAACTGGAGTTTGTAAAGCAGACGCAAAAGTAACAGTTTCAGCAAGTTTAATCTCTGACGGGAAAGCAGGAGAAGAATTAATAATTAAAGCAATAATTGCAAACACTGGTGAAGAATCAACAACATATACACTAAACACAGCAGGATATACTGGCTGGGCATCAAGTGCAAGCATAGATCAAAATACATTTACATTAAATAAAGGCGAAGTTAAAGAAGTATTAATAACATTCAATGTAAACAAAGAAGCATTTGGAGATCAAATGTTTAATATTGAAATTTTATCAAATAACCAACTAATTTCACAACAACCAGTATCAGTTTTAATTAAAGAAGCTGATAAAGGATTTATTGATCAAATGAAATCAATTACTGGCAAAATAAACTGGGTATTATGGGCAATTATCTTACTTAATATAATCCTGGTTATTGTTATTGTAATTGTAGCAATAAGAATTGCAAAAAATTAATTTTTATTAAAATTCAAAGCTAATAGGTTAAACTTAATTCTTATAAACCCTAAAAACATATTATAATTATGAAAGGAGGTTTGATAATTAATGGCATTTGAAATAGTAGGAAAAGTTATTGCTGATAATACACAAGTTATAATTGATAACCCCCTAACAGATATTATGATTGGCGGGATAATCGGAGGATTAATAGCTTTAGGAATCATCACAATAATATTTTTATTAATAAGCCTATATGTTTACCATTCATTCTCATGGATGGTTATTGCCCGAAAATTAAAACATAAACATCCTTGGTTATCATGGATACCTTTTGCAAGTACAGCATTAAGATTGCAACTAGGAGGTTTTCATTGGGCATGGGTTTTCTTATATCTATTACCAATTGTTGGTTGGATTGCTCTTTTTGTATTACTAATAATCTCTTATTGGAGAGTATTTGAAAAAAGAAAATATCCGGGATGGTTTAGTCTATCAATGATTATCCCAAAAATTGGATTAGTATTATATTTGACAGCAATAGGATTTGTAGCTTTCAAAGATAGAAAGAAAAGGCTTAAACTTTAATTTTATTTTTAATTTAACGCCGTGTGAGATTCTTTACACGGCATTATTTCTTTTTTAATTTTTATATCTTATATTATAGACGACAATTTGAGAAAATAGAACAAATAAAGAAGAATTATAATTAATTATTTAGTAGTAACAATATAGAAAGTTTTATAAAGTTTAAATTTGTGAAAAAAACATGGAAGCAATACATGAAACTAGAATCCCTCATGAAAAAGGAAAAATTACTTTTCAGCATCCTTCATTTATAGGAACTTATGGAAGTCTTGCTCAGCAAATAGACGCAGATGGGTTACAAAGACCAACTTCAGCTCAAACAGCTTCATTAGTTTACGATGCTTTACAAAATCCAAAAGGAGAATTTGAAGCTGAAATTCTAAAAATTTTAAATGATTTTTGGTTAGTGGAATTTAACGGAAACTTATATCTCCCTAAACATGCAGGAAAAGAAGTTCACAATGGAGTCATTGTTGAAGCTAATCCTACAATAAAAAACGGAAGATTAGTAATGGATAGAAAAGCTTTGACTGAAAGACTAAAGAAAAACGATCCAAGTGTAAAATTTGTTCCTTTTGGCTATGCAGTTGGTGAACAATCAACTTATGCATTAGCTAAGAATCCTTACATTATTGCAAGATATGGAGAAGTTGGAGCAGATAAAATCGCTTATTTAGCTTCAAAATACAAAAGAAATCCAAAAGTTCGGAGTCTTGAATTTGTTGATTCTAATCTTACTGAGATTACCAGAATATCTGCCTTGTACGATTACTGGAGTTTCGGAGGCAGAAGGCTTCGTGTCGATGGCTACTGGAACGTTGACGTTGGTCATGCTTTTGGGGTAAAAAAGTAATTCTATTAATCGCTTGTAAAACATCAACAGGATAGTTTAATTAAAGCGATACCAAAATTTTTGATTTGCCAATAAAAAATAAGATTTGAACAAAACATTCAAAAAATTTTCTGAAAGGAAACCAACGGATGTCTTTTATAAAGTTTTATAAATCAAATTATTCTATGAAAAATATAATTAAAAATATTAAAAAACCAAAATGTCACATATTAGAAGTATTCCCCCTATCACCTCAACAGGAAGAAGAAAAAATAAATTACTTGGAAAATTGCTTGATAATAATCTAACACATATCTCACTAGGAAGACAAAGTTCAGAAAGAAGACAAGGATTTGGAGTAGGAAAAATAAAAAAAGATGATGAAGATTCATGGGATATTTCCCAACATCAATATCAAAAACCTAAACCTAAAAAAACTACTGCACCAAAAATTCAATATGAACCAAAAATAGAATGCATAACAGATATTTATGATTCTGACAACAAAGAAAATTTTAATTTAATTCTTCAATTTAGAGGAATCAAATTTTTAAACAAAAATTTTACCCAAGGCGGAAGAGATGAAAAAAATTCACGTATTTTTTATACTCCTATAAGTTATAAAGGGAACCAAGCATATTTAGTCCTATCAACAAAAGGCGATATTTTTGAATCAGAAGTAGTGCCTCAAAGAAAAGGAATTGACCAATTGTTTAGTAACGAATTTTATTTCCCTGATTTAATAAAAACTTATGATCCACTAAGCATGGAAGTTCAACAAAACAATGGACTTACAATAATCAGTTATAAACGAAAAGAATAATAAAAATAATTAATTCTACAAATTTTCTAAAACTTCAAGAAAATTCAAAAATTGTTTTTAATAATTAAGATTTAACAACTAAAAGGCAAATTATTATTTATAATAATTTGGGGAGAGTGGGGCATTAAAATTCAAGTAAAAAAATTCAGGGGAATAGTTAAATCTTAAAAACAATTTTAGACTTAAAAGATATCACCCTTCAATGCTTCGAGAGGGTTAAAGACTTCAAAAGTATCGCCTTTTGAAGTTCCAGAAAATTTAATTCTACAAATTTTCTGAAGGAACCAAGGGGTTCCTTTTATTTAAAATAAATCTAGAAGCAAACTTTTCTTCAAAAAGTTCTAACACAATTAAAGTTAAAATTAATGTAACAATAAAAGTTAATAATGCCAAACCAATAATATACATAATTAATTTAATTAACTATAATATATAAAATCTTTCATATTAATTTCTTATAGATTCACCGGTAACAGATTCCTTTTCTTTCCAAGGCTCGTTACTCTCTTCATCTATTTTATCGTCAGAAAAATCTCCTTCACTACCCCTTTTTTCATCATCAGAACCCATGCTAATCATCATCTTAAAAAATGAAGTAAACAATTTCTCTGCATCTTTTTTAGCACTCTCCGGATAATATTCAGCAGAATTAATTATTTTTCTAATCTTAAAAAACATTTTAATTCCATCAGTTACTTCTTTTACAACACCAACTTTTTTTGGTCTTTCATCCCACGGAGGAGACTGAATTTCTGCACCACGCATTTCTTTTTCGCTGGTCTCAATCATCTCATAAACCAAATCAAAATTAATTTTTACCCTCACATCTTCTTCACTTGCTTCTTCAGGAAGCATTGGCTTCATCTTAATAATATCATCCTTATTAATTTGTGCATAAATATTAAAAACTAATTCATCAGTTTCAGGATCAACAAAATTAACATTAGCACCTAAATTACCGCCATATTTATCCGAGATTTTAATTAAATCATTCATAAATTTTTCATTTTGCTTAATCATTTCTCTTTCTTCTGCAGTCGGTCCCTCTTCATTATTCCTTTCAGCTTTTTCTTCAGATGAACCAGGGAATTGTTGCTCCTTCATCGCCTTTTGCATTTCAGCTTTAATAAATTCCTTAGGAGGGAAAATCCATAACTTCATATAAGGAGAGATAATTCTAACTTTACCATCAGAACCATAAATTTCTGTTTCCTTAATTTCTTCCCAATATTCAAAGTGACCATATTCAGTATCATAACTTAAATTAATTAAATTATAATCCATAAATTCATCAATATCCTTGTAACCCAAACAACTCATCCTCTCAACAATCTGTCTTTGTAAATCAACATTTCTCCAATAAATTTCATAAATCCCGGACATATGACTCTCCCATTCATCAGCAGAACTTGTCAAATACTTTTCAAAAAACCAAATAGCAAAATCTTCATTCAAACCCTTTTCAATTTCATTTCTTTGCTTTAACAAATTCTCTAATTCCCATTTACACCAATCAGCATTCCCCCCGGAATAATACCTTTGCTTCAAATTTTGTATCTCTTCAAAAGGTTCTCCCCATCCCCCAAAATAAATAAACCCTTCAGTCTTTTGTAAAGATTTACGACACTGCCCGCCAGCAGTAAATACCCCAAGTTCCTGTTTTCTATAATGATCCTTTTCAAAATAATCAACAAACTCTTTCATTCCTCCCCAAATGCAACTCCCTAAACAATCCTCAACACATCTTGCAGGGTCATACATCTCACCATCTAATTTCTCTTCACAAATTTTTTTACATTCGCCAGGACAGGTTTTTTCTCTTTCCATTCTTAATTTTTCTTCCTCTCTAAACTTTTCATCAAACTCATTATTAAACTCCCGCTTATCATCTTTAAACTCTCCGCATTGAACATCATAACCCACATGACAACCATCGTCATACTTTTTTTCAACCCAACAATTATCATTAACTTCTGGTGCTTCACCAGCATCAGGACAAACTTTATTATCCTCAGAAATTTCACCATTATCAATCACTTCAACATTTTTTTCCTCATTAGGAGTTTCTTGAGAACTAGGTTCGCTACTTGGTTCACTACTTGGTTCACTTACAGCAACTTCACTCGCAGATTCTTCAACACTCACACTTTCACTACCACTTTCATCAACAGCATTTCCGGTAATAGCACCACTTAAAGAATTAAAAAAACCTAAGACTAAATTAACAATACCGGTCACTTCTTCATTCACTTTTTCATTAATTCCATCAGCTTCATTAATTACCTCATCAATCACTTCAACGTCATTACTTTCATCAGTACCTTCATTATTTTCTATAATAACCTCAACAGATTCTTCTTCCAAAATTTCCGGCAAAGTCACACATTCACCATTACTGCAAACATCATTTTCCCCGCCACAATCACTTTTAGTAACACATTCATCATTTACAACCTCTTCACAAACCCATTCACAACTGCAATCAGGATATAAACCGGAATATTTCCAATTACCAGAACAATCAATTAAAGAATCTAAAACAAAATCATTCTCACAATAATCTCTGCAATTATTTTCCTGAGATTCAGAACATTTAACATCCAAACTAACCCATAACCCTCCAGAACAAATACTTGTAACTAACTCCTGACCATTAGAACATTTTTCAATGCTTTTTTCACCATCATTACAAACATTTTCTTTACATTCAGTTAATTCAGTAATTTCACATCGACCAATTCCTTCATCATTTTTTATACAATTACTCACACCACATAAAGGTTGAATACAATCCTCGTTAGAATTACATGTTTCCTTTTCATCAATGCAAATTGCAGGAAGTAAACAACCATTACTATCCTCACCGCTAACAACTAATTTTCCCTCACAAGAAATTGCCTCATAAACAGGACAGCTTAAACAATCCTCTTTGCATAATTCAAATTCACCATTTTCACAAATATTATTTCCGCAAATAGCCTCTTTCTTTTCCAACTCTTCTTCTTTTAACTGACAAATATCAGAAATACAATAAAGATTTCTCTCAATAGATTTAGATTCGTTACCCTCAATAATCTCTTCATTCATGGTACCGCAAACTTTTCCTGAGCATTGTTTATCAGCACAATCCAAAAAACCATCCTGATTATCATCTTCTAAATTATCACAAATTTCTTCACCTCTTTCAACAAACAATTCAATTAACCTTTTTTCAAAACTTACTTCCTCAAAATAAAATTCTTTTTTCTCATAATCTTTAAACAAATTCAAATAAAATTCCTTTCTAACTTCATAATTGTTCTTTCTTAATTGCACTTCATATTCTTTTTGTTCTTTTTCTAAATTTCTCCAATCCTCTCGACTTACATCCTGACTATTCTCTAAAGCCTTTCTCTTAATTTCAAAAAAACTATTAACATCTTCCCAAACATTATTTGATTTATCATTCCATGCATTATTCAAAGCCTGTAATTCATTATTAAATTTCATTGCTTTTTCATAATTTTTATTTTGCAACTCAATTTTAATTTGCTCAATTAAAGTCAAAGCCTGACCGGAAAAATCCTCTAATTTAAGATTATTATATTTTTTAAAATCAAAATCTTTTACTTCATTATTCAATTCTTTAAACTTTCCACGGCTATCAATCCACATATTTAAATTAATCCAATTCCACTCGCAATCATCACATATTTCAAGACGAATTTTTGCATCAGCTTCTTCATTTCCAAAAAAATCAATCTCTTGAACTAAAATTTTTTGCTTAGCACGTTCATTTTCTGAACCAAAAATTATTTTTAACAAATCTTCACAGTTATCCTGACTATTCCTAAAATAATTTTCAAAACTCTTTTCTGCATCAACAGATTTTTTTGCTAAAATCTCAGCATTATCTTTAGAAGGATCATCATAAAAATTTTGAGCTAAAACAGTTATCTCATCAATTTTATCCTCAACATTAATCTGTTCGCTTGATTTTTGAAATTCAACCTGAAAATTTAAATGATAAACTAATAATTTACTGCCATCTTTTTTATACATCGACGGGAAAGCATTAAGTTTAATTCTTATCTTTTTACCATCAAAAATAATTTTCTCCCAAAATGCAATCTCATTATCTAACTTAATATCATGCTTTTCTTTTTCAGACCAAACCCATTTAGTATAACCGGTTGGCTCTCCCAAAGCACTCCTTATTTGTTCCTCTTTTAAAATACCACCTTCATCACGACTAACAACACCTAAAACCTCATTCAAACTTTCTCTCACAAAACTAGTATAGACCATTAGTTGAATATAATCAATATTACCCATTTCATATTCTTCAGCATAATAAGTAACCTTGCTTAATTCATCTTCTACAGAACCAGCAACGATAAATGGAAATAGTAAAATTAATACTAAAATCATCACACACTTTTTCATAAATAATTTAAGAAATTAGTATTTAAAAAAGTTTATACAAAGAATTTTAAGAACTCCTTTACATTTTATGCTAAAAAAAATTCCAAAATTCGAAAAAATAAAAAAAATAATTATCTTTCTAATTACTCTAAAGTAACTGCTTGCATTGGATCTAATTGAGTTCCTTTAATCAACCGAAGAGTTTCGATTCTTGTTGAACCAAGACCAACGAATGCTTCTGCTTTTGCTGAACCCAAACCACTACCACCTAAAGCAACATTTGATTCTGCACGAACTTGTACTTCAATCTTCCATGTTCCTGAAGGAGCGTCAGCTAAAACATAATTAAAAGCATTTGCATCTAAAGTTTCCAAAAGTAATCGTAATTCTTCTGGATCTTCACAAGTAACAACACCTGTGTATAAATCTGCTTTACAATTAAGACCAGCAAAACTAGCTTCAAGTTTTTGAGATCTAGAGCAATAAGTTACTCCTTTAGGTCCTCCATCCGGAGATGTACCTTCTTCTGAGGGATCAAAATAATATACATTTCCATTATCTAAATTAGTAGCTTTTACACGCACACTAATTTTTCCGACTGCAGTAGAAGAGTCTGATACTCCACCCTTACTTTTAACAGTTGTATCAGTTACAAGACCACATTGAAGAGAAACATCAGCAGACAAATCTTTTTGATTTGGAGTTTTGATAAAAGTTTGCATAACAGTCACATATCCGGTATCATCCATAGCAACACCATCAGTACTTGCTAAAGCACCTAAATCAATAAGATCACCTAAAGCAACTGCCGATTTAGAACTTGGTAGACTTGTATCAACTGCTTTTCCGGTAAATGCTTGAGAAGCAATAAACATTGCCCCAACAACCACTATTGCAACGATCAAAACAATAGCTGAAATCTGTTTGTTTTCCATTTTAGTTTATTCTTTACACCCCCTTTCAATATAAAATTTAATAAAAAAGAATATATAAAGTTAATTATATTAAGAATATTATAAATATTATATTCATTTCTCTCAATAAAACTAAAAATTATACGAACAGATTCGCAATAATATTAATATTATTTTTTATTATTAATTAATTAAAGGAGGTGATAAAAATGATGCACAAAAACGCAATGGATTGGATAGCAATTGTTCTGGTAATTATCGGAGGCATTAACTGGGGACTTGTAGGACTTTTCGAATGGGACTTAGTAATGTTTATCTTTGGTGACATGACAATTCTTTCAAGAGTAATCTATTCATTAGTAGGATTATCTGCGTTATGGATGATTT
>Ga0208246_1001672_pt1 | contig 11736 bp, 10 predicted proteins | sample RifOxyD2_FD_184039 | JGI IMG/M metagenome (GOLD analysis project Ga0208246, IMG submission 184039) | Soil microbial communities from Rifle, Colorado - Rifle Oxygen_injection D2 (SPAdes) | ecosystem: Environmental > Terrestrial > Deep subsurface > Rock core/Sediment | place: Rifle, Colorado...
CCCTCTCGGTGTACCACTCGCCGAGCCTCGTGGCGGCGGTTACCACTAGCCCAACCTCTTCGCGCACCTCCCTGATCGCTGCCGCTTCGGGAGATTCGTCCTTATCCATCCGTCCGCCAGGCAAATCCCAGACACCCTGGCGTTGATATGTATTCTGGATAAGAAGCACGCACCCCTGAGCAACAATCAAACACCTCGCCCCTTGTCGCAGTGGGCGCAAGAGAAACCAATAGAGCCTAGCCACCGGTAAGAGATACCGGTAAAAACGTCGCTCAATATACTGCTGGAGCATCTTCATGGTGAGCATCCTACCACACTCTCCTTGAGCTTACGACGCAAATATTTTCCTGGGTCGCCAGGGAGTACCAAACATGGGCAGCAAGTAGCGATCTGCGCCCAAGTAACCCGCGACCTTCCAGGCAAGAATCAAAATAATGCTGAGCACAAACATCTGCGGGTTCACGCTCACCGTGCCTGCGAGCAGATAGTTCATATTCATAAAGGCACCAAAGAACGCGGCAATGCCCGTGAGCACACCAAGGATAAGCGCAACCCCGACAAAGAGCTCTCCGTAAGCCACCAAGTACGACCAGAACTGTGGGTTGGTCTGCACGGCGTTTTGCAGAAAAGCTGCATACCAACTCTGTACATCGGGATGCGCTCCGCCTGTCTTTTGGAGAGCACCAGCGACAAATCCTCCGAGCGCCTTTCCCGCACTGGCACCTGTCCATGCGTCAGTACCCACTTTTGCCCACCCCGCCACGAGCCACACATAGCCTAAGTAGAGCCGCACAAGAAGCCAAATCCATGAGCTCTGACTATTGCCAAACAGCCATTCGGCTGTCGGCGGATCCTTCATTATGTATGCCATGGTTTTCTTGTTTAGCAAACAAAAGATAATCTTATCGTTCAATGTCATAGGCCACACGAATGTTTCCTTTTTCTGGTTTCAACTTTCTGACAAAAATCTTTTTAATCTCACTCAAGTTGTTCACGTGCGTCCCGCCGCAGGGTACACCGAAGTCGCCGTACATGACGACCCTTGCAGGCTTTCCCTCGGGCAGATAGTCGGGGACGAAGTGGCACACTTTGTGCATCTCCTCCTTTGGCATAAAGACAAGCTTAGTCGCTCGCGCCTCTTCCACATACCCGTTACAAGCAGCCTCAAGATCGCCCCTTAGCTTCTCTCTCACCTCTTCACGAAGCGTCCCTGTGTACTCGACATAAGGCCCATCTGGAAAGTGGTAGCCCTTTCCGGGGACCCATCCGAGCCCAAGTTTGGTGACCCCCATGTCTACCACGTGCCCAGCGGAGTGTAGTCGTGAGTTGAGGAAGCGCCGTTCTCCATCAACAATGCAATGTGCCCGTTCACCGGGATGTGCGTTTGGAGCATACTCGCCATAATGTCTCACCATGCCATCGACAAAGCGCACTTCCTGCACAGTAAACTTCCCGCTTTTTGTTTGTAGCACACCTGTATCATAAGGTTGGCCGCCACCCTGCGGGTAAAAAATAGTCTGATCAAGGATTACAAAGACCTTGTTTTTCGCGTCATCCATCTTTACCCCCTCAATACAAGCATCGGCCTCAAGAAGATTGAAATCTTGCAGATAAAGTAGTGTCGTAGCCATGTCTGAAATATACCAGGAAACCCGCCCCACCGCGACCCGATCGACATCCAAGGTAGAACCGTGTGGATATCTTACTTGCCATTGGCCACGCGGCCGTGGTACGTTTGGGAGCTTCCTCAAATTTTGAGTGACACATGATAGTTCTTTCCAAGTGCACAGAGTTTCTTGATAGCGACAACTGTCGGAGATCCGACCTCAGAGAGTCCTCGCTGTCAAGAAGATCGCAACAACAAGTGATCTCCGAAGGAGGACCCCCAGTGAACGCCATCAGAATCATCGCGCGGGCAATCAGGCTCATTATCGACGGTGAGGGCATCGTCGAGGTTCCCCTGGTCCCCGAGGTTCCCTACTTCGCCTAGTTCCGGCACCGTATGCCTGTGTACTAGGCCGGAATTCTGTGCAATGCTCCCCTGCTGCCTCGCGCCGGGGGAGCATTGCCTTTTCTGGGCGATTTTAATCCTTAGTCTCCATATACTTTTCAAAAGCCGGAGTGAGATTCTCAATGAGATTGTAGGTTTTGTATTCTTTTGGATCAATCCACTCATGGGTGTCGTGGTCTGCGCTGAGTGCAACCATGTTCGAATCAGCGGTACATTTGAAAAAGACGCCCACCACCTGCCATTGTTCACCGCGCACGACGGGCCGCCATTCGTTTACAAAGAAAGGCGTACCGATAGTCACCGTGAGGCCGGTCTCCTCGGTAATCTCCCGAAGCAAACTTGCATCAAACCGCTCCCCCGGATTCACTCGTCCACCCGGCACGTCATACCTCCCACTGTTCGCCCCATCGGCGTACTTCTTCGACTCTCGTAATATCAAAACCTTTCCTTCGTGCTCAATAAACGCCTTCGTCGCTACAAAAAGTTTTACTTCTGCCATGCGTAGGACATTATTTAGGTATGCTAGTGGGAAAAACTATACCACACTTATTTAGAAATAAAGGGGTCTGACCCCTTTTATTTGCCTCGAAGGAAATTAATGATCTTCTTTGCTTTTGTCCACCAGTGATCCGGGTCTATCCCTTGCTCTTCCTCTCCCTTCCTCCGAAGCTCTAGTATGGCTTCTTTTGTGGTCATCAAACTTCCTAGTAATTCAATGTATTTTTCTTTTTTAACAAACAAACTTAGTTGAATGAGCGCCTGAGCGGCTCGCTGTCGTTCTTCGCCTTGCACCGTACGAGCATAGGCAAAAAGCGCTTGTCCATACGATTCAAGATGCTTAGTAACATTCTCCTCAAAAGATTTATACTCATAATCCACACTTAGCGGCAACGAGTGTATGTCATTCACTCGTTCATACATCCGCTGGAACATCGCTATGATATCTTGGATGTCTACCAAAGAAGTTTCCGGTTCCTTGAAAGATTCTCTGACCTCGTCCATCTTCTTTACAATCTCTTCTTTGTCGACAGATGGAGTTAAGGGGGGTTGCTTTGGTGTAATACTTCGGTCTTTCTCTGGAACATCCTGCATGTCTGGACTAATTTCTGGAATATCCTTTGGTTCTTTGTGTTTATCCATACGTGATAGTTACTTTGACCAGGTGTGACTCATTATCTTAGTTAACTGCAAACGTTCGAGAGCTTTCCCCGATTCATCCACGAGGATGATTTCCGTATCAATTTTCGATCTCAAGTAGCTCTCCCAGAGTAGCTGCTTGCACATGTGGCACGGGTAGATGGAGTCGTCGCTCTCCCCCGCTGCGGCGGCATTCCAGCTAACCGCGATGGCCACGATGCCATACTCCCCATGCGCAGCCGCGTGCGCGAGTACCGACTGCTCGGCGTGCAGTGTGAGTGAGCCGGTATCCGAATGGTAATGTCCCGAACTCCACACGTTACCCTTATCCGTCAGCACCGCCGCGCCAATACGGAACTCATCTTGCCGCCCATGCCGTGTGAATGCGTTCCTTACTCCTTCTTGCGCGGCAGTAATCAATTGTTGTTCTTGTTCAGGTGTAGCCATTCCGTTTTATCTATGCCACATGAGGAAACATTGCCTGTAGAGCCCGCAAGGCGTCGTCCCATAAGAGATCGTAATCAGTACTCGTAGAAATATAGAGCGTACTGCCGTCTTTCTTCATGCCATGAATCTCCAAATCACGCCGGATGAGTGCCATATCATGCTGGAGGGCAAGCAAGACAGCTTCTTCTTTCGCTCCTTGCCGATGTGCTTCAGTAATTTCCATAGTGTTACTTTATTTTATGTTCTGGCGCATTAATCAAACCGCACTTTTTATACTTGAGTCCAGAGTCGCAGGGGCAGGGGTCGTTGCGGCCAATTTCGTGGCCGGAGGCGTCGCGTGATTTCTCGGCAGCGGGAGCCTGGTTTCTTGTGTGCGCGGCATCGTCGGTGGGAGCAGAGAGCGGTGACGACGCTGATTCATGGATCGCCTGGGCCTGCGGCTGCTCGGCCGCAAAGCTGACACCACCGATATTTGGCAAGAGGTGAAGGATCTGCCCATGGATGTCTGACTCGAGGTTCTTGAAAAGATTTAAACCTTCGCGCTTGTACTCCACCAGAGGGTCTCGCTGACCATAAGCACGCAAGCGCACCGAGCCCCGCATGTACTCCATCGCTTCCAAGTGCTCCATCCAATAGAGATCGATCACTTGGAGCACGAGCTGTCGCAAGATCACCGTAAACGATTCTGGCCCGAGCTGCTGCTTTTTCTCCTCCACCATCTTCATAATACCCTCATCCCCCGCAGAGATCTCTTCCAAGAATCCAAGCAGGTCTTCAAGTGATGCATGCACTAAGCCCTGCCGCTTGGTATAGATGGCCCGACGGTGGTGATTGAGCACATCGTCATACTCGAGTAAATGTTTACGGGAATCAAAGTGAAAGCCCTCGATCTTCTCTTGTGCAGACTCGAGCGAGCGGGAGACCATGCGATTCTGGATAGCTTCGTCTTCGGGAATCCCGAGCCGGCCCATGAGGGCCTTGACCGTGTCTGACGCAAAGACGCGCATGAGGGAATCCTCCATCGAAACGAAGAACTGCGTCGATCCCGGATCTCCCTGACGACCAGCGCGTCCCCGGAGTTGATTGTCCACGCGCCTCGCCTCGTGCCGTTCCGTACCAATCACCGCAAGTCCACCCAACGCACGGATCTCCTCAGCTGCCTCCTTCGACGCCGGTGCGCCGCCAAGCAAGATGTCCACACCGCGACCAGCCATGTTGGTGGCAATCACCACGCTCCCCTTACGCCCCGCTTGCGCCACAATCTCTCCCTCGCGTTCGTGGTTCTTCGCGTTTAAGATCTCGTGCCTGATCCCTTCTTTGGTAAGGAACGCCGACAAGAGCTCGTTCTTCTCAATCGAGACCGTACCCACGAGCACAGGCTGGCCTTTCTCGTTCAGCCCTTTTATATGCCGTGCAATAGCCTTAAATTTGCCCATCTCGCTCTGATAGATGAGATCCACCTCATCCTTGCGACCACTCGGTTTGTTGGGCGGTACGGGAATAACATCGAGGCCATACACCTTGAAGAATTCCTCCTTGGAGGTAAAGGCGGTACCCGTCATGCCCGCTAGCTTGTCATAGAGACGGAAGTAATTCTGGAAGGTGATCGAGGCAAGCGTGCGCGACTCTTGCTGTACTTTTACCCCCTCCTTGGCCTCGATGGCCTGATGAAGTCCCTCTGACCAACGACGGCCGGGCTGAAGGCGGCCGGTCGCCTCGTCCACGATCACGATCTCCCCGTCTTTGACGACATACTCCCGGTCCCGCTCAAAGAGCGCTTTGGCACGAACAGCCGTTTCTAAGTGGTGGACGTACTTGATCCCCCTCTCCGTATAGATATTCTCAATACCAAGCAGCTTCTCCGCTCGATCGATGCCAGCGTCCTTGAGCGTAATGGCACGAAGCTTCTCATCCACATCGTAGTGCTCGCCAGCCGTGAGTGCCTGGGCAATTTCTGAGAACTTGGCGTAGAGACTCTCGGCCTCAGCGAAGGGCGACGAGATAATAAGAGGCGTACGAGCTTCATCGATAAGTATGGAGTCCACCTCGTCCACCACTGCAAAGTGATAGTTACGCTGCACGAGGCCGCCTTCGCTGTAAACCAAGTGATCGCGTAAATAGTCGAAGCCGAATTCGTTATTCGTACCGTACGTAATGTCGGCTGCGTACGCTTCCCGGCGTGTACATGGACGAAGAAACTCATACACCACCTTAAAGCTCGCCACCTCATCCCGCTCGTGATCAAGCTCTTTATGAGCTGGATCGTAGAGATAGGAAGACTCATGATTAATGACGGCAACCGAAAGTCCGAGCAAATTATAGATTTGCCCCATCCACACCGTGTCGCGGCGAGACAGGTAGTCGTTTACGGTGACCACATGCACTCCCTTGCCACTGAGAGCGTTTAGGAAAGTAGGCAAGGTGGCAACAAGGGTCTTCCCTTCTCCAGTGCGCATTTCGGCGATCTTTCCTTTATGGAGCGTGATGCCTCCGACAAGTTGCACGTCAAAATGCCGCTGCTTGATCGTACGTTTCGCAGCCTCGCGCACAAGCGCGAAGGCCTCGGGCAGAATATCGTCCGTCATTTCCCCTTGAACAAGCCGTTCTTTCAATCTCTCGGTAGCCTGACGAAGCTGACCGTCAGTCTTCTCGGCAAAAGTAGCCTCCAAGCCATTAATCGTAGCCACCACAGGCTCTATCGAGCGGAGGTATGAGCTGGTGCCATCGCCAAAGAATGAAGTAAGAAATGACATATGAAGTAACGCTGTAGTGTAGCATCCGACGCCCGGAAACTCCAGAGCTCTCATGACGTACGTGCCCCATCTTGCTCGATAAAAACAAGCAAAGAAAAACCTCCGCTTTGAAGCGGAGGTTTTTCTTAAGTGGTGAAGCGAGTTGCCTCGCTTCGTTATCACTATCGGCGCTTAGCTGCCTTGCGCTTTGCAGGCTTCTTTGCTGCTGCCTTCTTCTTCTTTGCTGCCATGAGATTGTTTTTCCTTATTGAATAAGTTGGTAATGCCGACCAATTATTTTCTCCGTGGAAAAAATTAATTTACATCACCGTGCTGCATACATTATCGAACAAATAGTACGTGAGCACAACAAGAACAACGAGAAAGGTGTGGAAAACTTTCAGAAAAATTCTTTGATGAAAAGTTTTCAGAGTTAAGAGTTAGGAGACAGGAGATAAGAATGTCGTCAGAATTTTCTTAACTCTTACTTCTTAGCTCTTATCTCACTTCCTCAGAGTTGGAGAACGAAAACCAATAAGCGCGATGATGATCGTACCGATAAGCGTGATCAGGAGTATCTGGTTCACCTGAAGGCCAGATTTGTTGATGACAATATACGTGGTGGCGAGCCAGATCGTCGTGAGTGAGATTGCAGTCCAAGGATATTTCATAGAATTAGAATGAAGAGGAAGTATAAGTATGAGTATAATCTAAATACGAACAAAGCATAGTACAGATATGCACAGATATCACCTCATGCTCACGACTCATACAATGCCTAGCCCTTCAAGAGTACGCGCACTTCATCGTACCGCTCTGCGTAATGTGCCATGAGATCAGCCAGGCGCTCACGCGCGAGCACCAGCCGCTCCTGGTCAAATGCCTTAAGTTCCATCATCTGCTCAAAGCTCATGGCGTGGAGCGGCTCAATCGTATCTTCTATTTTTGCTTCATACGTTCCCTGCTCGATGAACGTCTCCGCGGCGGTAATCGGAAACTCAGTAAAAAAAGCACCGAAGGCAGCCATCACATTAAAGCGAGGGGTTAATCGCAGTGCCACCATGTCTATAATAGAAAGGGTGCGGAAGAACAGCGCCACCTCACGCGGAAAGTAGATAGAGTAATCTCGCGCCACGCGCACCAGTCGAGCAAAGACGTGAGATGCGCTCTGCTCGGACAACTTTGCGCTCGATCCTTTCGCGGCGCTGTCTACCACCACATACCAGGGATCAAAGATCTCATGCAAAGCGGTCACCAAATTATCGGTCATAATCTCTTCAATAAGGTCCAGGGCTTTCTTGTACTTCTCCTTTGTGGTCGCTTCTTCGAAGCGCTCGAGCACATCAATGTCTTCCTCAAAGGCAAATCGCGCAAAGCCAAAGAAACTTTTTGCTACGGCGTACATATCACGCTCACTTATCGCGTGAAGCATGCGAAGCATGTGCAGACGATCAGGTCCAACCTCACCGATGATCCCGAAGTCGAGATACCCGAGACGGTTATCGGAGAGAAAATAGATATTTGCTGGATGAGGATCTGCATGGAAAAAGCCGTCAACAAAGAACTGTCGAAGCATATCGACCACAAAGTACTCCGCGAGAACATCAACATCTATGTGCTCCTGGCGTAGTCGCTCGGCATAGCCCCGCTCCGTACCAAGAAGCGCCATCACTCGCTCGACAGGCAGCAGGCCTTCGATAAACTCACTCGTGAGCACTCGCTCCGTCGTATGGTCTGGATAGTACTTGGGAATATGGGTCTGTGGCCGCTTGCTACTAAAGGCGGCCACAGTCTGGCCATTTTTTGCCTCAATGCGAAAGTCGAGCTCGCGGCGTGTCCACACAATAAACTCGCCTACAACTTCCTGCCAATCAATAGCACGGGCTATGTGAAAAACACCTAGGACATCGGCGCCAAAGCGTGCCACGACAAAGTCGTTCTCAAACTGGGCAGCAATATTCGGCCTCTGGATTTTCACGGCGACCCGTTCGCCGGTATGGAGCTTTGCCCGATACACTTGAGCAATAGAGGCAGAAGCTAGAGGCTTTGGATCGAACTCAGCAAAGTATGTCTCCGGAGCAACGCCAAGCTCCTCTTGGAACACCGCCGCCATAGCAGGGTAGGGCGTCTCGGGCACTCGCGAAAGCAGGTGCAGCAGCTCGTCAGTGTATGCATCCCCGAGCACGTCGTTCCGAAGGGCAAGAATCTGTCCGAACTTGAGAAAAGCTCCTCCTGCAAACTCAAAGAAAAGCCTTGCTCGGACGGGCCCCGTAAGGCGGAGGCGTACGCCCCCGTAGACCATATTCGTGTTCCAGAGTAGTCGGAAAACGATACTACCCAACTGCGCGGATCGCCTGCAGAAGTTAAAGAAAGTATCAAGAGTCATGGGGCAGGAGAGGGAGGATCGTCTGTGGTGTAGAGGAAGCCGAGCATCCGTCCATCACTCCACATGCACGACAAATACCCCTCTAAACCAAGGTTCACACTGACTTAAACCCAATGTACGAGAGGACAACCGTCACCGCCATCAGATAGAAGAAAAATACCTCCGGATCAGGTAATGGGCCGTGAACCATGAGCACGGAAGCAGAAATCCAAATGATGATAATCGCAACGGAAGTCCAAGTGTAACGCATAAAATAGAATGGGGAGGAGTATGAGTATGAGTATAACGCACCTACGAAAGAAAACTACTAGTAGTATGGGGATTCGCATTCCCTCATACTCGTGCTAAGCCCTCACGCTCCCCCTAGGGATTCCTCCCCGCTCGGATCTCTTTTATGAAATACTCTCCCTGTTCTTTAAACTGGGGGTTCACCTCAATCGCTTTTTCTAATTGCACAATGGCCTGCGTACGCTCGCCCAATGCCAAGTACGAAGCAGCCAGAGAAACGTATGATTGACCGTTGGTTGGATCTTCGGCAATCTTTGCTTTCCAGAGCGTCACTAAACGGTCGTACCGTTTGGCCATGGCATAGGCATTCACCAACAGTCCGTCGGTGGGAGTTGTCGTACCAAACCGTTCAGCAAGAATAGCGTCTGCTGTTGCCATCTGGTCCGCGATAATAAGCGTGGCAGCATAGCCAAAGACTGCCCGCTCGAACGAACGATCCAGCTCATACGCTTGTCTCATGTTCGAGATAGCTTCGGGATATTGCTTCTTGTTCAAGTAGACAGAGCCAATTTCCATGAGGATAGTCTGCTTACCCGGTGAAAGCTCATGTGCTTTTTGTAGTTCGGTAAGTGCCGCATCGTACTGCCCAAGAGAAGAATAGAAGCTACCGAGGAACACCCGATACCGTGCGTCATCTGGGACAAGTGCAATTTGGCTTTGCAGTTCGCGTTCAGCCAGTGCACCAAACTCTTGCTTCACCGGTTCGGTCGCCTTATCCCCTCCGAGCTCCCGGACCGCGGCCTGCACTAATTGTTCTCGCGCCTCCGGAGTTCCAAAGCTTTCGTAGGCAATTGCTTGCTCAAAGCTCGCAAGACGCATCTCGGGGGAGTTTCGTTGGTCGAGCGCCTGAAGTAAAGTTTTGTTTGCAGCATAGGCAGGCCAATTGATGTAATACATGACACCAACCATAAGGAGCACGATGGCAGCAGTTGCCGCGTACTGTGTGTTTGCCGCCATCGAGGGGGATTCCTCTCGCACCACACCATCACCATGATGGAGTGTATGCATGTAGGCAAGCACAGTGAAGAACAGGATGTAGCTAATGACGTTATCAAACACCGTGAAGTTGTGGACGAAGTAGGCCACGAAAAGGCCGATGAAGGCTACTCTTCCTGCTCCGATAGCCTCGCTCTTCGCCTTCCATACTGCCCAGATGCCAGCACCGTAGAGTGCCAAGTAAGTGAGAAGACCGAGGAGGCCAGCGGCGGTGAGCCAATCAAAAAACACGTTGTGTGCACGATCAAACCATGGTTCTTGGCCATAGAGTGATGGCGTGTAGTACTTATTGAAGATAAGATTAAAGTTGTCTTGCCCCCAGCCAAGCACGGGATTTTCTTGCCACCCCTGATAGGCCATAGACCAGATGGTGGAACGCGTAAGCACAGAATCAAGCAATGACTTCGGAGTAAACCGACGCAACACATCACTGGATTGCACAAAGGAGGTCTTTTGCAGCCCGGCAAAAAGAAGTACGGCCACCAGCACTAACCCAATGATCCCCTGGGCCACGCGTGTACCCAGCTTCGTCCGCTCCTTCTGGAAGAGATAGAGTACTGCTGCCACAATAGCTCCAAGTACGATACCAACCAATGCGCCGCGAGTGGCCGTGTAGTAAAGAATGATTGCTTCAAAAGCAATAGCGACACCATAGGCGACGCGGGCACCCGTGGTGAGCCCGCGTTTCAGGAGAAAGTATGCGAGCAGGAATATATGAAAGACCAGGTAGATGGCCATGTAGGCAGCATTCCCCAGCGTGCCGTCGACGCGCGTGGCTCCTTGATTAATGGTGATCGCTCCGCCAAGCTGAAAAAGCGCGTAGCAACACATGAGAAGCGACGCTCCAATACTCGTATGCAGGAGCCACGACCAGAGCTGCTCTCGTCGAGCACGCACCTGTGCAGTACCAAGTACCGAGCCAATGACGAGAAAGTATGCAAAGAGGTGGAGATGCGTCACGAGCCCTTCCATGCGTTCATAGTTAGACCAGAAGCTGCGAGACGGATTGGCCCCAAAAAGATCAGCAAGAGCGAGCACCACAAGAAAGCCACCTGACGCCAGCAATACCGCACTGCGGCGAGGCATATAGGCACGATTGCGCACCACAAGGATAAGCCAGCACGCAAACAGTATTTCTATCAAGAAACGAAAGAGGAAGTTCTTGCCCGTAATAAAGGGAAAAAACATTGAGTACGGCACAAGAAAAGGAAGGAACGGGAGCACAAACAATCCGACAAGGATAATGCGCTCGAGCCATTTGTTCATTTGCATGGCTGGAACTATACCATACTGCATAGACTTTCTGCACGTTTCGCTTACAATAGGCAGCCATGCACCGCGTAGCCAACCTCATCACCTCGCTCCTCAAGAAAACCGAGAGGTATACGAAAACCGACATGCTCTATGTCGCAGAAGGTGGCTTTTGGCTGACCCTCGGCCGGGTGGTGGCCACCATAAGCAGTCTGCTTATGACCGTCATCTTGGCCAACATGGTGACCCCAACGGTACTCGGCAACTACAAGTTTGTGGCATCCCTCGGTGCCATCTTTGTTGGCTTCTCGCTCACCGGCATGACGACCGCCATCACGCAGGCGGTGGCCCGCGGTTACGAAGCCGTCTACCCGCGAGGCTTCGCTATTCATCTGCAGTGGGGCACAATAGCCCTCCTCCTTGCGGTAGGCACCTCGGGCTACTACTTCTTCCAAGGTAACGTCGACCTTGCCCTTGCCGTACTCATC
>Ga0208246_1001674_pt1 | contig 11731 bp, 18 predicted proteins | sample RifOxyD2_FD_184039 | JGI IMG/M metagenome (GOLD analysis project Ga0208246, IMG submission 184039) | Soil microbial communities from Rifle, Colorado - Rifle Oxygen_injection D2 (SPAdes) | ecosystem: Environmental > Terrestrial > Deep subsurface > Rock core/Sediment | place: Rifle, Colorado...
GTACGCTTTTGGAATGGGCATAGAAAGAATAGCAATGTTAAAATATGGAATAAATGATATGCGTCTTTTCTATGAGAATGATTTAGAGTTTTTAAAGCAATTTTAAAGATGCAAGTTAAAGGTAAAAAGTTAAAATAAAAATTGAAGCAAAGTAGTGAGTTGAAATTATGAAAAAAATTGATTCTTTAGAGTTTGCATTGAATTTTGAAAAAAAAGGCACTATATTGTATCTTGACATGGCAAGAAAGAATAAAAATATTCTTAGTAAACAGCTTTTTTATTCACTGGCTAGCCAGGAAGTTGATCATGCCAAGAAAGCCGATGATACATATGAAATACTCAATAAAAACATAAAAGACAAAAGCATATCATTATCAAAAAATTTACCTTCTGTAGAATTAAGTCTGAAAGAATTTTTTGCAAAAGCCAAAAAGATTGATTTAAGGAAAGACGTTAAGAATATTACAGGTTATGAATTGGCTATGGATATGGAAATAACCGGATATAATGCATATAGGAATTTCTATAAAAGCACAAAAAATGAAATAGAAATAAAATTATTTGAACAATTAATGGCACAAGAAAAAGAGCATTTGGACTCTTTGCGAAATGTTTATTATTACTTGACCGATACTGGTAATTGGTTTGAAGAAGAAGAAAGCAAGATATGGAGCTGGATGAACATATAAACAGCAAGTATAAATAAAAAGTTTAAATTAAAATTAAGTCTTTTATTTTGACTCAATTTATATTTATACTTTTAATTTTAACTTGCCTTTACGTTTTTGTTTTTTATTTATATTTAAACTTTTTATTTATACTTGATTTTACGTTTTTGTTTTTTATTTATATTTAAACTTTTTATTTTAACTTGATTTTATTATGGTACAAGATAGAAAAAAAGTAATTGGTGCCGTTAATACAATAACATATGGTTTATATGTTATAACTTCTATAGGTAATGAAAACAAGGTAAATGGACAGATATCAAATACAGTATTTCAGATTACATCAGTTCCTTTAAGAATTGCTTTAGGAATAAATAAGAAAAACTATACATATGAACTTATCAAAGAAAGCGGTGTATTTGCGATAAATATCTTAAAACAAAGTCAATTAAGCATGATTCCGATTTTTGGTTTAAAATCTGGAAGAGATATAAACAAATTTGAAAATATAAAATATCATACTGAAATCACGAACTCTCCTATATTTGATGATATTCTTAGTTGGATGGATTGTCGTGTAATAAAAGATATGACAATTGACTGCGGTACTCACTCATTATTTATTGCTGATGTATTAGATGGAAGCATAGTAAGTGTTGAAGAACCACTTACATACAAATATTACAGAGAGAATAGAACAAAGTAAGGCAGTATACAGCAAACAGTACACAGAATACAGCTTTTAAAGTATCGTAGTTTTGATTTTAGCTGTATCCTGTATTCTGTATCCTGTGTACTGAAGTTAATATGTTTGATAAATGTCCGGGGCAGTCATCAAGAAACATAAAAGTTAGTATACACATATGTTCTTACTGCGGTCATGAAGTGGAGATGTTTTCTGATGAATTACGTGTAAAGTGTCCGAAATGTAAACAATTTATTTATAAAGAAAAAGTACCCTCTTGTATTGAATGGTGTAAAGCGGCACGTGAATGTTTAGGAGAAGAAAGATGGCAAAAGATGCAGGAAATATTAAAAAAAGGAGAAAAAGATGAATCTAAAAGGAAGTGAAACAGAAAAGAATTTACTGAAAGCATTTGCAGGAGAATCTCAGGCAAGGAATAGATATACTTTTTTTGCTTCTGCCGCAAAAAAAGAAGGTTTTGAACAAATATCCGCTATTTTTCTTGAGACTGCAGAAAATGAAAAAGAACATGCAAAAGTATTTTTCAAATATCTGCAGGGCGGAGATTTAGAAATATCGGCGAGTTATCCGGCAGGGATTATTAAGACAACGAAAGAAAATCTTATTCATGCTGCGGATGGAGAGAATCTTGAATGGACTACATTATATTCCAATTTTTCCGAAGTGGCACAAAAAGAAGGATTTACTAATATTGCCGAATCATTCAAACAGATAGCAAAAGTAGAAAAATTTCATGAAAACAGATATAGGGATTTAGCGAAACAGATAGAAAATAATAGTGTATTCAAAAAAGATAGAGTAGTAAAATGGCATTGCCGTAATTGCGGATATATTTTTGAGGGAAAAGAAGCACCTAAAGAATGTCCGGCATGCAAGCATCCACAGGGTTACTACGAAGTATTGTCTGAAAACTATTAAAAGGGAACAGATGGAAAATATTGTAAAAGAGTTCTTAGAGAAAAAAAATATTGCGGTTGCCGGCTCCTTTAAATCAAAAGAAAAAGTTGCCTATAGAATTCTTTTAGAACTGATTAAAAAAGGATATAATGTTTTCCCGATTAATCCTAATTTGAATGAAATTGAAGGAATAAAATGTTATGGTTTGGTTAATGACATACCGGTTACAGTTGATGCAATTGATATTGTTACTCCGCCGGAAGTCACAGAAAAAATAGTAGAAGATTGTAAAATTAAGGGAATAAAATATATATGGATGCAACCCGGTGCGGAAAGTGAAAAAGCAATAAAATTCTGTGAAAATAATAATATAAAAGCAATTTATAATATGTGTTTATTAGTAAAAAGCATTTAATTTTAATGGAAAACTTCAGTATTTCACTATATACATATTTTGCTGTTTTTATCAGTGGTGTTTTTGTGAGTCTCACGCCCTGCGTATATCCTTTAATCCCAGTTATTGTAGGTTATATCGGTTCCAGAGAACAAAAAAGCAAATTCAGTAGTTTTTTGCTTTCGGTTGCATACGTATTTGGCATGGCGATAACCTACACTATTTTAGGTGCAATCGCTTCTTTAAGCGGGAGTATGTTCGGAAGGATACAATCAAATCCTATAACCAATATTGTAGTGGGAAGTATTATTTTAATAATGGGTTTGTGGATGATAGGTATTATAAAAATAAGTTTGCCTATAATATCTGCTCCTAATTTTTCCAAAAAAGGAATTCTACCGGCTATCGCAATAGGTTTTGTTTCCGGATTTATTGCAGCACCTTGTACTACTCCTGTTTTGGCAACTATTTTGACATATGTTGCATCAAAGCAGAATATTTTATTTGGAACAACGCTATTATTTGTATATGCATTTGGTATGGGAATACTTTTAATAATAGCAGGCACATTTACCGGTATGGTAATTCCAAAATCAGGCAAATGGATGATTATAGTTAATAAAGTATTTGGATTTATTTTTATAGCGTTAGGGTTATATTTTGCATTAATATCCGTAAAGGACTTGGTTGGATGGTAATATGGGTGAATTAAGAGCTGCGAGGATTTGCGAAGTCTTAAGAGAAAAGATATTTGAAATATTTACAAGATATCTTCGCGATGAAATGGGTTTTACAACAATAACTGGAATAAATCTTACGCCTGATATGCGTTATGCAACCGTATTTTACAGTGTATTAGGTACCGAAGAAGAAAAGAAGAAAACAGCGATTGTTTTAAAAGATGCCCGTGCTTTTATAAACGGCCAGATAGGGCGTACTTTACATATAAAATTTCCACCTGTTGTAAGGTTTGAATATGACGATACACCTGTTCGTGCAACAAGAGTTTTAGAATTGTTAAATCAAATTGAGGAGGAAAAATTTGAAAATACCCCTAAATTACAAAAAGAATCTCGCCGAAATAAAAAACGTTCTAAAAGATCCAAGAAATAAAACTTTTTTTATAACTGGACATACAAAACCCGATGGTGATGCAATTGGCAGCATGCTTGCATTATATTCTCTGCTAAAGCGTTTAGGGAAAAATGCTTTTATATATAGTTACGATACCATTCCTTCATTCCTAAAATTTCTTACATACTCTAATAAGATTAATATTGTAAAAAAAATAGAAAAAAAATTTGATGTTGCAGTTTATTTTGAATGTGCCGATATTTCACGTTTCGGAATAAGCATGAATATAAATGAACAAACAAAAAAAACAATTAATATTGACCATCATATTTTAAAAACAAATTGGGCAGATATAAATTGGTTTGATCATTATTCATCTTCTGTTTCAGAACTGGTTTATTTTATATTCCGGTATTTAAAAGTGCCATTGACGAAAATTGAGGCGGAATGTCTTTATGTGGGGATAGTTACAGATACCCGAAATTTTACACAGGCAAATACAAACTCAAGGTCGCATATGATAGCTGCCGAACTACTGGAATGCGGTGTGGATTCTGCAACAGTAGAAAAATATATATATGGAACCAAATCATTAAACGCACTTAAGCTTACAGGTATAGCATTAGATAATATGAAAACAGAAGAATCCGGAAGGATAGCATATACTACAATTACCTTGGATGATTATAAAAAAACAAATTCAACTGTTGAAGATACAGAAGGTATCATTAATTACGTTGGCATGCTTCCTGATATTAAGGTATGGATGATTTTTAGGGAATTGAATGAAAAAAACTTTATTAAAGTAGGTTTTCGTTCTATAAAAGAAATAGATGTAAATAAAATTTCTAATAAGTTTGGCGGAGGCGGTCATAGAAATGCTTCGGGTTGTACTGTTAAAGGTAATATTAACGAAGCAATAAAAATCATTCTCAAAGAAGTAAAAAAAGCAATATCAAAATGATAGAGGGTAGTGTATAGCGTATAGGGGATAGTGAAAGGGGAAAAATTTTTTAATAATTATTTGCTAATCTCTAAACTCTATACGCTATTCCCTGATTTTTTATGGAAAACATTCTTTTAATTAATAAACCGTCGGGTATAACTTCATATGATGTTATCAGAGTTATAAAAAGGAAGTATAATCCCGGAAAAATCGGACATGCAGGTACTTTGGATCCGCTTGCTTCGGGTCTTCTGATTGTTTTGATAGGTGCTGCAACAAAAGAATCGGAAAAGTTCATGTCGCTTAAGAAAAGATATATTGTCAAAATTCAACTTGGTATCAAAACAGATACAGGGGATTTGGAAGGAAAAATAATTAACAAATTAGAAATACCTGTATTAAATAAAATAAAAATAGAAAAAGTATTAAAAAAATTTAAGGGTAAGATAAAACAGATACCTCATATTTATTCTGCAATTAAGTATAAAGGTAAAAAACTTTATGAATATGCCAGGGCAGGTATACAAGTAAAAATAAAACCGAGGATAATAGAAATATATAGAATAAAGATTCTAAATTATTCGACAAAAGAATTAGAATTAGAGGTTGACTGTTCAAAAGGGACATATATTAGAAAGTTGGCGGAAGACATTGCTGAAAAACTTGGAACTTGTGGAGTAGTGAGTAAACTTATAAGGGAAAAAATCGGTAAATATTCAATCGCTGACTCGATTAAATTGGATAACATATGAAAAAGGGAGTAGTAACCATCGGCATGTTTGATGGAGTGCATATTGGGCACCAAAAAGTTTTAAAAACCGCGGTCGACTACTCCAAAAAGAACAAGGCAGAAAGTGTTGTATTGACATTTGATAATCTACCTACAAAACAAAAAGGTAGTATAAATACACTTGACGAAAAAGTTAAATTAATAAAGTCAATCGGAATAAAAAGAATTCAAATAATCAAATTTAATAATGTCAAAAATCTGACACCAAAGGAATTTTTTAACTTATTTTTAAAGAAATACAATAGTATAATAATCGGATATAATTTTAAATTTGGTAAAAACAGAGAAGGACATACTGAACAGATTAAACGATATTGTAAAAATACTATTATAGTTGAACCTGTAAAATATAGAAATATAATAGTATCATCCACAAATATAAAGAATTTATTATTAAAAGGCGATATTGAATCAGCGAATAATTTATTAAATAGAAAATATAGTTTTAATGGCAAGGTTGTGGGCGGCTATGGCTGGGGTAAAAAGCTTGGTTTTCCTACTGCAAACATTAAGGTTGAGAAAGGCAAGATATTACCGGAAGGCATTTTTATATCATTTACATATTTGAATAAAAAAAGGTATAATTCAGTAACGTACATAGGCATGAGACCTACTTTTAATTCAAGAAAAATAAGTATTGAAACATATATATTAGGTTTATCTAAATCAATTTATAATAAAAAAATCAAGGTGGAATTAATTTCAAAAATAAGAGATGATAAAAAATTTAAATTTCCGGAATACTTAGTTGAAGAAATAAAAAAAGATATTAAAAAAGCGGAAAGATATTTCCGAAATAAAAGGAATATATGAAAAAAATATTAGTTGTTTTTGGGACCAGACCGGAAGCCATTAAAATGGTTCCGATTGTAAAATATATAAAAACAGAAGGCAGGAATCTTTCTGTAAAGGTATGTGTAACAGCTCAGCACAGGAATCTTTTAGATGATGTTCTAAAAATATTCCATATTCGGCCGGATTACGATTTAAATATAATGACAGAAAACCAATCGCTTTTTAATATAACGACATCTATAATGAATAAAATAGAATCGGTTTTAATTAAAGAAAAACCCGATTTAGTCCTGGTACACGGAGATACCACCACTACTTTTGTAGCAGCATTGGCATCTTTTTATATGAAAATACCTATCGGGCACGTAGAAGCGGGGCTTCGCTCAAATAATAAATACAACCCATTCCCCGAAGAAATGAATCGTTTATTAACTGATGAAATATGCGATTTATATTTTTGTCCTACGATAAATGCAAAAAAATCGCTTATAAAAGAAAACATTAACAAAAATAAAATATTCATAACAGGTAACACTGTAATAGATGCAATTTATACTGTTTTGAAAAAAAACTATATCGTGGAAAATAAAATAGTGAAAAAAATATTAGAATCGGATTCTAAGGTTATATTGATTACGGCGCATCGTCGTGAAAATTTTGGAAGACCTATAGAGAATATATGCAATGCAATAAAAAGAATTGCATTTAAGTATCCCGATTATACTTTAGTTTATCCTGTGCATCCAAATCCCAACATTAAAAAGCCTGTAAATAAAATATTAGACAATATTAAAAATATTTATTTGTTACCGCCGTTAAATTATTTTGATTTTTCAAAGATAATGAAAAAAGCATTTTTAGTGCTTACAGATTCAGGTGGATTACAGGAAGAAGCACCTTCTTTAGGAAAACCGGTACTCGTTTTAAGGCAGGTTACCGAAAGACCTGAAGCTGTGAAATCAGGTACTGCAAAAATTATTGGAACTGATGAAAATAGAGTATATAATGAAACAGTTAGGTTAATAAAAAATAAAAAGAATTATAATAAAATGGCAAAAAGCATTAATCCATATGGAGACGGTTTAGCATCAAAAAGAACGGTGGAAATTATAAAATATTACTTTGGATTAGCAAATAAAAAACCCGGAGAATTTACCCCGTCCCATGATAATTAATTAGGGCTTACTGAAAAATGCTAATAAAAACGAAATGGCGACGGTAATTATATACAAATATCTGCAAAAATATGATTAAAAATGCACGAATTTTATACAAAATCACCAAAAAACCTTGCACTTTTTGATACATATGAATTTTTCAGTAAGCCCTGATTACACAGATTTTTGAAAGATTACACTGATATTACCGTCGGGACTTAATCTGTGTAATCTACTTTTTAATCTGTAAAATCAGGGGATGCTGCCTGCCTGCCGAAGTTCCTTGGGAACGTAGGCATGGAGTTTTTCAGCAGACCCTAATTAGAGAGAGAATTATTATAATTTTAGAAAATACAATAACTTTGAAGAAAAATTTTATTACTATGAAACAAATGAAGGCATAGGGAGGGGTTCCATGTCAGAAATGAAAAAATATAAAAAAGGCAAACATACATATACAAAATGGGGTCATAATATAAAGGAGGTAAAGACAATGTCTGAAGAAAATGTTCAGAAACAGACGCAGATTCAAATTGATGTGGATGAGGTAACGGCGCAAGGCATATATTCCAATCTTGCATTTATGTCTCATAATGAAACCGAATTTACTCTTGATTTTATTTATGTTCAACCGCAGCAACCTAAAGCAAAGTTAAGAGCAAGGATAATTTCGTCGCCTGTACATACAAAGAAAATATTACAGGCGCTCGCCGACAATGTTAAAAAATACGAAGAACGGTTTGGTGAAATCAAAATCCCTATTTTACAAGATAGAAAAGTAGGCTTTGGTAATGCGTAAATTATTTGTTGTAGTGCAATGGTGAGATAGTGGGATAGTGCGATAGCAATCTTTTTAATATTTTGTTAAAGTTAAATATGAAAATTGCAATTATTGGTGCCGGCGCGATGGGAACTCTTTTTGCAGGATTACTGGCAAAAAGCGGCAATCAAATATCAATTCTAACTAATAACACCAAAACAGAAAAGAGAATAAATAAAAACGGATTAACAATTACCGGCCTTTCAAAATTTCATATTCCACCATCAAAAATATTGATTACTGCCAATCCACATAAAATAAAAGAATCTAACCTGATAATTATTTTAGTAAAATCATATGATACTGTTTCTGTAATTTCGTCTATAAAAAATATGATGAATAATAATACACATATTTTGACATTGCAAAACGGTATAGGAAATTATGAAAATATAATTAAATCGGTTAATAAAAGTAAAGTCATAGTAGGTAGCACTTCCCAATCGGCAGAATTTTTAGATTATGGAAAGATAAAACATACTGGCAAAGGTGAAACAATAATCGGCAATACCAATAGTGCTGTTAGTAAAAAGATAATCGAAGTATTTAAAAGATGCGGAATAAAAACAGTATTGGTTGGAAAAATGGATTCTGTAATATGGTCAAAACTTGTTTTAAATTGTGCAATAAATCCTGTAACTGCAATTTCAGGAGTTAAAAACGGTGAATTAATCAGGTACAATAACCTGAAGGAAGTAGCAATTGAAGCGGGAAAAGAAGTGATAAAAGTAGCGGATGAATTAGGAATAAAATTACTCTATTCAGATATAACTAAAAAGATAGAAGATACATGCAAAGCAACTGCACAGAATATCAATTCTATGCTCGTTGATATAAAAAGAAACAGGAAAACAGAAATTGAAAATATGAACGGCGCCGTTATAAGAATTGCCCGAAAACATAATTTACCTATGTATGTAAATAAATGTTTATATCAGATAATTGGGGAAATAGTAAAATAGAAAAGTTATCTTGGCTAATAGTATTGATAGGTGCCCGATATACAAAAACTAATCCATAGTTTCTAAGTTAAAAATATGACAATAGAAATAAAAGTTATTCCAAATGCAAGAAAAAATGAAATTAAAGAAGAAAACGGAAAATATAAAATATATTTAAATGCACCGGCTGTAGACGGTAAAGCAAATAAAAAATTAATAGAATTTTTAGCAGAACACTACAAGATAAGAAAAAGCAGTATATTTATAAAACGGGGCGAAAAATCCAGACATAAAATTATACAGATAAATGAATAGAAATACGGGACTTTCGCACCCCCGCAGATTTTTTTACCCGCCTTCGCAGAAAGCCACGGGTATAAACCTGTGGACGCTCGTCCTCCGCAGTAGCAGTACTACTGCTACGGAGGATGGAAATGCGAAAAGGGTATCCGCCGACGGTTTCTTGTCCGCCAAAGTTTAAGTGGCGGAAGTGGCGGATATGCATAATATTATCTATTGACAAAATGTAGCGTATATGCTACAATATTATTAGGGGTTATGAATAAGAACGTTATTATTTATAAAACGAATAAAAATAAAGAACCTTTTATTGAATGGTTATTATCCTTAAAAGATAAAGAAGTTCGGGCAAGAATACAAGTAAGAATCAGAAGAATTGAACAAGGAAATTTTGGGGACCATAAGCGTTTTCGTGGGATAATAGAAATTCGGTTACATTTCGGTAAGGGTTATAGATTATATTGTGGAGAAGAAGGTAATGCAATAGTAGTATTGCTTATTGGCGGTGATAAAAGTAATCAAGATAAAGATATAAAAAAAGCATTAGAATATTGGGAGAATTATCATGAACAAAAGAAAATTTAGAACATTTGATGAATTTGAGGTTGAATATTACAAAAAGCATCCAAAAGAACTTAAAAGTTACATTGAGGTTGCACTTGAAGAATTTCAAAAGGACGGTAACGAAAGAGCTTTTCTTGCATCACTTGCAGTTGCAGCTAAAGTTCGTGGTGGAGTGGCGAAATTATCCAAAGATACTGGATTAAACAGAGAAAATCTTTATCGTTCATTTTTCAAGTCAGATCCGAGACTATCAAATTTTATAAAAATAATCAATTCTTTAGGGATTAGTTTGAAAATTGCATGAAGCTCCATCCCGATAACAATCGGGATTATAACATCTACCTTCAGGATTCATGGAGCGAAATCCTGCCCGTCCCATTTTTAGTCGGGACTGGATGCAGGATAAATTCTTACTTAAAGGATTACTCTATACTCAAAGAGTTTTACCTTTTTGTAATATTTTATAGAGCGTTAAATAATGGAAATTTATTGTGCTTTAAAATAGTTGATTTTTTAGATAATTTTAGTAATATAAGTACATAGTTCTTTATTGTTAAGTAGTTTATTAGCATTTTCTTAAAGATGGGGAAAGCCCATCTAACTATTAGGTAAGGATAATGCTGTCACATTCCGTCTTCGGACGGAAGGGGTGGCAGTTTTTATCGGATTTACCTAATAGTTGCCGATAGGAATATGTACCCCTTTTTATTTTGGGGTGAGGAACGTATGTGTAAAAAATTAGTTATAACCGTTATTTTTCTTGGGAATTTGTTGGGATGTTCGGAATTTAGATAAAAGAAGTTACAAAAAAGGGAGGTGAATAAAAATGAAAAAAATAATTTTTTTAGTAGTTTGCCTTTCGTTAGTACTATTATATAGTTGTGCAACCGTAAAAGTTGGGGCACCAAGGGGGCAAAACATCAAGTTAATGCCACCAACTAATGCACAGCCGGTCGTAGTGCAAAAAAAGGTTTGGTATGTTTTATGGGGATTGGTTCCACTAAGTTCAAATTCTACTGCCGATATGGTTAAGGATGAGAATTTAAAAGAAATGTCCTGCCAAACCTATTTTGGTTTTACTGATTTTCTTCTTTGTGATGTTCTTGGTCTGAGTATACTGTCGTTTTATACTCGTACTGTTGTAATAAGAGGACAATAAGTTAATATATTATAAAAATACCCTTTTTTATCCTGCATCCAGTCCCGACTAAAAATGGGACGGGAGGATTCCGCTCTGTGGAATCCTGAAACAAAAGATACTACATTCATTCTCCATAGTCCGACACTTCCGCCATCCGCCAAACCGTCGGCTGACGGAGCGGAGGCGGATCAAAAGCGGACGAAGAATGAAGGTTTTCAACCCGTGGAGCTTCATATAAGGGTATTTTTATTTGCAGAAATTATTGTTTTGATTTTTGTATTTTTGATAAAAAGATTAGGACTCTTGATATATTGGAATTATCCATCGTCTTACTTGGTGCTGTCCGAAGGCAATTTTTTTAAAAATATAAAAAAATGGGTTGAATTTTTTTTTGGCATTTTATATAATGTTTAAAGGGTACTGTCCAAAATAGTATGAAAGAATATGAAAAATGAAATGGCAATAAATATGAAGGTTTAGTGATATATAATTTGGAGTATAAGAATAAAAATGTAGCGGCAAAGCGACAGCTTTGCCT
>Ga0208246_1001686_pt1 | contig 11655 bp, 9 predicted proteins | sample RifOxyD2_FD_184039 | JGI IMG/M metagenome (GOLD analysis project Ga0208246, IMG submission 184039) | Soil microbial communities from Rifle, Colorado - Rifle Oxygen_injection D2 (SPAdes) | ecosystem: Environmental > Terrestrial > Deep subsurface > Rock core/Sediment | place: Rifle, Colorado...
CGCAAAAAGGGGTGGCCGTTGCTCACCTGACCCAAGATTTGGCCAATCAAGTTGCCGAGGTAGCTGTTGCCTCGCAGGGCTTGGTCAAGGGAACGCAGATGATCAGCGCCAACCTCATCGAAATCAATCAAGCCTGTGGCGAATCACACCAGGGTTTGCGCCGCTTGGAGGCAGAAGGGGAGTTGCTGGCCCACCTGGCCAGGTTTTGGCAAGGGGAATGCCAAAGTTTTCGCGATACGCAGGCCGCAGCCCCGGGGTTGCTGATCATCGCCGCTTTGGAACCTGGCAAAGAGGGCAATGGGGAGCACCACTACCCGACCCTTACCCAGCCAGCTTTCACGCAAAAAGACCTTAACCCCTGGGGGCAGCTTGTTGACGATGTTGCAACCGAATCGGCAGGGACACCGCTGCCAGGCTTGTTGATTTTGGTAGGCGCGCAAAGCGCTTAACGGGGGGCTTGCCCTGGCGTATTGGCCAAGGTATTGATGGAACTTCTGAAAAACTCAGAGTTGCCTTAAAAAAAATACCCCTTGCCGGTGGTTGCCATGGCGCATCAATACTCGGTGGAGATTCATCAAGTGATCAGCAAATCACTTCTGGAAACCCAAAAAGCCTTGGCCCAGGCGCAGGGGCTGGAAAAAGCCAGGTTGCAAGGCCGGGAACAAGAATTGGCATTTTTCCGCAACTACCTCAGCGAACACTTTGACCTTAAACATTTCCCCTACTTTTAAATGGCACCGGAATATCTGTACAAGCTGCATGAGTTGATCCGCAGCCGCTTGGAAGAGGCAGAAGCCGCCCACCAAACAACAGAGCAAAACGAGATCAAAGCGTTTCAAGAGGGAAGGATCGAGGTCTTAACAGAACTGCGGGCCTTTTTGGCCGAGTCTTACCACCTCAAGTTGCCGCGCCGGTTGCGGAGTCAGTTTCCCCAACCGGGCGAACCATAGATTTCAAAACTGCCGCGCCTGGGGGGCGGGCAAGGCGATGGGGCTGGGTTTGCGCCAAACTTTTTTAGCTTGGGTGTAAAGGTCGTAACTCAGCAACAAAACAAAGCCGACCAGCAATGAGAAATAATTGGTTTCCATTTGCACCTCCCCAAACAGGTTTCTGATTATGGAAATGCAAAAAGGGTGCTAAAATTTCGGGGCTGTTGGAATTTAGGAACCTCTAAAAAATCCATTCATGGACTTTTACAGTCTGCTAGTGCCCTATTGCTCGTGCGCAACAGGGCTGAAGGTGCCCCAAAGGGGCTGCCCATAGGCGACTGCCAGTTGAAAACAAGTTTTCAACTATATTCCAATCAATGCGCTTCGCGTCATAGCGCTTTTGATTGTTGGCGGCAATGGCGCTGCCAGTGTCGCGCCATTATTGCCGTGATTTAAGGAAACGCAGAGTTTTTCAGAGTTTCCTTAATTACCGCTGGGCCGTTTTGCAGCCGAAGACGGCTGCCACAGTCTTCAGCGACAGGTTCTAGCGCTCTGTGACAATGAGCGGGCTTTGTCTTTCCAACCAGTTACTTGAATTTTCAACAAGTTGGGAGTGAAGAGTTTGAAACCCATAAAATGTCAACTCACATTGAATTCCTTTGCAGGCTCAGCGGGTTCCACCCAACACAACCAACTAAAATCCAGGCTGCGGTTTTTTTTGTCAAAGGCATTAAGCATCACCATTAGTTTGCTGCCAGGCTTGATCATGCGGTTGGTGCGGCGGCCTATGGCCTTGTGGGCATCCACCTCGACCTGGTAATGATCATCGGTGATCCAGGCAAAGGGAATAAACCCTTCTACATAAGGCTCTGCCACCTCTACAAACACCCCGGCCCGGTGGATGCCGCTGATCTTGGCAGGAAAAACCTCGCCCAGGCGGCTGCTCATTAAAATCATCCGTTGCAGCTTGCTGGCGGCGCGCTCGGCCTGCTGGGCCGCCCGCTCGCGCTCGCTGGTGTGCTGCCCCAGGTAGACGGGGGTTTTCCAGGTTGGTAAACCCTTGAGCCAAGCCTTAATCGCGCGATGCACCACTAAATCGGGGTAACGGCGGATGGGGCTGGTAAAGTGCAGGTAGTGGCTGGCAGCCAAGCCAAAGTGATGCACCCGCTTGGCCTCGTAAAGAGCCAGGCTTAGGCTGCGCAAGAGGTGGTATTCGATTGCCTCCCGCTTCCCGCTTTGGCTGGCATCGGCTAAAATTTGGTTAAAATCCTTGCCCGATTGCAGGCGGTTGACCCGAATCCCCTCGTTGTGCAGCAAATCCTTCAGGGCTTTGATCTTTTCAGGCAGGGGTTGGGCGTGGTTGCGCCAAAGAATGCTTAAGCCCTGTTCGTCTACAATCCGGCCAACCGCCTCGTTGGCCTCTAGCATCATCTGCTCGATCAGTTTTTGCGCCGGGGTTTGAAAGCATTTATGCACCCCAATCACCTGGTTTTGCCCGTTGAAACTGAATTCCACATCAGGCAGCGAAAAATCAATAGCTCCCCTTTGGTGGCGTTTGGCCTGCAGCACCAAGGCGATTTTCTGATAAAGCTTCAGCAGGGGCCAAAGTTCTGGAATTATCTCGGTATGACTGCCCTGAACCAGCAATTCATCGACCCCGGAATAGGTGAGCCGCTGCTTGACCTGAATGACCGCCTCAAAGACCCGTGATTTAAGGCATTCCCCTTGGGCATCCAGCAGCATCTCTACGGCCAGGCTGAGCCGGGGCTTGCTTGCCTGCAGGCTGCAAAGCCCGTTGGACAGGTGTTCAGGCAGCATGGGCACGCAGTAGCCGGGTAAGTAGGTGCTGGTGCTGCGGGCACTGGCTTCTTTGTCCAACGGGCTGCCGGGCGGCACGTAGTGAGCCACATCGGCAATGGCCACAATCACCCGCCACCCCTCGCCTTGGGTCTCTGCCCAAACAGCATCGTCAAAGTCTTTGGCATCGTCACCGTCGATGGTCACCAGGGGAATTTGGGTCAGGTCTTCGCGGTCTGTGGGTTTTTCCACCTCGCCGTAGGCCTCTGCCTGGGCCAAGGCTTTGGGGTTAAAGGGTTCCCAAATCTCGTATTCCGCCAGCACTGGGCGGTAAAGCTCAGTTAAAGAAACCTCCTTTGGCAGCACCCCCACAACTTGGGTCTCGTGGGGCAGGTCGCGGCAGTCGATCAGCGCCTCGCGGCCTTGCAGATCAGCGGAATAGGGCAGGTTCCGCACCTGAATGCCCAAAGGCATGCCCTTAGGCAGCGGGTCGGCATAAACCTGCCCTTCGCGCGCGGTCAGCTCGGCCTTGACCACGTTCATGCGGCGGCCAATGAGTTTGAAGTTAAAGCGTTTCCCTTGTTCGCTTACTTCAAAGGTCAACTCATCACCCGGGATCAGCTCATCAATAAAATCCACCTGGGGCAGGGTTTGCGGGGTGGCTGCACCCAAGGCCCAGAATTGAGGTTCTCCCTCAACCCAAAAAACCAACCCCCGGTTTTGGCCGGTGGGGTAATGGGGCTGGCGCTGGCCTTTGCGGTCAGCCCGTTTTTGGGGCAGGGTTTTGCCGCTAAGGCGGTAGCGATTGTTTTCCCGCTGCAGGGTCTTGGCTCCGGTAAGGCCTTTTAACACGCCGCGCAACTGGTTGGCCTTGGCCTGCCCCAGGCCCAGTGCTTTCAGAATTTCTTTAGCCGAAAGCCCTTGAGGCTGTTGCTCCAAGAGCCGCACAAGGTTGCTGGCGTTGAGCTTCATTTGATTTTGCCTTTTTTGTTGGCCTTGCGGTTGTATTGTTCCAAAAATTCGGTTTGGAACGGGGCAAAGCGGTTTTGTTCAATGGCTTGGCGGGCACGGGCTACCAGATCCAGGTAAAAGTGCAGGTTGTGGATGCTGGTCAGGGTGCTGGCTAATATCTCGTTGGCGGCAAAAAGGTGGTGCAGGTAGCCCCGGCTGAAGTTTTTGCAGCAGTAGCATTGACAGTTGATGTCAGGCGGGAATTTGTCTTTTTTAAATTCACCGTTTGTCACCCGCAACTTGCCCATGTTGGTAAAGAGCATGCCACTACGGGCAAACTTGGTGGGGATCACGCAATCCATCATGTCGATGCCGCGCTCAATGGCGGCCAATATGTCTTCAGGCAGGCCAATTCCCATCAAGTAGCGCGGCTTGTCACCGGGCATCAAGGGGGTGATAAAGTCCAAGGCGGTTTTCATTTTTTCCAACCCTTCCCCCACGCTGAGGCCCCCAATGGCGTAGCCGGGAAAGTCGATATCAATGAGTGCGTTTATGCCGTCTTTGCGCAGGTCTTCAAACAGCGCGCCCTGGCTGATGCCAAACAGCGCCTGCTGGGGGTTTTTGTGGCTGGTTTTGCACTGCCTGGCCCAGCGCAGGGTGCGCTCTAGCGCCTCTTTGGCATAGGCGTGGGTGGTGGGGAATTCCACACATTCGTCAAAGGCCATGATGATGTCTGCCCCCAGGCGGCCTTGGATTTCCATGCTTTTGGCCGGGGTAAGGCGGAAGGGCGTACCGCCTTTTTGGTAGCTAAAGGTGACACCTTCTTCATCCAGCTGTTTCACAGGCAGGGAAAAAACCTGATACCCGCCCGAATCAGTGAGGATCGGGCCATCCCAGCCCATAAACTGGTGCAGGCCGCCAAAGCGGGTAATCAAGTCGCTGCCGGGTTGGTGTTCCAGGTGGTAGGCGTTGGAAAGCAGAATCTGGCAACCCAGTTCCTTCATCTGGGCCGGGGTGACGGCCTTCATGGCCGCAGCCGTGCCCACGGGCATAAAGATGGGGGTTTCCACCACGCCATGGGGGGTGGTAAAGCGGCCCCGGCGAGCGCCGGAAGGGTCGGTGTTGTCTAAGGAAAACTTGAGGGGGTTCATCCGATACCGTAGTAAGTTGCTTGCTCATCCCTTGCACAACGGGACCAAATTGGGTAGAGAAAAGGACTCCCCGCACACCGGGGCAGGGGCTGCGCCGCTGCAAGGGCTGAAGGCGGGCCATTACCATCAACCCGCGCCTCTTGTCAGGGAAGCTCATGATCCTATCCGACCGCCGCATCAAGCAACTTCTTGCCGCTGGGGAACTCTCCCTGGAACCCCTTACCCCCGAGCAGATTCAGCCTGCAAGCATTGACCTGCGCCTGGGCACCAGCTTTTTGCAGGTCGATGAAAAAGCGATTGAGCTGTTGGACCTGGAAACCCCCCCACCCTACCTTGCCATGGAGCAGGATCATTTGATTCTGCAGCCCCATTGCTTTATCTTGGCCACTACCATGGAATATATCAAGCTGCCCGACAACCTGACCGCCTTTGTGGAAGGCCGCAGCAGTATTGGCCGCATGGGGTTGTTTATCCAAAACGCGGGCTGGGTGGACCCGGGTTTCGAGGGCGAAATCACCTTGGAGCTTTACAATGCCACCAGCCTGCCCCTACGGCTGGACGCAGGCCGCCGCATTTGCCAGCTGGTGCTGGCCCAAATGGACCAGCCCGCCCAAAACCCCTACAAGGGCAAATACCAGGGTCAACGCAAGGCCACGGGTTCGCAGGTTTATAGGGACAAAGAGGCGGGGCACCAGGGGAATTGAAAACAAGCTTGCCGGATGGACGGAGCAATTCCTCTGTTTACAGGAATTTCAAATAATCTTAATATTTGAATGTTCCTAGTGCGAACCGCCCTGGGAACAAGCCAAACCCTCCTGAAGGAACCAAGATGAAAAAAGCCCTTGTTGCCGCTGCAGCCCTGTGCTTAAGCCTTACCCCTGCCTTTGCCGAAACCGCAGAAACAGGCAATTTAATGTTGCCTGTAACGGTGGAATCGTACCAGGCCCACCCTGTTGCCTCGTTGCTTTTGGGCAGCTTGTCCAAAGATGGAGAATCCGCTTCTTTGGTCGGGGCGGAAGTAAGCCTTGACTGCCCCATGTTCCAGGCGGCTTCAGGCAACGTGCGCCAACAGCTTAGCGTGAGTAGCGCCTCTTACGAGCATGCCTCTACCCTGTTGATCGAAATCAACCCCCACTGGATGAACGAAGTATCCGAAAACCTGACCGTGGGCTTTGGCCCCGGCCTGGGCTTGGCGCAAACCACGGTCGACGGCGGGGATTCCGAAAGCAAATTCAACATCGGGTTGGGAGCCAGTGCTTCTTACCGCATGGACCAACTCCAATTCGGAGCCGAATACCGGGTCATGGATGCCAGCCGCCTGGCCTTAAAGGTGGGGATGGCCTTTTAAGGGTTTCCCCCGACCCTTTGCTCAGCAAACAAAAAGGCACCCCAAGCCAAAAGGCTTGTGGTGCCTTTTTGTTGTTGAGGAAACTCTGAAAAATTCAGAGTTTCCTTAAATCGCGGCCAGGGATGGCCGGCAACTGCCAGTAGGCTATAACGCGAAGCTCATTGATTTGAAAGGTGTTTGAAAACTTGTTTGCAAACACCGCAGACTGAAAAAGTCCATGGAAGGACTTTTTCAGAGGTTCTTTGAGTCGATTCTGAACAACCCACAAAACCAGCATAAACCCCTTCAAATAGCAGGCGTAGGCAGTAAAATCCAATAGCCACACGCTGCAGAGGCCGGTATTCAGTAGTAGGCCCCTGTGCGATGTTTTGCAGCTTGTTATGCAATATCTGCAAAATCCCGGATGGTTTTTTTTTTATTGTTCCCTGACAATGGTCTTCAAACTACCCGAAAAAAGGGCAACAAAGAAAAATTCCCTTAAAACAACAGAATCAGCTTGACGATCCACCTGGTGAGCTGTAGGCTTTCTTATTACGTCGCGGGGTGGAGCAGTCCGGTAGCTCGTCGGGCTCATAACCCGAAGGTCGTAGGTTCAAATCCTGCCCCCGCAACCAAGCATTATAAGGCATCTAGCTCGACGAGCGCTAGATGCCTTTTTTGTTTTGCCACATTCCTTGCCACACACAAACACTTCTCCCATTTCTTTCCAAAATTTCGGATTGGCTGCAAAGTCGCAAAAAATTTTCTTTGTAACCCGCACAAAAAGTCTGCGCGATGCCCCAGCGGTATGCCCATTTGCGGGATGAAGCATTGCACCGGGCGGCAAACGTAGTAGATTAAATAGCCATAGTGCTGCGGGTAGCGAGCAAATAAGATCAATAAACGGTTTGTTTGATTAAGGTTCCAAGGTGATTTCGGGGCAGGGCATCCCATGTTCCACCTGGGGCACTGGTGTTGCTGAGTCGGCATAACCCTGCTTCAACCCATTAGGGGAAAAGGCTTGGTCCTGCTCCAACCCTGCTGGGAAAGGGGTTTGTTCCGCCAGTTGCAAGCCCGCTAGATGCTCCCGCAACACCTGATCCAGGGCGGAATGATCTTTTCCCGATTCTGAGAATTCATGCCCCAATGCGGAAGGTTCTTTGCCGTGATCTGAAAAATCCAACCCCAAAATTTGATCTCTTTGAATTTCATTTCCCTGGTATTCCTGCCCCAGAGCTTCTAATCCAAATTCTTCATACCCTAAGGTGGAGGTTTTTTCTTGCCCCCGCTCAAACTGGTGGATCAGGGCTATTTCCTGATCCCCATATACATGGGCAGCAAAGCGGGCACGGGTTAGGGCCACGTAAAGGGATTCGGTTTTGTTGAGTTGGGAATTCTCTGAGTCCACGGCCAGCATCACCTCATCCACGGTCTGGCCCTGGGCCTTGTGCAGCGTGGTGCAATAGGCATGGTCTAGGTAGCGGTAATCCTCTGCGGAAAACTGCCGTTGGTCGCCGTTATCCAACCTCACCCACAGGTTGGCCCCAGTTATCTGCTCAATCTGCCCCGTAAGGCCGTTTTCCACGTCCAGGCGGCGGTCGTTTTTCAAAAATACCACCCGGTCAGCGGGGGCAAAGGATTGCGTAACCTCTGCATAGCCGGAAAGCTTTTCGCCCTCGGTCAGCAAGTCCACCTCAAGGTTGGTTTGTGGCCCCTGTAAGGTCAAGCGGTTGGTTTGGTAATCCGCCGCAATGATTTGGTACTCCTTTCCGGCGCTCATCCCCTGCGCCCCCGCCAGGTTGGCCTTGGCAAACACAAAATCCCCTACTTGGTAGTTGGCGGCAAAGGCTTTGTCTGCGGCGGTCAGGTTGTTATTGACTTCGCCACGAATGCAGAGTTAATTAAAATATGCAATATAATTCAGCATATTTTGAACGTCTCAATGCAATGCTAACTCATTGCAAGCCGCTAGGGGTAAGGGTTTTAGTGATAAAGTTGTAAGGATCGCAAAAAAACAACCCATTGCTAAAGTCAAAGGGCGCCAATTTTGAGGAGATTGATGGAGCAAAAAAGTTGCGAAGATTGTAGTTGGAGCGACTGCAATACACTTGCCGCTGCGCTGATTTTTGAAACAACCGCGGTTCTGTTCTTCTTGCGCCCCTTTCCACTATTGGCAGGGGCTGGAGTTGGTATTTTTTTGGTGACTGTAATGCTGGCTGACCACTGGAACAGATTTTGGAATTGGATGCTTTGGCCATCAATTGGGTCTTTTTTTGCGTGGATTGGTTTGATGATCGTGATCATCGCCATGCTGCATTACGGAACCCCACTTGGTTGTTCTGTTTCAAGTACTGATTTGCTGACTGCAACTTCAAACCACCTCACCATGGCCGCCATGGCTGTGGGGGTTTTGTTTCCCTTGGTGATCTTGATCATCGAAGGCAGGATTAGCAATTCCGCCCGCCTTGTTCCCGCACATGAAATCTATCTTCTTGGTGCCTATGCATACCCCACCGCTCTGATTGTTTGTGTTGTAGCTATTTATGCGGGCCGTTTTGGAGAAACAAAACTGGCCTTTTATTTGCCAATTCTCAGCATGGGATTGGTAATGTTCATGCTGTTTCGGATTTTGTTGCTCGTTTTTCATGGCCCAACAGAGAAAAAGCTGAGGAAAAGCATTCTTCTGCGCGAGCTGGAAGTTGCCAAGGAGTCTCAAAAAAAGGAGCAAGCGCTGCAAAAGGAACCGCTAACGCTAAGAGAAAAGCTGTCTTTTTCAGATAGCCGCGAAAACAGCAAGAAAATTCCCGTCCCCGCTGAATCCTCAGGCAAAATTGAAAAGGTAGATGACGAAAGATTAAAACAAATCAACACAAAAATTTATCAATTTTGGAAGGAGTATAAATTAGACGACAACCTGCCAGAAGGCGACTGGGTTAAGCGAGAGGTGGCGCAGAATCAGACTGTAGATATTGGTAACCTTCTTGTTACAGCTTATATCCCCCCTGGTCTGGATGACTCAAGAGCCGACCGAATCCGCAAAGATTTAGAAAAGGCGATCACCATCAACCCCAATGCTTTACCCAATCAACAACCGTGGCTGTTAGAACGCTTGGAAACCTTGATTCGGCAAAGCTTCAAGACGGATTTTGTGGTGAACCTTGATGAAATTGCAGAACCTATTATGATTTTATTGGAGGCAGACAAGGTTCCTGAGAATCAAGGTTATCAATCAAACAGTTTCCGAGAACGCTATACCGATCACCGAGCCTTGATCTTTGACTATCTGCGCTTAGCTCATTTTCATTTGCTAGACCGCGAGAAGATGGATTTAGCAGGGGCTTTACCCCTATTTGAATTGCATTACAAGGTAACAGCACTCCTTGCCTATCATCGGCCCAATCGCCCTGGCTTGCACGCCATGGCAGCGATATTCAAAACCCAAGCATATTTTCTTTTGTCTCAAAGCGCGCATTCCATCGTTGGCACAGACCCAGTTCTTAGGCAGCTTGGAAGAATCAAGGGATTTATACTGGGGCTGTATTCCCGTATTCAGGGTGACGAGGTGCATGTATCGCAGGAAAAAGCAGCATATTTCAAAGAGTGCGTCTTTCCCAACATAGTCCAAGCTTTGGAAAGTTTTGGTTTTTATACCTTGAAGTTTCAAAGGCGTGAACCCTTGCTTGCATTATTGGAATTTCTTGATTATCGCAAATTCCAAGAGAATGACAAATTATTTGAAGCAATGGTTGGCCTTGCTCAAATCTGTTTGCAATTGGCTGAAAAGCAGCCGGAGCATGATTTTTATAAAGAACCATTTCAAAAGATTCTCGAATCGCTTTCACGGGATATTGAAACCAGCTTTTTCCCCTTGATGCTGCAAGATCGATGGGATCGGGATCGTTGGCTCAACTGGGAAGATCATGATTCGCATGAAGCATATACCCCGAACTATCCCACATATGTTGATCTGGTAATGGCTTTGGCCTTGGCAAACAATCCGCCTTGGGGCTTTTCAGAACAGGTGGACAAGCTGATTCAAGAACAGCCGGAACGCATAAAATACATCTGCGACCCTCAATCCGCCATTCCCAAGCTACTTGCAGACCCGCCAGAAATATTTAAACAGGTTCACAATTGGGGTCAGCATAACATAAATTCTGCCAAGGCATGGCTTAAACAATGCCTTGAAAAGGCCAATGAGGCTTACAAAAATAGCCTGTACTCCGTGAATATTAGCGGCGCCATTGCGACCTTGGATCAAAAGATTTTGAAAGAACATCAGGAAAAAGCCAAAGAATCATTTTTGGCAAAGATCAATCAGATTTACTGCTCCACTCCACAAGCAAAACAAATCTCATTGGAATGGCTGGTGGATAAAGAATGGTTTGTTCCCAGCGAAATCGAGGACAAAGCTAGTCTTGCGCCTCTTATCACTATGCAAATGGTAAAGCGTAATAAATCGGAATTTTTCTATAATATTAGACAAGAATCACAAACCATGGGTGAAGCGCAAACCATGGCGCACATCCTGGGAAAGGTGGACCAAAGGCAATGGAATCATTCTCTTGTATTGATTACCGAGCTGTATCCTTTACAGAAACTCCAAGAATTTTTCAAAGATCAACCCTGTGGCCAAGACCAACAATCAACCATTTGCCATTGCACCACGCCTCTTGGAAAGCAGGTTGATATTTATTACATTCCCAAAAAAGGCGAACAGGTGGAAGCTTTGGTTATAGATAAAAATAGTACAACAATCACCTGGGGCTGGCCCAATGGGGAATTCCCCAAGTTAGAATGGGAAGAAATCACTGTTGAAAATACGCCCAAGGTCAGATTGCGGATGAACTACTCGTTTCGGTTAGATTTTGCTGAGCAACGGCCCATGAGGTTCGACCTGCTCACCAAAGACGGTCCAGCCTAAAATAGCCCTTTGCAAAAAGCTTGCTAGCATTTAATGGCCCAGGTGGTGCGGAGTTCTTCTAGTTTTTCAAAAATACTGACGTTGTGCTGGTTCATGGTGATTCCTTTTGGTTGATGAATTCGGGAAAGATGTTTTGCATCCGTTTGGCTTGCAGCGGGTTGACCAGGGTCAGGCTGGCCCCCTGTTTCCGTTGTTCGGTGCCGACAATGAACAGAGCAATCTTGATTTGCCGCAAATCCGTTTCCCGAATTTGGTTGAAGGCGGCTTCCAAATTGCCCAGGCGGGATAGGATTTTCTCCTGGTCCGGGGCAATATTTGGCAGTTGCGTTTTTTGCCCCTTGAGCAGGTCTTGGATAACAGCCCGTAACAAGGCGGCGCTGTCTTTAAACCCGCCCCGCTGGGCTAGGTGTTTTAAGGCCTCCTTGTCGCTGGCGCGGACGCGGAAACCGATTTGGTCATTGAATTCTTCGTTTTTCATAATTTCCATAGGTAACAATGCTGTAAGCATCATGCTCAACAGGTTGAGCATTGTGTTTTACGGCCTCAGTGGTGATTTGATTGGATTTTCCCCATGCG
>Ga0208246_1001692_pt1 | contig 11610 bp, 10 predicted proteins | sample RifOxyD2_FD_184039 | JGI IMG/M metagenome (GOLD analysis project Ga0208246, IMG submission 184039) | Soil microbial communities from Rifle, Colorado - Rifle Oxygen_injection D2 (SPAdes) | ecosystem: Environmental > Terrestrial > Deep subsurface > Rock core/Sediment | place: Rifle, Colorado...
CGGTAAAGCGCAGAAACTGCATGGCCAGCCCCACGTTCGCGCCTTCACCCTGGATGCTGTAGAAAAAATCACTGATCTGCATCCAGCGCCTCGGCCAGTTCGGGAGAAAAGATCACCTTGGAAAGATCAAAGTCGATTTCGTCGTCCCCTGCAAACGATGCATAGCCCGTTGCCGTTTCATGGACAATCACCTGATGGATCGGCAGCCCCAGGGCTTGGGCCTGGCGGTAGATATGCCGCGCCATTTGTTCGGCGGTGGGGTTGTAGGGAAGCAGAATGTAGCGGGGGTTCAACATCGCTGCCGCCTTGACCAGGTCGGTGTCTTGATCCCACACCAGCAGGCAATGGTCGAAGGCATCTAAAAAACGGTTGAGTTTTTCTTTGAGCAGTTTGAAATCCATCAGCATTTGGGCATTGTCTTGGGTAATGCCCCGCAAAAAGATTTCAAAAAGATAAGAATGCCCATGCAGCCCCTGGCAGCGGGTGCTGTAAGCCAGGCGGACCCGGTGTGCCACCTCGGCCTTAAAGAGTTTGCGGATGATCATGCGGCCTCCTTGAACCCCCTGCGGGGAATGCCTCAGGGCGGAACCGACCCCCTTGCGGGCCGGTTTGGGTATGGTTGGAAACCTCTGCATTGTTCAGGGTTTCCTTGCGGGGTAAAACAGCGCGATGCTAGCAGCCACCCCAACAATGCTGGGCAAGAATGGATTTGCTGGCAAGGGGCTGCTGTTTCCCTGGGGTGCAAACCCTGAAAAAACCCAGGGACGGGCTTTTTCAGCTGCTCCGTTATTCTACCCTGGTGCCAACCTGTTTGCCTTGTAAAAAGGCCAACAAATCCCCTTTTTTTGCCAGATTCACCACCCCCAAGGGAAGGCGGTTTTCCCGCAGCAGGGCAATGGCAGCCTGGTCCATGACTTTTAAATCCCGTTCCAGCACCTCGGAATAACTCAGGCTTTCAAAGCGTTGCGCATCAGCATGTTTGGCGGGGTCTTTGTCGTAAACCCCATCGACCTTGGTGCCCTTCACCAGCAGGTCGGCTTCGACCTCCAAAGCGCGCAGGGCTGCAGCAGTGTCGGTACTAAAAAAAGGGTTGCCCGTGCCCCCGCCAAAAATGGCGATTTTTCCCTGGGACAGGGCTGCCAAGGCTGCCTCTTTGGTAAAGGGGGCCGCTGCCCTGGGCACTTCCAGCCCCGCCAGGGTGACAGCCTGCAACCCCAGGGATTGCAACACCTCTTGCATGTAAAGCGCGTTGATCATGGTGGCCAGCATGCCAATCTGGTCGCCCCGGACGCGGTCCATGGCAAAGGGTTGTGCCTTGGTGCCGCGAAAAAAGTTGCCCCCGCCAAAGACAATGCCAATCTCAAACCCGGCCTGGCGAATGGCAAGAATCTGCTGCCCCAGCCCCTGCACGGTATCGGTATCAAAGCCTTGGCCCTTGTCTCCGCCGAGAAACTCCCCGCTTAATTTGAGCAGGATGCGCTTGGGTTGTTGTTTCATGGTGCCTGCGAGCAAAAAAAAAGGGGGATGTTACTCCCCCCTTTTGGTTAAAAGCTGGATTTGTAAAACCTGGTCACTTTGAGGTCGGCCCCCAAGGCCTTGCCCTGTTCTTTCAGCAGGGCGGCGATGGTTTGTTCGGAGTTCTTTACAAAGGGCTGTTCCAGGAGGCAGATTTCCCGCTTGAATTTGGTCATGCGGCCCTCCACCATTTTTTCAATGATGTTCATGGGCTTGCCGGATTCTTTGGCTTGCTCGATCAAAATGGCTTTTTCCTTTTCCAACACAGCTGGGTCCAGGTCGGCTTCGCTGACAGCGGCAACCTGGTTAGCGGCAATGTGCATGGAGATGTCTTTCGCCAAGGCGGTCAAGGCCTCGGCAGCAACGGCCTTGCCTGCTTGCACCTCGGTGATCACACCAATCTTGCCTTTGCCGTGTACATACGCGCCCACGGCGGCGTTGGCTGCCACGTCCCAGGCTGCGCCTTCCACAAAGGTCATGTTTTCGCCCATCTTGGCGATGGTGGCGATCAGCTGGTCTTTGATCTTGCCTTTTTTGCTGGTTTTCTCTTCAAAGCCCTCGACCCCGGTTTCCAAGGCCTGCTCTGCCAAATCCTGCACAAAGCCTTGAAAGGCATCGTTGATGGCAACAAAGTCGGTTTCGCAGGCGATTTTCACCACTGCGGCGCGGCTGGCGCTCACGGCTGCGGCGACAGCGCCTTCTTTGGTTTCGCGGCTGGATTTTTTATCTGCCGTGGCTTGACCCTTGATCCGCAGGTATTCTTTGGCTTCTTCCATGTTGCCGTTGGTTTCGGCTAAGGCTTTTTTGCAATCCATCATGGCGGCGCTGGTGGCATCGCGCAATTCCTTGACCATGGCCGCAGTGACTTGGCTCATCTCGCTTCTCCTTCGGGGGTTGGCTGCGTTTCAGCCTGGCCCGCAAATTGACTGATTTCGTAGGGGTGAACATTCCTGCCAAGGCAGGAAAAAGGGATTCCCCAGGGGGCTGCAAGCACCCTGGGGCTGGTTTTTATTCCTCAGTGCTGGCTTCTTCGGCAGCTTCTTCCTCAACCTGCTTGGGGTGGGCCTTTTCTTCGGCTTCTTCCTCGCGGGCGGCGGCGCCGCTTGCCTCGTAGGCCTTGCGACCATCGATGCTCGCTTGGGCGATCACCTGGGTAAAGAGGTCCACGCAGTGGATGGAATCATCGTTGCCGGGAATCACGTAGTCAGCCAAACGGGGGTCGCAGTTGGTGTCAACCACGGCAACCACGGGAATCCCCAAGCGTTGGGCTTCTTTAATGGCGATCTCTTCGCGCCGAATGTCCACCACATACATGGCGGCAGGCACCTTGCGCATCTCGCGGATCCCGCCTAACACGCCTTCCAGCTTTTTGCGTTCGCGCTCCAGCAACACGGCTTCTTTTTTGATGATGCCGGGATAGGTGAAGTCGGCACCTGCCTGTTCTTCCAACTTGCGCAGCTTGTTCAAAGAAGCTTTGATGGTTTGGAAGTTGGTTAGCATCCCGCCCAACCAGCGCTGGTCAACATAGTAGTTGCCGCTTGCCTTGGCGTGGGTGGCAATGGCATCACGAGCCTGAAACTTGGTGCCCACAAACAGCAAACGCCCGCCGTTGGCGGAAATTTGGTATACGTAGTCGTAGGCTTCTTTCAGCTTTGCCAGGGTCTGGCGCAGGTCGATGATGTAGATGCCGGCTTTGGTTCCGTAGATATAAGGCTTCATTTTAGGGTGCCAACGCTCGGTCATGTGTCCGAGGTGAACCCCAGCTTCAAACAAGCTTTTCATGGAGATAACTGCCATGTTCCAATGCTCCTGAATGCGCAAAATTGGGTTGAACCCCTGTCGCGAACTGCGAAAAAGGGGGTGTAAAAGGAATCACTCTAAAGAGTGGATTACCCTTTGGCAAGGGGAAAGTTAGGAATTAGCGATCTTCGAGGTCTATGCGGCGTTTGAGTTCTGCCTGGGCGTTGGGGTCGCCCTCGGAAGCCCACAGGTTGAGCTTGGCATCTTCCGCCTCGGAATAGGGCACTGCAGGGAGCAACCGCCCGCGGATGGGGGTAAGGTAGACCATTGTCACCTTAAAGCCTTCAATGGTGACATCTTTAAACCCGGCTTTTTGTGCGCCGAGCTTTTCGCAGTCAGGGCTGGCCGGGTCTGCCAGCTTGTGCAGAAAGGGTTTGCCACTGATGCAAAACTGCTGCTTGCCCCCCCAGGTCTGGCTTTTGGAGCTGGTGTAGGCCATATAATAAAGGACATCGCCTTCAACCCGGTTGCCCAGTTGGTAGCAGCGCCCCGGACGGGCCAAGAACCAGCCTTGGCTCATCCATTGGTCTTCTTTTTTGTAACCCACGGCCAGAAAAACGTTTTCCTCGGGCACCTGGTTGCAAAAAAGGATCTCTTCGCCCAAGGCCGTGCCCCCAAATGCCAAGGCCAGCAACAGAATCAGAAAGGGGGATTTCATAAGAGGGCCACCTAGCTCTGCATCCCTTTGCGGAAGTTTTCTAAGATTTCCACCTCTTCGGGGTCTTCAATGCCGTCGGCCTGCATCACCCGCTGCATGAACTCCAAAAAGACTTCTTTTTGGGCATAGGTGAATTCTTCACGCAGAATTTCAGCCAGGCGTTTGATGTTTTCTTCGCGCACCTTGCTGGGAAAAAGCTGCCCTTTATAGTGTGTCACCTCGTCCAGCATCTCGCCCTTGTCGCCAAAATCGGATTCCCAATGTTCGCGCAAAAAGGCGTTGACGATGGCGAATTCCTCGTCATCGGCGGTTTCGTCCGAGGTGGACATGATCAAGCCTGCCAAAATGGCGAACTTGATGGAAGATTTGTCAAAAAGTCTACTCATAATACCTGTTTAAATGAATCGGAAAGCGAATACAAGCAGCAATGCGTCACAACAGCGGCAAGAGGGCCAGGGTTTTGGCTAAAATCTCTTTCCGCTCGCTGCCGGTAAGGCCCAAATGTTGGCCCGCCGCCTCGCACAGGGTCAGGGCCTGGGGTTCCAGCTCCTGCCCCTGCAGCGCCACCTCAACGAGGTAGCGATAGATTTTCAAACGCAACGCCTGGCTAAAGCTGGCGGGATCGATGTCTTCGATCACGTAGTCTTGATGGTGTTGGCGCAGATGCTCGATCTTGGCAAAATCGTCTCCCAGCAGGTGCCCCAAATGGTTAAGGTAAGCCCGCTCGGAAGGCGTCACCCGCCCATCGGCATAAATCACCTTGATCAGGGTTGCCGCCAGCCAAAGCCGTTGGTCCGGCTGCAGGCGCTCGATCAAATAGAGAAAAAAATCCAACCGCAACAGCTCAATCGCTTCGGTGAGGGCCGGGCGGGCTTCTTTTTCGCCCAAATCCAGCAGCCGCGCCGTATGCAGGGCGTAGGCAACCTTTTTGTCACAAAGGGTGAGGTCAGAGACCAGAATCTTTAAGACAAAACGAAAGATCTTCAAGGCTTTGTCGGGACTGGTGGCAAGCCGCCCCTGGTCGGGCGGCTTGACCCGCATCAGGGTTTCCTTGGCCAAGGCGCTTAAGGGGTCGGCCCCAGACATCAGGTCGTAGTGCTGCCCCAGGGCTTTTAATTCCAGGTCTTTGATCTCGCCATCGGCCAGCAGGGCGCCTGCGGCGCGCAGGGTCATCCATTGGGCTTCTTCTGGGGTCAAGCCGGGGATTTTCAGATTCATGGCAACTAGGGGCTGTAGGGCGGTAAAGAGGGTTTAGGCTAGCAAAACTTAAGAAGATCAGCAATCCTTGACTTGTTCCCGCAGCCTGCCTTGCGCCTGCGGCCCTTAACCCTTGCAGAGACCCGGCATGAAGCTGCGTTTGTTGGTTGTTGTTTTGTGTTTCCTGCCCCTGGCCGCCCTGGGGGGCGAACTCCCGCAGAAGGAGCGCCTGCTTTACGAGGTAACATTCAGCCATTGGATGAGCCTGGGTTTTGCCGAGATGAACATTCAAGGCATGGCCGAGCGCAACCAAACGCCGGTGATGGTGTTTGTCACCAAGGCGTGGAACGCCGAATGGATGCACGGGGTTTACCCGGTTGACATTACCGTCTCCAGCCAATGGGACCCAGCTCAACGCAGAAGCCTTTGGCACCAAAAAAAGATTCTGCAAGACAAGCTGCAACAGCAGTTGGAGGTGAGTTTTGACTACAAAACCAAAACCGCCACCTGGACCCAAGACGGCTACAAACATGACGACCAACCCTACCCGCCCCAGGGGGTGATGCAGAACATTCCTCTGGACCTGCAAGACCCTTTGAGTGTTGCCTACTTTGCCCGCAGTTACCCCGGCGGGGCTGCGCCTGACATGAAATTCGGCTTGGTCACGTTTGACGACCTCAAACTCAGCGGGATTGAAATGAGCATCCTCAGCCGCGAAGAGATCGAGCTTACCATCAACGGCAAAACCAGAAAGCTTCCGGCCCTGTTGGTGGAACCCAAATTCGCGGGCACCGGGCTTTTTAAGCGCAAGCAAACCGGCAACCGCCTGTTGATGTGGATTCACGATGCCCCTGGCCGCCAGTTGCTGCGAATGAAAAGCGAGATTGCCGTGGGCAATATCTGGATGGATTTAAAGGAAGCAGACCCTTTTTAAGGAAACTCTGAAAAACTCGGAGTTTCCTAAATGCGGCTATAATGGCGTGACACTGGCAGCACCATTGCCGCCAACAACCAAAAGGGCAAAAAAGCGAAGCGCATTGATTGGAATATAGTTGAAAACTTGTTTTAAACTGGCAGTCGCCTATGGGCTGCCCCTTTGGGGCACCTTCAGCCCTGTTGCGCACGAGCAACAGGGCACTAGCAAACTGAAAAAGTCCAACATGACGCGAAACTTGCAGCGACATGGACTTTTTCAGAGGTTCTTTAAACTGCAACCCTGCCCTGGGGGCGAACTTGACAACGGGCCGTCAGGTGGCAAAAAACCAGCCCCTCAACTGACCAAGGGGATATGCAACTGGAAGCGTGTGCCTTGGTCTGGCCAGGTCTCGACCAAGATGCGGCCCCGCAGGGCCTCCACCTCTGCCTTGACAGCGTCCATGCCCACCCCGCGCCCGCTGACATCCGATACCTGGTCCTTGGTCGAAAAACCCGGCTCAAAGATAAAGCCAATCGCCCGGCCCAAGGGCAGGTGCAGAGCCTCGTTGGCCGTGATCAACCCCTTTTCCACGGCAATGCGGGTGACACGCTCTTGGTCAATGCCTGCCCCATCGTCTTCGACCTTGATCACAAACTCCCCGTTGTGGCGCGATGCCTCGATCAATAGCTTGCCAAAGGCAGGCTTGCCCAGCATGGTGCGGGTTGCGCTGTCTTCCAGACCGTGGTCCACGCTGTTGCGCACCAGGTGGATCAAGGCAGCAAAAAAATTATCTAGTTTTTTCATGGGGACTTCCACCTCCAGCCCTTTGATCTCGACCTGGACCTGCTTGTTCAGGCGGTTGCCCAGTTCCTCGGCGGCGTTGGCGTATTTGCGCAGCAGCGACGCAACAGGCTGGGCGCACAGGTGTTCGATCTCTTTTTTGATCAGCGCCAGGTGCTGGGCACCGATACGCTCCAGCATAAAGCTTTCCAATTTCAGAATTTTTGAATCTGCTACGCGGTAAACGGTCTCATGTTGGTTGCGCTCTTCAGGGGGAATGATGTCGCCCAGCATGGTTAAAGCCTCTTGCAGCAGGCGTTCCAGGTCTTGGGTTTCGGTTTTTATTTCTGCCAGCAGCTCGGTTCCCAAGGCTTCGCGCCCTTTGCTGGCCGGTTCCAGGCGGGATTCGATCTCATGCGCCTTACGGGCAACCTTATGCAGCGCGTAAGAGGCGCTGCCGCCCTTGATGGTGTGAAAGTTCCGCAGGAGCTGGCGCAGGTCAAACTGCTGGCCAGAAAGGTCTAAACTGCGGTGGATGCCCGCCAAAAGCCCTTCCAACTCGCGCAGAAACTGCAAAAACCCGGTGCGGTCCATGGCGACTTTCACCACCACGGCTTGGCGCTCTTCATCGGCCTTCACCTGTGCGGCCAAGGCAACCTCTTTGGTGATATCCGTGAGGATGATCATGATTTTGCGGCTGGTGCCCCCGGCATCAATCACCTTGAACTGGCAGCCCAGGGTGCGGCCATTCACCTCGATCCGCTCGGGCAACAGCACGTCAACCAGGGCCATGTCCGTGCCACTGAACAACATTTCCGCCAGCTCTTTGACCTGTTCGGGGGGGTGGGTTTCCGATTGCAAAAACAGCAGGTCTAGGGCGTTTCTTCCGGTGAGGTCGGCCCCAAAAAAGGTTTCGCAGGCCTTGGAATGCTCCATGTTGATTTTAAAATCAGGGCCAAAGCTTAAAAAGCCCTGGCCGGTGTTGTCCATCAGGTCTTGAATCGCCGCCGTGCGTTCGGCTACTTTGGCTTCCAGGGTGCGGTTGTTTTCAGAGATGATTCTAAGGTTTTCTTCCTTGTGGGCAGCGGCGATCTGCATTTGTTCCAGCGCTTCTTGGCTGGCGCGGTGCGCCTCGCGCTCGGCCAGATATTTCTCTTTGCGCATGACGTTGATCCGGTCGGCCAGGCCCAGGCTGAGCAAAATCACCTCCATGGCGCTGCCGATCTGCATGCCGTTGTCGGTAATAAACATGCTGGGCACCACCCCAAACGACTTCAGGGCATAAGCCGCGGCCCCGGCCAAAATGGACGACCAAGCCAACAGGTAATAGGCGGCAGGGCGGTAGCCCTTGCGCCAGATGCGCACCCCGGTGACGGCGATGCTGGTGACAACCACCACGGCCAAGCCCGCGCCCAGGCGAATGGCCAGGGCATAGGTGCCCACAAACGAGGCCAACACAACTCCTGCCAAAACCGCTTCCAACCCCCAAAAATAGCGGTTGGATTTTGGCAGATGGGTTGCCAGGCTGAGATAGGTTTGGGCAAAACGCAGGGCAAACCCCAGGGTCAGGCACAACAGGGCAGGCACGGCCACATTGCCCCACCAAACGGCTCGTGGCCACAGGTACTGGTAAGCTAAGCCATTCAGGCTCATTTGAAACAGAATATAAGCCAAAATGTAAAAGACGTAGTTGAGATAGCTTTGGTCGCGTACAGAAAGGTAAATAAATAAGTTGTAAAGAATCATGCTCAGCATGATGCCGTAGTAGATGCCAATGCCGTACATCTCGCGCGAGATGACCTCGGTAAAGCGTTGGCTCGACCACAGCGTAAGCGGCATCTGCATGCTGGATTGGGTTTTAAACCGCAGGTAAAGCTGCTTGGTCTGCCCGGGAGCCAGGTCCAGATGAAACAAAAAGTTGTGGTATTTTACCTCACGCTCGGAAAAGGGAAACAGGTCGCCCGTGGTGCGTTTTTGGTACCGCCCTGCCTCGTCCGGCACCCAGACTTCAACCAGGTCGAGCAGGGGGTAGCTCAGTTCCAAAAGCCATTTTTCCTGCACCGGATGCCGGTTAAGCACCTCAACCCGCGCCCAATAGACGCTGGGGGTAAAACCAAAATTGGGAATCGCCTTGTCGCTGGGTTGAAAGTTTTGCGCAGTTTGGGGTGAAACCACTTCCTCCAGGGTCAGGGTTCCTGCTTTGTCTTCCAGCAGATCCAGGTAGCGGCCCAAGGGAAATTGTTCCTTGCTGGTTTTGATCAGTTCCAAGGTGGCACCTTCAGCCAGGGGGGGCAAAAGCAGCAGCAAGATCAGGGTGGCTATGACGCGGGTCAGGGGCATGGCATTCAGGGCAAAAACTCGTGAGTCGAACGCCATACTATAAAGCCAAAACCGTAAGCCAGTCAAGAAGTTATCAAATCAGGGAATCCCTTACCCCAGGCTGGCGCAAAACCAATATTCACGCGGATAAATTACGCAAAACCTCGTTCCCTTGACCGGATTCCCCCCCCCTGGGGGCATTGCAACCATAACCTGGCTGCTGTTTTTGTTTTTTTTAGCCTTGGGCAAGGGTCGCAGGCCAAACCGCTTGCGTTGCTGCAAAACAAAAGGAAACTCTGAAAAACTCAGAGTTTCCTTTGCGGGCCAGGATAGCCCGCCAAATCAACGAATATAATGAGTTGATTTGATTGCGCAGGGGAGCTTTGCTCCCCGTTGCGCAATACCTGAAAAAGTCCAGGGATGGACTTTTTCAGAGGCTCCAAAAGAAAAATCTGAATTCTTTAGAGTTTCTTTTTGCCCTAAAGTTGGGTAGGATCGGCCAAACCTTTTTTTGGATGTCCAACCTGCAGGAGACCGAATGAGCCAGATCAAATACATTTTGCCTGAATCGGAAATTCCCACCCACTGGTACAACGTGGTGGCCGACATGCCCAACCCGCCTGCGCCTCCTTTGGGGCCGGACGGACAACCCATCGGGCCAGAGGCGTTGGCAGGCATCTTTCCCATGGCGCTGATCGAGCAAGAAGTCAGCTCCAACCGCTGGATCGACATTCCCGAACCCGTGCGCGAAGCCTACAAACAATACCGCCCCAGCCCGCTTTACCGCGCCCGCAGGCTGGAAGAGCTGCTGCAAACCCCGGCCCGCATCTACTATAAATACGAAGGGGTTAGCCCCACCGGGAGCCACAAGTCAAACACAGCCATTGCCCAGGCCTACTACAACAAAAAAGCGGGGATCCGCCGCATCTCCACCGAAACCGGCGCAGGCCAGTGGGGCAGCGCGATCAGCCATGCCGGAAGCATGTTTGGGTTAGAGGTCAAGGTCTACATGGTCAAGGTCAGCTACCTCCAAAAGCCCTACCGCAAAAACCTGATGCAGGTTTGGGGGGCCACGGTGGTGCCCAGCCCTAGCGACCAAACCAACGCAGGCCGCCGCATTTTGGCGGAAGACCCCAACAGCCCCGGCTCATTAGGAATTGCCATCAGCGAGGCCGTAGAAGAGGCTGCCAGCAACCAAGACACCAACTACGCTTTGGGTTCGGTGTTGAACCATGTGCTGCTGCACCAAACCGTGATCGGCCTGGAGGCGAAAAAGCAGTTTGCCCTGGCAGGCGACTTTCCCAATGCCATTTACGCCCCCTGCGGCGGGGGCAGCAACTTCGGGGGGGTGGCCTTTCCCTTTTTGGAAGACCGTTTAGAAGGCAAAGACATTCGTCTGGTGGCGGTGGAACCCACCAGCTGCCCCACCCTGACCAAGGGAGCCTACACCTATGATTTCGGCGATGCCGTAGGCATGACCCCCTTGATGTTGATGTACACCCTGGGGCACGACTTTGTGCCCCCTTCCATCCACGCCGGGGGGCTGCGCTACCACGGCGATTCCCCCCTGGTGAGCCAGCTTTACCACGAGGGTTTGGTTGAAGCCGTGGCAGTGCCCAATATTCCCACCTTTGAGGCAGGGGTTTTGTTTGCCAAGGCCGAGGGCATTGTGCCTGCCCCTGAATCTTGCCACGCCGTGCGTGCTCTGATCGACGATGCCCTGCATTGCAAAAAAACCGGCGAGCCACGTTGCCTGTTTATGAACCTCAGCGGCCACGGGCATTTTGATATGGCCGCCTACGATGCCTATTTTGCAGGCAAGCTGGAAAACTACGAATACCCTGAAGAAGAGATTCAAAAATCCATTGCCCGCCTGCCCAAGGTCAACCCGCCGGGGATGTAGGGTTCAGGAAACTCTGAAAAACTCAGAGTTTCCTTAAACGTTCCCGCGCTGCGCCTGTTTCCTTTGCAGGGGGCGTAACACCTGGCATATCTCTGCCCCTGCCCCCTGCTTTGGGCTTGACGGATGCCCAGGCTTGCCACAAGCTGATCCTTGGCCGGAATCTGCCTGGATTCCTATTTTTTTGATTTTTCAAAGAGTTGGCTATGAACCTTCTCATTGTAGGGGCTGGCGGGCGCGAGCATGCCCTGGCCTGGAAGGCGAAACAATCCCCCCGCTTGGGCCAGCTCCACCTGACCCCCGGCAACGGGGCCATGGCGGATTTGGGGCTTTGTTGGGGCTTGACCGAGGTGGCTGCCATTGTAGCCAGGGCCAAGGCCGAAGGGGTTGACCTGGTGATTGCGGGGCAAGAAGACTACCTGGTGCAGGGCCTGACCGACCAACTGGCTGCCGTGGGCATTCCCTGCTGCGGGCCAGACCAATGGGCCGCCCAGCTGGAAGGAAGCAAAGCCTTTTCTAAAGGCT
>Ga0208246_1001694_pt1 | contig 11600 bp, 1 predicted proteins | sample RifOxyD2_FD_184039 | JGI IMG/M metagenome (GOLD analysis project Ga0208246, IMG submission 184039) | Soil microbial communities from Rifle, Colorado - Rifle Oxygen_injection D2 (SPAdes) | ecosystem: Environmental > Terrestrial > Deep subsurface > Rock core/Sediment | place: Rifle, Colorado...
GTTCTATATTGTTTACATTATCTGTTGAGTAGTAATAAAATGTATATATTCCATCTAAGTCGGTTACGTTAAATGTGGAGTTATATTGTATATATACTGGTATAGCATATGTTGAATCGGTAATTGAGTATACAGTTTCTTTTATCCCTGACGGTATTGTGCCGCTATCTATTGCTACTAATTTAAATATAGAGTTTGAGGTTATGTAATTACCAGTCCCGTCTGTTGCGGGAAATTTCGGATCAGAAATAGTAGCAAATGTTTCGGGTACGCTGTTGTCAATTGTTATTGTTAATGATTTTTCTACCTCTTGATTTAATAAGTTATCATAACTATGATAATATATTGTGTGTTCGCCTTCAGATAAATTATCAAGCGAGATAGTGGGTCCGCCGGCTGGCGGAGTAGGTAGTGCGATAGTGTATGGACCAGAATCTATCTTATATTCAGTGTACTTTACTCCACACCCTGCAATCCCAGAACTAATTTCTGGATCTGTTGCTGTTAGTGATATCTCCGTTTCCGAACTAACAAATATCTTATCCTCTACTATGAACTCTGAACCACTTACTATGAACTCACTCTCTGGTGTCGTGTTATCAACATAGAATGTGGCACAGTTTACTAACTCAGTATTTCCAATAACATCTGTCGCATAATAACTTATCGTGTGCGTCCCTTCTGGTAACGTTATGGTACCCACATAAACTGTGAATGACGAATTGCCTATTGAGTAATATGTTTCTTTTACTCCTAATCCGATACCATCTCCTACCTCTACTAAATCATCCACCGCTGTCAACTCAATCTGTGTCTCTGATGTTATATATGTTTTGCCGTTTTCTGTATACTGTTTACCGTGTACTGTATACTGACTTTGTGGTGGTTTATTATCATGCAATACTTCGAATTTAGCGGTTGTTGTTGATGAATGATTTCCTGCCCAGTCAGTTGCTTCTACTGTAAGTGTCCAGAACCCATCGTCGATATCTAACGGATTAATTTCTATCCCACCACCCGGCAATCCCGCTATTGCACTATTTACACTTATCGTTGTTCCTTCTTCTAAATCCGTCAGTATTGCAGAATATATAGTCGCCGGGTCAAGATTGTCAGTAACATTGTAACTTATTGTTATTGTAGAAGTATTTATAATAAACCGTTCTCCACCTAAAGGTGAAGCAATTGTTATTGCCGGCGGTGTATTATCAACAGTAACATTTATCTGGTCAGTTGCAGATTCCGCAAGCGAATCGTACGCAATTGCTTTAATTGTATGTGTGCCATCTGATACTGTTGTTGTATCTAAACTCCAATAATATGTTGCCAATGAACCGGTTAATGTTGAGTATAGAATATCGTCTGTATATAATTCTACTTTTGCTATTTCAGTACTGCTTATTACTGAGACGCTAATGGATATCGTACTATTTACAACTATATTATTTAAAGGATTTATTATCTTTACTATTAGTGGAGTAATAACATTGGTAGAGGATATTACATCAAAAGACCGGTTTCCACTTGCAAGAAGTATTCCAGCCTCATCGTGCAAATAAAATCCATATATAAGTTGAACACTACCTACTACATGAGTAGATATACTGCCAGTAAACTCATAGATATTTTCTCCTTGGTTAAGATAAACATATGAATTACAACATTCTAAATAATTACTATCATTTTTTATCCATCCTTTAAATACAACATCGTATAACCATTGATTTGAATCAATTTTGAATTTGATTTTGAACGTTTCATCCTGAGTATATGTATCTTTATCTAAAACACATTCTTTAATTTTCACCGTATAACCTGCAACATCTATCGGATATTTTGATTCAATATTATTTTCAGGTTGTGATGCAGGTGTAAAACTCGTATCTATATAATATGTACCGGTTCGCATTTCCCAAGGCAAATTATATGTTATATTAAATTGCTCGGTAGTTGTTAGTGTCAATGTCTGATTATATCCGGGTGCTGTTATTTCAAACTCTCCGGTTGTTTGAGGAATTACTGTCATTATAACCATTTCACCTACATTAAATACTTGCTTATTAAGATAATAAGAAATATCTTTTTGTTTTTGATTCAAATAAATAGTATTTAAGTACAAGGCTCTACCTGTTTTTAGGTAGAATCCATAAAATACTTTTTTGCTAACAAAATCTTCGCTGGGAACTGGTAAATTGAATTGTAATGTTTTTAATTCATTGGTTATAGTAAAAGTATCGGTTGTAATTGTAAACGTATCACAAATAACTTGTAAAAATACATCTGGGTTAAGTATATTTCCGCTATTTACATTTAATGTAAGTTGCGCGGTCTCGCCTATATCATATAATGTTCTATCAAGTGAAGCATCAACATTTAGTTTATAGCCATAAATATGTATCGGAAATACTTTTTCTACTATTTTTATATTTTGGTCATTTGTTATATTCACACTGCAGGTATAATCTTTCTCCTCTAAGTCGTCTGGGATTGAGAAATTATATGAAATTTCTTTTTCTTCATCTATTTCTAACCATAGTTGTTGCGTTTGGTTAGCTATATCACCAATACTTAATCCAACGTTGTATGAACCGGCGGCTGTTCCTATATTTCTAATATTTACAACGATACTTCCTGTACTACCGACAATATAAGTGGATATCGGATTAATATTCGTGATTTCAAATTTTGGAGTTAAACTGAAACTTTGTTTCTTTTCAGCAATAACATCACCGCTATATAAAGCTTGAACAGTTGCTTCATATGAACCTGCTGATGCATTACCCAAAGGAATATAAAAATACAGTTGTTTTTCTTGCCCTAATTCAAGTGTAATATCCTGATCCTGATTAGCAAATCCAGTATTTAAATTAACCGAACCTTTAAAAACGTTTGCCCCTGTATTCTTTACAGTCACTGTTATCGGTAGATTATTGTCTATTCTTGCTCCTACTTCTATCCCTGTTATACTTACAATATTATATTTTGCTACTCTAATAGGTATGGTTCCAGAAATTAAATTGGATTTGTAACTAAGAATATAATCACCTGATAACATATTTTCAAAAATTAAATTATCTGATTTTTCTGTATTAGCAGGAATAAAATATGATTTTGTTATAGTAGTGTTGTTAATTACAAAATCAATATTTATTGGTAAGTCCATCGTACCTGCATTAGTTAATGTAAATGGTATTTCTATTATACCTTCTGAATAAAACATTTCCGGATTAAATGTGATATTTGGTATTACTCCTAACTTAACAAGTTTATTAACAGTTTTAGTAACATCACCGGTTAAAGAAACATTGAAAACTGAATCTTTAGTTATAGTAAAAGTACTTCTAACCATTTTTGATTCGCCGACATTAATAGATAACATTGATATTTCATCAACAAAATCAAGTGAAACATTAGCAGGCAATTTACTATTATTATTTAGAAGAACAACAAGTTCAAATGGTTCATTATAATTCACTATATCTGGTCCTGCAACAAACATATCTAATTTTGGTTTCTCTACATTCACATAATCTTTAATTACAATATCTTTGACTTTTCCTTCAAGTTCAAAAGAAGTATCTGCAATAATTTGTGTGGTAAATGTCCTAGTAGAACCTGCTGATAAATTAAATGTATCATTAAAAATTGGATTACCATTTTTTGTAAGTGTCAACGTAAGATTATTTTCGTCCAGTAATCCACGATTTATTACTTCTCCAGAAATCGTTATTTGTTCACCAGTAATATACACATTTTTATCAGTTTTAAATGTCAAATAAACGTTGGAATCGGTTATATAAAAAGTATTTTGTCCCTCGTTAATTACCTGTCCTAAAGTTGATTTAAGTGTTGATTGTATAGTAAATTTACCTGTTTCTCCTAATTGTCCAATATCCGTATTTACGCTTGCAAAATTTGCAACATTCACTTGCACATCTTTTGTCCATATCATTTTGCCTGTTTGTAATCTACTGACTCCTTTATCAGTACTAAACCATACACAATCATTACCCACAGATATAAAAAAGATATAATTACTAACTAATCCATCAGCGGTTGTAAACTTTCGAATTGTATTATCTACTTTATTATATCTTAATACCCCATTGCTTGTACCTAACCAAATATAATCACCATCTATTGCTGCTGAGTTAAACCAACCTGCGAAATAATAGCTTAAGTCAATGATTCTGTTCCAACTATTAGTTGTTTCATCATATCTAATTAGACTATTTCCATCACTAAACCATGTATAATTTTTATCAGCTACTAATGGCACTTGGGTAACTTCTCCTATTTCACTTGTATCAAAATTAAATTGAGGTATAGTCGAATATTCAGAGAGATAATACCATATCGGATCAAACTTATCATTTATTTTATCATATCGTAATAATCCATAATATCCTGCAACGCAATAACCTTCTATCCATATATATTTTTCACCTACAGTAAAATAATCAATTCTGCCATATCCCTCAATCAATGTTTTCATAGTGTCACTAATTTTATCGTAACAATATAATCCTACAGCATCATAAACTGTAAACCATATTTTATCACCATCTACTACCGCTTTTGTAATTCCATAAAAGTTACTAAAAAATGATGATAAATAATTTTCGAACTTATTATTTATTTTATCATATCTAACTAATTTATGATATGACGAATATGGAGACCCACTATCAAATAATACATAATCACCATCAACCGTTAATGGATATGCTGCATTACTTGGCAATCCATCAGCAATTGTATAATTTATCCATTTGTCATTAATATCATCATATTTACTAATACCATTCATACTACCAAACCAGACATTATTACCATCGATTAGTGGTCCTGCAGACATACTGGAACCCCGGTAGGTAGTTGTTCTATTATCTGCTAACCAACTAAATGTCTTCCATTCAGCCGTTTTGTCATATTTACTAACTCCCTTCCAAGTACCAAACCAAACGTAATTACCATTCACTAAAATAGAAACAACATCATTATCTATTAATCCATCATTAGTTGTAAATGTTCGCCAAATATTATTTAGTTCATCATATCTGCTTATCCCCTTATCTGTCCCAAACCAAACATAATTATTGTCTTTTGAAATCGATTGAACTTTATTGCTTACTAATCCATCAGCAGTTCCATATGATTGCCAAGTATTATTTACTTTATTATATTTACTCACTCCGTTATCCGTTCCAAACCATATATAATCATTATCTACTAACAAAGAAATTACGTTATTACTTATCAATCCATTTGTTATTGTGAATACTTGAAAAGTATTATTTACTTTATCATATCTATCCACTCCATTATCTGTTGCAATCCAAATATAATCACCATCCAATGCCATTGAATTTATACGAGAATAACTTTTAGAATTCCAAGTCCAACTCATATTTACTTTATCATATTTAATAAAACGTTCATCCCAACCATACGCTTCTTTATGCAACCATATATAATTCCCATCTACTAAAACTGAAGAATAATTTCCATTATAATAATGTATATATTGTTGCCATTCCGAGCTGAGTTTATCGTACCTATAAAAACCAGCTCCAGCAACCCAAATATAATTACCATCCAAAGCTATTGATGAAATATCACCAATAATTCCATAACCATAATCAGTATACGTATTAGTAAATACCTGCCATTTATCGTTTATTTTATCATATTTACCTATTCCACTTGAACCTCCAAACCAAACATCATCTCCATCTAAAACCATTGAACGAACCGGATTCCCAATAGTCTGATAATTTGTCCATCCGATACCACCACCATATACTTTAACATTCAAAGTAGCACTATTTATATTTTTATCTAAATTAGTAATATTTGTTATTGCCCTTACATTTTCATTTAGGTCGTATATATTTTTTTCTGTAGCAACTTCAACCGCTGCTTTTACCCCATCTATATTCATTATTTTTTCCCAACTAATTTTTTCGTTATCTCCCAATTCATTATAAACTATAGAAAAATAATACAAGCCACTAATAACATCAGGAACAATAAAATTTATATTCCCGGTTCCTAAAGGTTGAATAATATTTGTCATTCCAGTATTTTCATAATAAGTATTTCCATCTCGATCTTTAATTTTTAATACATAATCATATTGCACCGATGGACCTGCAATATTTGTTATATTCAATGATCCTATCTCACCAGCATTGAATTCAGATTTTGATAGATCCATTTTTACTTTAGTTCTTGAAACATTAAAATAATAATTCCACTTCATAACTAAGTTATTCATGGATAATTTTACTTCCATAGCGTGTTGACCTAATGATATTGTATCAGGTAGAATTAAACTATTAGGTAAAGTCATATTCTCCCCTGGGTTTAGTGTAATATTAGTACTATTACTAAAATTTGCATCTGGTATAGTTATAGTAACCAACATTGAATTAAGATAAAACTCACCAGTGTTAATTATTTTTAAATTAAAATTCATACTACTTTTCTTATAATATTCTAACTTATCAAAAGACAAATCAGGTACAACTGAACATCGAACTGGTATTTCTCCAAAAGTTGTTTCACTTTCATAACTTGTAACATAATATATTTTATAACAACCGAATTTTATTATATTTATCGGAACATCAAAAGTAAGATTAATATTTTGTCCTGCTATAACTGAGCCAAAATCTTTTTTATCAACATATATTGTAACATTTTCAGGGTCAACTACAGTAATATTTAAACTACCTGATGATACATTTATTAAACCATTATTTGTTAAGTTGAATGAAATCGGATTATTGCCTGTATTAAAAACTGTTGGTAATGTTTGTATCTTTGTTAATAATCTTGGTCCCGGTATCTCAAAATACGTAGAATCAGCACTTATTTTCTTATTTTCCCTAGTTATTTCGCAATAAGTTGAATATGGACCACTTATTGCAGTATTCGATAAATCGAAATACAAAGTTTGATTATATATTGAAGTAAGCATTATTGATTGTGATGAACTAAATACAATATTATTTAAAGAATCTGAAACTTTTAAATTCATAATTACATCGTAGTTTACTCCAGTTTGATTTGTTAATTTAGCATCTATTCTTACCTGTTCACCTTTAACATATTCGGGTTTATCACATGTTATTTCTGTTGATACTTCCGCTTGTTTCACTGCACACACTATAGAACTATCTCCTAAAAGTATTTCTTGTTCGTCATAAAAATGTGTACAAAACCGCAACCAATTAGCATAACGTTTGTCTATATTATTTACTGTATGTGGTATTGATATACTGCTATTTGCAGAAATAGGAAAAACTCCTATTAATTGCTCACTACTGCCTTGTAAACCACCTTCAACTTTTATAGTTTTATTTGTATCCCCTCTGTTCCAAATGTTTATAATAAATGTTACGTCAGTTCCCACTAACAAAACATCTCCACTGGGACTTACAACTGAAAAACTTAAATCAGGTGACGGCTGAGAATATCTTAGTGATTGTGTTGGTAATGTTGTAGGATCCATGGCATATTTAATTATATTTTCAATTAATGTATTTTCCTCTACCGTAATTCCACCCGCACCATACCGCCAGTCAGTATATAACGTCGTTGCTATTATCCTTCCCCTAACCTCTCCCCCCTCTCCCCTAACCCCTATTTCAATCATCGCAGGCATACTATTTTTTGTTCGTCCTAAGAGAACTTTTGCATCTAATGGCCAATTCGTAAAATATCCGTCTACTGCTACATTTAAACTTACATTCGTTTGTCCATTAAATATCGGGCTTATTTCATTTATATATACAGAATTAGATTGACAAGACTGGTCTTCACTCCAACCGAAACCTGAAAGGTTGGCACCTCCGGGTAGTGTATTAAATTCGTACCCGTGTTGTTGAGTAAGACATATTATCGTGCCGCCTTGTGCTGTGTATTCTGCTAACTTTTGTTTAAATGTCGCTGAACTATCTAAACCCATTAGTCCAGCAGAACCGATTAGAAGGACTTTTAGGTCGTTTATACTTCTTCCTGGTTCATTGAGGATTGTAAGGTCGTCTTTTACAACACACGTTGCTATTCCTTTGTTACCTAAAAGATATCCTAAACCTATACCCCAACCATTGCTCAATATGCCTATTTCTGATTCTGAATCATACAACCATGTTCCAGGATACTGTGGACTTGATACCGAATATGTGTCATCTGGATTATCATTAACTCGTTCACCTGATACCGATGCGATACATTCTACTGTCTTTGTTTCCCCTTTTGCTGTTACCTTTACCTTAATTATCATATTGGATACAGCACTATTGTTTGTTACATTAAATGTCATTGTATTCGTTGTTCCAGCAGGGATATTTATACTCGGTGTGTTTGGGTTTAATGCACCTATTGTCCAGCCGGGAGTGCCATCGCCGACTATTTCTATACTATGTATCTCAGCATTTTCGTATTTATTTTTTATTTCTATTTTATATGGTTTTATTAGGCCTGATGATATTTGTTGTAAAGGCGGTGTTACCTTAACGGGTGGGGTCGTGTCTATGGTAAAAGGCAAGGTAACAACATAATCTTGTATTACAGAATCTTCTGGATTACCGTCGTCATCCTTAACGGATAACTGCATGGTGTAATTTCCATCCGCTAACATACTACCACCAATTTTTCCATCCCATAATCCAGGAGTAACATCTACTTCCTTTGGAAGTTCTTGACCTAATCCTAAATTTACAGATTCATTATCTCTTAATTTTCCTTGAGAAGTTCCATCTTTAAAAACTTCCAATGTATAATATACTTTATCTGTCCTATTTTCTATCACTTTGAAATTTATATTTGTCCCCTGATTTGGTCCAATGACCTGGTTAGAAAATGTAAACGTTTTTATTAATGGTGGTAAAAGCTTAGAAACAGAAATCAATGCCCCCGCAGTATGGGTAACAGCCGCGCCTAACAATTGTCGCATTAGAACACGTTCGGTCTCACCCGCTCCTGACCATGATGTTGGGAACACATCGGTTCTTCTTCCCTCGTCATTAGGGGGTCCGCCATAATTACCACTGTGTTCAACGCCAACTGTTCCGAAAACCCAGTATTGTCTCCAATAATCATCCGCTGTGGCCTCTAAGGTATAATATTTCATTGCATAATAATTATTTGTTGGATTAGTCGCAGCTACAGTTCCAGTAATATTTGGATTGTAATTATAATAGGCAAGTTGTTCCATATTATCCATCCAACCAACTGTACCGTGTAATATTTCACTAGCATGTGCAGGTACTGCTTGGTCTTCTATTAAATGCATCATCAAACTAACATAATAATATGCACTCCAGTCACCAGTAGCAAAATCCTTGGCTTTATACTTTTGCTGTGCATTGTACCACCACAATTCAATTGGGCCTCCATTCAAAGTAGAATTACCATTGTGTGCTCTTGAATCATCGGTAGTACCTGAAGTCCAATCACAAATATCGTTATTAAATTTATTAATATCGGGATAGGATGAGCCTAAAATATTTATTGAACTTTCTGTTAATTTATGATGTGTACTGTCAAAGAGAACTGTTGCACTCCACCAAGCAAAAACAGTAGATATCATAAAAAATAAAAATATTAATGATAATTTGCGTTTATGTTGTTTCTGCACTGTTATAAACTCCTCAGATCAATTAAAAGATGGATATTTTTTTTCATATTCTGCTCTTCGTTCGATAAAAGCATCTTTACCTTCAAATTCATATTTTTTTGCCGTTAATATATACAAAGATACAAATGCTTCTTGACGAACTCGCAAGTTCCCATCTTTCAACGCCTTTTCTAAATAAGGTATGGCATTTTTTATTTTTTTATAACCTAATGCTTTAGCAGCATTAACTCTAATAACATATACAGGGTCATTTATAACAAGTTTACATAATATATTTTCGAATTCTTTATTGTTAGTCTTCTTCATACCATCTATAGAAAAATATCTTACATTGACATCTGTATTACTACTCATCTCTACGATCTCATTAGTGTCACTATCATCTGCCATTCTAATATATGTCCCTGCGGATTCCTGCCTAACATAATCTTCCTTATGTTTAAATAGTTTTTTTAAATATGGTTTTGCTTCTGGGTTTTTAATAGTAACTATCTGCTTTGCTATCTTAGGCCATTTATCTTTTTTATTATCGTCTTGTAAATCTTGTATAACTTTTTTTGCCTCATCTATTCCCAATCCACCATAATTTACTTCTTCCCCCTTGTATGCTTTTTCTTGTATTTTATTACTGTCACTCTTATCACCTATCTGTCCCAGGGCTTCAGAAGCAACAAATTGCATGCCTTTAATATCTAAATACTCTTTTATTATCTCTACAGATTTTCTGCTCTTTAATTCACCTAATTTTCTAATAATAGACTCAATATTCTTATGCCGATACATCATCTCTTTTTCTGTCTTATCAGATGACTTTCTTCCTTCTATTTCTTCTATAGTTTTTTTCTCATCTTTTAGAATCTTTATAAGCGTTCCATCTAATTCAGCCTTGTTTATTTTCTTTGTCATATTCATTGCTGCATCAAATTGCTCTTCATCCCACTTTTTATTTAATACAATGTTTCTAATTTGTTCCGCATCTTCTTCGGTCTGGGGAACCGTATTATTTAATTCTTTTATAATCCCCTTACGCTGTACACTGTCTTTCTGAGTGCTTAACTCCTGAAATAAAGCCTTGACTGATCTCTTTTTCTCTCCTTTGCTCTCTGCCCGGACTGTTCCTGTTGTCATTAGTATTACTGTTAAAATTATCCATACTATCCTTCTCATAACCAATCCTCCTAAGTTAAATTATTATTCTCTATTATAAATCTCAAATATATTCGTATTTGATACCTGTCCAGTAACAATTAGTCCCATTAACAACACTACCATCAAAAACATTGTCCTCATCTTTTTACTCTCCAAATTATTTTTGTTTCTATATTCTTTAAAACAAAAACCAGATTACCGTAAATAACAAGATTGTTCACATATTATTGTTGTGAACCTTCGGTAACCTGGCAATCCCAATTTCATAGGACCCAATGTTTTGCGAACTCATCCAGATTTCTCTGGAGTTGCCCTTTCGGGTTTTCACTTACTAAGTTAAAGAACTTACAACCACGTTAAAAGTATAAAGAACTTTTCACATCTTGTCAAGGCCTTTGTGCTTCATAAAATATATTGTTTCTTACATCAATTATTTAAAGTTATAACTTCAATAAAAATATGGTACAAAATTATATGTCTCGACTCAAAATTATAGTTTTTTTCAAATACCCATTAAATATATAGTGCAAGTATTCTGCTAACTTTTGTTTAAATGTTGCTGAACTATCTAAACCCATTAGTCCAGCAGAACCGATTAGAAGGACTTTTAGGTCGTTTATACTTCTTCCTGGTTCATTGAGAATTGTTAAATCATCTTTTACAACACACGTTGCAATTCCTTTGTTACCTAAAAGATATCCTAAACCTATACCCCAACCATTGCTCAATATGCCTATTTCTGATTCTGAATCATACAACCATGTTCCAGGATACTGTGGACTTGATACCGAATATGTGTCAT
>Ga0208246_1001695_pt1 | contig 11598 bp, 7 predicted proteins | sample RifOxyD2_FD_184039 | JGI IMG/M metagenome (GOLD analysis project Ga0208246, IMG submission 184039) | Soil microbial communities from Rifle, Colorado - Rifle Oxygen_injection D2 (SPAdes) | ecosystem: Environmental > Terrestrial > Deep subsurface > Rock core/Sediment | place: Rifle, Colorado...
AACCCGGAAATCCTCAAACACTTCTTTGCAGAAAATAGTAAAGGAACGATGGTCGAAGGGGCTGACATTTCAATTGAGTCTTCACAGGCAAGGGAATTGCGATTGTTGTCAATAGATTGTGAATAGTTTGATCGTGTCATTCTGAACTTGATTCAGAATCTAGTTTTTTAGCCTAGATTCTGGCTTTCGCCAGAATGACATAAAATAAGAATCTGGAGATTTGGGATCTGGGGAATTGGTATTTAATTATGTGTTATGCAATACCCGGGAAAGTAATAGATATAAAAGATAAGATTGCCACTGTCGAATATTTTGGTGAGCAAAAAAAGGCTATTAACGAGATTGATGATTTAAAAATCGGCGATTATGTCTACGCACAGGGCGGTTACATCATAAAAAATATTCCGCAAGATGAAGCGTTGTCGATCCTCTCTACATGGAAAGAAACTTTTTTTGAACTTCAGGAATTAGACCTGCGCCTTTCTCGCCTCGACCTTGAAAAGACGGGAATCGACAAAAGACTTGCCAACACCCTTGATAGGGTTCTTGAAGGTGAGATTTTAAAGAGAGATAATCTTCTTTATTTACTGAATCTGGAAAAAGATAAAGAATTGGCGCTCTTGTTTAAAACGGCCAACTTTCTTCGCCAAAAAAATCTTGGTAATTCCTGTTGTGTTCATGGGATAATCGAATTTTCAAACTACTGCTCTCAACGTTGTGCTTACTGCGGTATTTCAAGCCATAACAGAAAACTACAACGTTATCGAATGACTAAAGATGAGATTGTAAACGCAGCAGGAGTTGCGATTGAAACACACGGCTTTAAAGCTCTTGTCCTTCAATCGGGTGAAGATCCTTATTATTCAATAGATGATCTTTGCGGAATTATAAAAGAGATAAAATCGCGCTTTGCCGTTTTAATCTTTGTAAGTTTTGGTGAAGTAGGACTCGATGGCTTAAAAAAGCTCTATGATGCCGGCGCTCGAGGGCTCCTTATGCGTTTTGAAACCAGCAATACTAAATTATATGAGAAACTGCATTCTTGTCATTCTGGCGAAAGCCAGAATCTAAAATCTATTGATACGCGGATTGCGCATCTAAAAGAAGCATATCGATTGGGGTATTTGATAATTACGGGAGGGTTAATTGGATTGCCCGGACAGACAGATGAAGACATTTTAAATGATATCTTTCTTGCCAAAGAATTAAATACGGAGATGTATTCGTTTGGTCCGTTTCTGCCTCATCCCGCGACTCCCTTAAAAGATGAAAAAGCTCCAGACATCAAAAAAGTCTTAAAAGCACTTGCCGTTTGCAGGCTTGTAGGAGGCCGTGATGCAAAGATACTTGTAACTACGGGATTTGAAACTTTGCATAAAAAGGCAAGGGAAGAGGGTTTGCTTGCTGGAGCCAATTCTGTTATGTTAAATGTAACACCGGAAGAATTTGCAAAGGATTATACGATATATCCTAATCGTGCTCATGCGGGAGAATCGATACAAAATCAAATTGACGAAACATTAATGATACTAAGGGGGCTTGGAAGGGCTCCGACTGACTTGGGAATAGGTGGATAGTTTTGTGTCATACTGGCGTAAGCCAGTATCCAGTATTTATGATTAGATTTCGGCTTTTGCCGGAATTACATAAAACTGTTGATTAGTAAAAAATGATAAACGGCAACAAAATAAATGCTTTATTAAAAGAAAAAGAGCCTGATAAAAAATGGATTCGCGATATCGTTCAAAAATCTTTGGACAAACGAAGGCTCTCTTTAAAAGAGACTGCCGCTCTCCTTTCTGTTTCTGATACAGAGACATTGGAAGAGCTTTTTCTAGCGGCCAAAAAAGTTAAAGAAGAGATATATGGCAATCGCCTTGTCATTTTTGCCCCCCTTTATATTTCTAATCTATGTAAGAACGATTGTTTGTACTGCGCGTTTAGATCGACAAACAAAGAAGTTGATAGATGTTTTCTTTCAATGCTTCAAATAAAACAAGAGACGGAGGCAATTCTTAAAGCAGGACAAAAGAGGATACTTTTGGTTGCGGGTGAATCTTATCCCAATGACAGCTTTCAGTACATTCTAGATGCTATAAAGACGGTTTATTCAGCTCGCGACGGGAAAAACAACATAAGAAGAGTAAATGTAAATATTGCGCCGCTTAATATCGACCAATTCAAAGAACTTAAAAAATCGGGGATAGGAACATACCAATTATTCCAGGAAACTTATCATAAAGAGACATATGAAAAAATGCATGTCAAAGGACCAAAAGCTGATTATGAAAAGAGGATAAATACAATTGATAAGGCTTTTGAGGCGGAGATTGATGATGTGGGGCTTGGTGTTTTATTCGGTCTTTATGATTATAAGTTTGAAGTTTTGGCGCTTATGATGCATATAGAATATCTTGAAAAAAAATTTGGGCTGGGACCTCATACTCTTTCTGTCCCGAGATTGGAACCTGCGATTGGATCGTCCGTATCTTTAAAACCTCCATACCCTGTTTCCGATATTGATTTTAAAAAGATAATAGCGGTTTTAAGATTGAGTGTTCCCTATACCGGCATAATATTAAGCACTAGAGAAACTCCGGAAATAAGAAGAGAGTCTTTCTCTTTGGGAATTTCCCAGATAAGTGCAGGGAGCAGGACTAATCCTGGAGGATATTCAGATGGCGGAATAGAAAACAGAGAGCAGTTTTCTTTGGGAGACCACAGACAGCTTGACGAAGTTATCTTAGATGTTTGCAGAATGGGTTATATCCCGTCGTTTTGCACCGGTTGTTACAGACTTGGACGGACAGGGCTTGATTTTATGGAACTTGCAAAACCGGGGGAGATCAAAAACAAATGCCTGCCAAACGCGTTAATATCCTTTAAGGAATATATTTGTGATTATGCGTCAGAAGATGTTAAAATATTAGGGGATAAGATGATTTTGGATAGTATTGATAAAATAAAAAATGAGAACATTAAAAAATTTGTTATCAACTCTTTAGGGAATGTTGAGCAAGGAGCTCGGGATATTTATTGTTGAATTTTAAAAGGCCCGCCGGCAGGCAGGGGTTAAAGGAGTGAGAAAGTAATGCATATCCCAGATGGTTTTTTAGATCCTAGAATGTCGGTTGGTTTGATAGGGGTTGCTGTATTAACAATAGGATATTGCTTTAATAAAGTAAAAGAGGCCGTTACAATTTTAGTCCCAAGTAAAGCGCTTGAAGGGTTAGCCGCACAAAATTTCGTCCAGCTGCTTGGTAAGAGTAAGCGAGTTTTGTCAAAAGCAGGGGAACAAAAAATTTATAAAATGGGGATGGTTGCTTCTTTGGTCTTTGCGGCGCAAATGTTTAATTTCCCTATTTCTCAAGGGACTTCAGGGCATTTGATTGGAGGAGCTTTTTCTGTCGTAATACTTGGTCCTTTTGCAGGGGTACTTGTGCTGGCTGTTGTTGTTATGATTCAAGCATTATTTTTTGCGGATGGCGGATTGCTTGCAATAGGGGCTAATGTGATAAACATGGCTTTCTTTGGAGCATTTATCCCTTACTATTTATATTCTTTTCTAAAAAGTAGAATTTCCAAAAATTTAAGCATTGCTTTTGCCTCATGGTTTTCTGTTGTTTTGGCTTCTATTATTGCTTCTTTTGAAATTGCTATGTCAGGCACTGTTGATTTGAGTTTGGTTTTAAAATCAATGGTCAGTGTGCATATATTAATAGGTTTCGTAGAGGCATTTGTAACGGGTTTTATGGTTCAGATGTTTAATAGGATGACAGCGGAAGGCGAATAGTGATGAAAAAGATAATTTTATTTTCTATTTTTATTATAATTCTAGCCTCTTTTTTTTCTTCATCAAATCCTGACGGTCTTGAAAAAGTTGCCGAGAATTTAGGCTTTATAGGAAAAGCTTGCGATGGGACATCTTTTATGGAGGATTATACTTTATCTTTTATAGCGCATAAAGGCATTTCTACTGTTTGTGCTGGCGGAGCAGGTATTTTTTTGATTTTTCTGATTTTCTGGAGTACGACTAAATTTTTTAGAAAACCACTAAACTTTATTTCGTAGCCTCTATCTTTGCTAAAAAAGCCTTGTGATTTTTTTCACAAGATATTTGACATCGTTTCACAATATGCTACAATTAAATCACAACTGTGAATAACCAAAACCTTGGCAAACCATATATAATTCGCCTTTCAGAGTATAAAAACGCATTGGTACGTTTTAAAACTTTAGGTTTTGTTAAAGTGTTTTCTGATAATCTTGCAGATTCGGTTGGTGTGACCTCGGTGCAGGTTAGAAAAGATTTTTCACTTTTTGGAATATCGGGAAATCGCCGTGGCGGATATCTGGTAGAAGAACTTATCGAAAAATTAAATGATATTTTAGGGAAAAATGAGACTCAAAAAGTAATTCTTGTAGGGGCAGGCCATTTGGGAACTGCTTTGATGAAATATAAAGGACTTGAAAAAGAAGGAATTAAAATTGTCGCTTGCTTTGATATTGATCCTTCAAAGATAAATAAAAAAGCGGACCCCCCAATCCTTCCTTTTGAAGAACTTATTGAATTTATCAGAAAAAATGGGATTAAAATAGGGATAATTTCAGTTCCGGAAAATGCGGCACAGGAAGTTGCAGAAAAAATGATGTCTGCTGGAGTCAAGGGAATACTTAATTTTGCGCCGATAAAATTAAGAGGGATTGAAGATTGCATAATAAGTTATGTGAATATAGAACTTGAGCTTGAAAATCTTGTCTATTTTGTAAATGCGATGCAGAAGAGCAAAAAGAATAAAGGAGGCAGCAAATGAATCCTGCAATAGAAGAAAAAATTGATAAAAAAACGCTTGATACGGTAATAGAAAAATATCGGGAAAAACAAGGAGCTCTTTTAACTATTTTAGAAGAGACCCAAAAAACAAATAAACATAAATTTTTATCTGATAATGTCATGGAATATATTGCGAAAAAATTAAGGATTCCTCTTTCTCAAATTTATGGAGTTGCTACATTTTACGCTTTTTTCAATCTCAAACCCCAGGGGGAACATCTGGTTGTGATATGTCGAGGGACAGCCTGCCATACAAGGGGTTCCAAAGATTTACTTGAAAATACAGCTGATTTTTTAGGGCTTGAAAAAAACTTTCAAGAGGGTGAAACATCTTATACAACAAAAGACAACAAATTTACCATAAAAACTGTTGCATGTTTTGGACAGTGCGCATTGGCTCCGGTTATCGAAGTTGATGGAATAATTTACAGCAATGTAACTACAGATAAACTTAGGAAAATAATAAATTCCCACACCAACACCCCACCTGCTCGAGCGTAGTGGGGAATTTTGGTGTGGGAATAAATATTGCCAAAGGGGGCAAAAAGTAATGGAAGAAAAAAACTTGCAAACACTTAAGCAAAAAGGCCTCAAAAAACTTGTGCCAACCTCTTTTCCCCGTATTGCAGTGGGGGCGGGTACATGTGGGGTTGGCAATGACGCTGACAATTTGTATGTTGAATTTGAAAAAGAGCTTAAAAAACAAAAAGTAAAGGCATATCTTACAAAAACCGGATGTTTTGGATTTTGCGCGCAGGAGCCCTTGGTCAACATTTATTTGCCGGGCAATCCTCTTGTGATTTTGCATAAAGTTGAGGCTAAAGATGCGGAGCAAATTGTAAAAGATTTATCAAAAGGAGTTGTCCCTGTAAAAAAAGCTCTATGTAAAATTGAAGAATGGGATCATTTAACATCAGAATCAAAAGTATCTTATGGCAAAGGTTTGCCAAAAATTCCCGCCTGGAATGAAATACCGTTTTTTAAAAGCCAATTAAAACTTGTTTTGAGAGATTGCGGATTGATCAATCCGGAAGATATTGAAGAATACCTTGCAGTTGGCGGATATTCTGCCCTGCAAAAGGCTTTATCAAAAATGTCGCAGGATGAAGTTATTGCTGAAGTTAAAAAAGCAAAGCTAAAAGGACGGGGGGGCGCAGGCTTTCCTACCGCAATAAAATGGCAAATCATGAAAAATGCGAAAGGGGACCAAAAATATATAATCTGCAACGCGGATGAAGGGGATCCCGGCGCTTACATGAATCGAAATGAAATTGAAAGTGACCCTCATATGATATTGGAAGGAATGATAATTGGCGCTTATGCGACAGGAGTAAGCGAAGCAATTGTTTATGTAAGGGCTGAATATCCGCTGGCTGTTGAAAGGTTGAAAAAAGCATTAAAAGATGCTGAAAAGCTTGGGCTCGTTGGAAAAAATATTTTGAATTCAAGCTTTAGCCTTAATGTCACAGTTGTTGAGGGGGCTGGAGCTTTTGTCTGCGGAGAGGAAACTTCTCTTATTGCTTCCATCGAAGGCAAAGCGGGTCGCCCTCGGCCTCGTCCGCCATTTCCCGGAGAAAAAGGGCTTTGGGGCAAACCTACAAATATTAACAATGTTGAAACATGGGCTAACATTCCTTTGATAATTGCCCGCGGCGGAGATTTTTTTGCAAAAACAGGAACAGCAGAAAGCCCGGGAACAAAGGTGTTTTCGCTTGTCGGCAAAATAAAAAATACAGGACTTGTGGAACTTCCACTTGGAACATCGCTTGAGACAATTGTGTACGAAATCGGTGAGGGGACAGGAACCAAACGAAAAATAAAAGCAGTCCAAACCGGAGGGCCCTCGGGTGGATGTATCCCTGCCAGCTTATTTAAGACTCCTGTTGATTATGCTTCCCTTACGGCTTTGGGTACAATTATGGGATCAGGCGGAATGGTTGTGATGGATGAGGATAATTGCATGGTGGATGTTGCAAGATACTTTGTTGAATTTACTACCTCTGAATCATGCGGCAAATGCGTTCCCTGCAGACTGGGTCTTTATCAAGCAGGGAAAATTATAACTGGCATAACCTCCGGGATTGGTACAGAAAATGATTTGGGTCTTCTTCTTGAGCTTGGAAGGACAATTAAGCAATCAGCTTTTTGCGGATTAGGCCAAACAGGCCCCAATCCCTTTTTAACTACAATGAAATATTTTAAAGATGAATATGAAGACCATATAAAAGAAAAAAGGTGCAAATCCGGAATTTGCAAAGATTTATTCTTATCCCCATGTGAAAACTCATGCCCTCTTCATATAAACATTCCCGGGTTTATTCAATTATTAAAAGAGGGAAAATTGGAAGACGCGTTTGAATCTGTTTTAAGGGATAATCCTCTTCCTGCTACAACAGGTAGAATTTGCCTTTATCATTGCAAAACAAGGTGCAGAAGAAATGATATTGATGGGCCTGTCGCGCAGGGAGAAATTCACAGATACATAGCTGATGCGATGTCAAAAACCAAAAAAGATAAAATAGTTATAGACAAACTGATAAAAGAAAAACTTCCAAAAACCGGAAAGAAAATTGCAATAGTTGGAGCCGGGCCCGCGGGATTAACCGCCGCATTTTATCTTGTCCGTCTTGGTCATGATGTGACAATATTTGACGACCGCGCGAAAGCCGGAGGGTTTGTAAGATACGCGATTCCCAAGTACAGATTACCTGAAGATGTGCTTGACAGAGAAATCGGTTATATAAAGAATTTAGGAGTAAAATTCGCGCTTAAAAAGAAAATAGGGGAGAATCTTTCGCTAAAAGATTTGGAAAAATCTTATGATTCTATCTTTTTGGCAATAGGAGCTCAAAATGATTCTTTGCTTGGCATCCCTGGAGAAAATCTTTTAGGAGTTATGCCTGGCATTGAGTTTTTAAATGAGGTCGCACTTGGGAAGAAGCCAAAAATCGGTAAAAATGTAGTTGTAATCGGCGGAGGAAATTCTGCAATAGATGCCGCAAGAAGCGCCCTGCGTTTTGGATCTTCCGTTACCATTGTATACCGACGTGAAAAAGAAGATATGCCGGCAAATAGCACTGAAATTGAAGACGCGGAAAAAGAGGGAGTAAAATTTGTTTTTCTTGCGGCTCCAAAAACTTTACTTCCCGACAAAAACTCTAAAGTGACAACTCTTCAAGCAGAAAAGATGAAACCCGGCAGTTTTGACGCATCCGGAAGACGAAGACCTGTTGGGACAGGAGAAGTGTTGAATATTCCATGTGATACTGTAATTCTTGCAATAGGTGAAAAAGTTGGATCCGATTTTATAAAAAAACATGGTATAGAAATATCCAAATATGGGACTGTCGAAGCAGATAAATTAACCATGAAGACAAATAATCCAAAAATTTATGCCGGAGGAGACATAGTTTCCGGGCCTTCAAATGCGACAGCGGCAATGGGAGCGGGTAAAAAAGCGGCTGAAAGCATTGATTTTGATCTTATGGGAGAAAAACGATTCAGTAAACTGTTTAAAAAATTTGATTATCAAAATATCGCGCCTCAAAACCCCGAAGGCGGCAAAATGAAGAAAATAGATGAGCTTGCTGTGGCTCGCAGAAAAAAGAATTTTAATGAGATAATACTTGGTCTTTCAAAAGCCAATGCAAGCGCTGAAGTGATCCGCTGTTTAAGATGCGATGTCAGGGGAGGGCAATAAAATGGCTGAAAGAATATTAAATATAAAAATAAATGATAAAAATTATAAAGTTAAAGAAGGGACGACAATTCTTTCTGCATGCAAACAGGCAGGCATAACTATTCCGACCCTCTGTTATCTTGAAGATGTAGCAAAAGATGCCTATTGTTCGATATGTGTAGTTGAGGTGAAAGGTGCAAAAAGTCTAGTAAGATCTTGCATAGCAGTTATTACCGAAGGAATGGAAATAACAACGGATACGGATGCGATTTATGAAACAAGAAAGATGAATCTGGAGCTAATTCTTGCCAACCATCCACTGGATTGCATGACTTGCGAAAAAGCGGGCGATTGTGAACTTCAGGACTTGGCTTATCGGTTTGGCATAAAAAGAAGCCGTTTTTTAAAAGAGGAAGATGTTTTTTCTCCTCCTTCTGAAACATCATGGGATTCCAATCCTTTTATAAGAATGGAAAGAAGTAAATGCATATTGTGCAAAAGATGTACAGAAGCTTGCGCGAATCAAGCTGTTTTAGAAGCAATTGCAATATCCGGCAGGGGGATAAAAGCACAAGTTTCAACTCCTTTCAACCGTCCTCTTGAAGAAACAAACTGCCAATTTTGCGCGGTCTGTGTTCAAGCGTGCCCAACCGGCGCTCTTGTTGAAAAAACGCGAATTGCCAAAGGGAGAATAACTGATTTTAAAGTAACAAATACAATTTGCGCTTACTGCGGAGTCGGTTGCAACTTAGAATTATATACGGACAAAAATAATGACATTGTTATGGCAAAAGGATTATATGGAAATGATGTAAACAAGGGAAGAACTTGTGTAAAAGGGCGATTTGGCCATGAATATACAAATAGCAAAGAGAGGTTGACTTCTCCTCTTATTAAAGAAAATGGCAAATTCAGAAAAGCTTCTTGGGAAGAAGCCATTAAATACACGGCAAAAAAAATAAAAGAGGTAAAAGATAAGTATGGAGCAGATTCGATTGGTGTGCTTGGTTCATCAAGATGCCCTAATGAAGATAATTATGTTGTTCAAAAATTCGCAAGAGCCGCGATTGGAACAAATAATGTAGATAACTGTGCCAGATTGTGCCATTCATCAACAGTTGTTGGTCTTGGAATGGCATTTGGTGCTGGCGCCGCGACTAATTCCATAGATGATATGAAAGATTCAGATGTAATGTTTGTTATTGGTTCCAATATGTCAGAAACACATCCTGTTATGGCTCAAAACTTAAAGGCGCAACGCAAAAAAAACAGAGCCAAATTAATAGTTTGTGATCCTCGTTGCGTAAGCCTGGCAAAAGAAGCTGATATTTATATTCCTCACAATCCAGGTACAGATGTAGCTTTATTAAATGGGATTATGAATCAAATTATAGAGCAGGGTTTGGAAAATAAGGAATTTATAAAAGATCATACCGTGGACTATGAAGAAATTAAAAAAACCTTGAAAGGGTATGATCTGGAAACTGTAAGCAAGATTACGGGAGTTGATAAAAATCTTATAAAAAAAGCGGCGGAATTTTATGGAAAAGCGAAGTCGGCAATGATTTTTTACACAATGGGAATAACACAGCATACAACAGGGGTTGACAATGTTGTAAGTGTAGCAAATATGGCTTTAATTACAGGCAATATCGGAAAACCTGGAGCCGGAATTATGGCGCTACGGGGTCAGGCAAATGTTCAAGGATCCTGTGATATGGGTGCTCTTCCAAATGTCTATACAGGATACCAAAAAGTAGACGACCCGATTGCGCAGGAAAAGTTTGAAAAAGCTTGGGGAGTTAAACTTCCTAATAAAGTAGGGCTTGCTGTGACAGAATTTGCCGATAAAGCAATTAAAGGGGAGCTAAAAGCAGTCTATGCCATGGGTGAAAATCCATTAATGACGGAAGCAGATGTAAAACATGTAAGAGCAGGATTTGGGAAACTTGATTTTTTTGCAACACAGGAGATATTTCTTTCAGAAACAGGTGAAATGGCGGATGTTGTTTTCCCTGCTTCATCGACATATGAAAAAGACGGGACATTTGTTAATACAGAAAGAAGGGTGCAATGGCTAAGGCCGGCGCGCAATAAGCCTGATGGGACAAAACATGACTGGCAAATTGTTTGCGAAATAGCAACTGCCATGGGATATAAAATGGAATATGAAAGCACATCTGTTATAACAGATGAAATAGCCTCACTTACTCCTTCTTATGCCGGAATTCTACACCGAAGGCTTTTACAATCAAGCCTTCAGTGGCCATGTTTAGATGACAAGCATCCTGGAACGAAAATCCTTCATACGAATGGAAACTTTAAACGTCCTGATGGCAAAGGGAAGTTCCATGCGATTTCCTATAAGCCTGCGAAAGAACTTCCGGACAAAAATTATCCGTTTATTTTAACAACCGGAAGAATCCTTTATCACTATCATTCAGGAAATGAAACAAGAAGAGTAAAAGTTCTAAATGATTTTGTTCCAAGAAATTATGTGGAAATAAGCGTTGATGACTCTGCGAAGTTAGGGATCAAGGATAAAGAAATGGTAAAAGTTTCCACAAGACGCGGATCAATTGAACTTGAAGCTAAAATATCAGAGCGCCCCAAAAATGGAGTTGTGTTTATGTCTTTCCATTTTAGTGAAGCAAACGCAAATGTTTTAACAAACGGAGTTTTTGATCCGATTTCAAAAATTCCCGAATACAAAGTAGCGGCATGCAAGATCGAGTTGGTAAAAAAATAAATAGGAGGAAGATTGATGAAAGAAAAAAATGAGAATCGGGTAATTGTGGCGTTGGCAGGGATAGTGATGCAATTGATGCTTGGATCGGTTTACGCTTGGAGTGTTTTTAAGAAGCCAATTATGGAAGGACTTGGGTGGTCTGGCCCTCAAGTAGGATTGACTTTTACTTTGGCTATTTTATTTTTAGGAATATCTGCCGCTTTTGGCGGCCGTTTTGTTGATAAAGCAGGAAGCAAAACAATAGCAACAATTTCTGCGATTCTTTTTGGCCTTGGGACAATAATTGGAGGATATGCGGTTGCAACAGCAAATCTCTTATTGTTATGGATTGGATAT
>Ga0208246_1001704_pt1 | contig 11551 bp, 7 predicted proteins | sample RifOxyD2_FD_184039 | JGI IMG/M metagenome (GOLD analysis project Ga0208246, IMG submission 184039) | Soil microbial communities from Rifle, Colorado - Rifle Oxygen_injection D2 (SPAdes) | ecosystem: Environmental > Terrestrial > Deep subsurface > Rock core/Sediment | place: Rifle, Colorado...
TTGTTGAGGGATATTTTAGCTCTAGTGGAGATAATTCGATTTGAAACCCTTGTGTAGCCCTGCTGGCCGGTCTTCGCCCTTTGATTTTTGTTCCGAACGAAGTGAGGAACGAGGGCGAAGCAGCAGAAGCGAAACAGAGAAAAAGCCCCGCTGGGGGCTTTTTCGTGGTTTCAAATTGAGTTATCGTAACGCCTCTTTGCGCAGGAATAACGGCTCCGGCATTTTGTTCTCTTTGATCAAGATTTTTATTTTCTCCGCCGTGCCTGGCATGATCAGGCTTAACATCTCGGCAATCTCGGCCACTCCTCGCACCAATTCAGTGACAATTTTTTCAGCAGTGGGGCGGTCTTCTTTGATTAATTTAAATGGCTGAGTCTGCTGAATTTTGAGATCGAGTTCAGTAATTTTCTGCCAAATCACATCCGTCGCCTGGCCAATCTCAAAGACATCCAAAAATCCTGTAAAATCGGCCGGTAAACTGACAGCCCCGACAGCCACCGGATCCGCTAGATAACTCTCCGCCATCTTCATCACCCGACTGACCAAATTACCTAAACCATTGGCCAGTTTAGCATTATAAGCATTATGGAAACGCTCCCAAGTAAAATCACTATCTTCAAACATCGCCAACTCCCCCGCTACTAAGTAACGCAAGGCATCGGTGCCATACTTCTCTACTACTTCGAAGGGGTCTATGACATTGCCCAAACTCTTGCTCATCTTTTGCCCCCCACTGGTAACAAAACCGTCGATAACAATATGCTTAGAATTCGGCAAGCCGGCTGCCATCAACATCGCCTGCCACATGGCTGACTGCTGACGGAGATTGTCTTTGCCACAATACTGCACCGCGCCACTCGTCTCCGTCCACCACTTATTAAATCCACATTCTCCATCCTCAGGCCCGACTCCGCTAGAAGCTTCGTCGTGGCAAGGCCAGCCCAAAACCGAGACATAGTTCGTCAGGGCATCAAACCAGACATACATCACTTGGTCTGTATCATCTGGAACAGCAATCCCCCACGGCATCTTGGTGGCCAAACGTGAAATACTAAAGTCTTCTAGCCCCCGCCCGATCAAGGCCTTCATTTCGTTCATTCGCTCGGCGGGAAAAATAAAATCAGGATGAGCTTTATAAAAAGCGAGGAGTTGATCTCCAAAGGCTGAAAATTTAAAAAAATAATTTTCTTCATCCCGCAATTCTAATTCCGACTGTGGATGAAGTGGGCATTTACCATCTATCAACTCAGAGTCTGTTTTTTCCAATTCACAACCGACACAGTATTTGGTCTGATAATTCTTTTTATAAATATACCCATTCTGGTCACAACGACGCCAAAATTCCTGAGCGCCCTTTATATGATGCGGATCGGTCGTGCGAACAAAATTAACATCTGGACTAATCCCTAGTGGATCAATCAACCGGCGGAATTCCTCGGCTAGTTTATCAACATAAACCTGGGGGGTCTCACCCATCTCGATCGCTTTCTGATAAATTTTCTGACCATGTTCGTCAGTGCCAGTATTAAAGAAAACTTCTTGACCCAGTGCTCGATGATAGCGAGCGATAATATCAGCCCGGATAATTTCCATGGCAAAACCAATATGCGGTTTAGCGTTCACATAGGGCAAAGTAGTAGTGATATAAAAACGGTCAGGCTTAGTTTTCATGGTTTTCCGTCCGAGTACTTTGGAGACGAAAAAGTCCTTTGCGGGTTTCCATATCGTTGGCCATCTCCATAAACAAAGTCGCCATTGGTACCGCCAAAATAATTCCCAAGAAGCCGGCCAGCTTGGCTCCAACCACCAAAGAAATAATAACGATTAACGGCGGAACGCCAATAATTTTGCGCACCACCAAGGGGTAAATCAAATGATTTTCAAACTGCTGGACCACCACATAAAAACCGAGAGTCATCAGACCGACAGGCGCACCAATAGAAAAAGCAAAAATAACCGCCGGCACCGCCGACAAGACTGGGCCAAAAAATGGGATCAACTCAAAAACCGCAGCGAGGATCGCCAAAATCAAAGCATATTTAACGCCCAGTAAAGATAGCCCGAGAAAGACTAACGGCCCAATAATCACCCCGAGTAAAATCTGGCCCTGGAGCCAGCCACCGATTTTTTTCTCGACTCTCTGCCAAAGATCTAGGGCATAAGCTTCACTCCGCAGAGGCACGATAAGACGTAAAAACTCCTCCACGCCATTTTTTTGAACCGCAATATAAAAAGAAATGATAATAATTAAAACAAAACTAAAAACCCCATTAAAGAGAAAGGTGATTAGCTCCATCACATTTTTTGGGATCGCCGGTAAGAAAGAACTGACGTTAGAATTCATTAGATCATTGATGGAAAAATCATCAACAAAACTGGTCGAGAAGCCACTGACACTACTCCAGGCGCCACTACTTTTCATAAAGGAGTTCATTTTAGCCGGCAAAGTCTGAGCAATATCTAACATATCACCAAAAATCGGCGGTATAATGAAGTATAAGGTGCCTAAAATAACCGAGAAACCAATAATATAAACAAGAAGAACCGCCAAAATACGCGGAATTTTAAATTTTTCAAACCAAGTGGAGAAGGGTCGGATCGCGGAACCAAGGACAATCGAGGTCAACAAAACCAAAAAGATGTCTCGCAAATAATAGACAAAATAAACTACCGCCACCACCAAAACCACCTTCCAGAGAGTGAAAAAAGACAGACTGACCAAATTAGATTTGTCGTTACCATTCATAGACAGATAATACTATAGCTTAGCCCAATTGGCAAAAAAACACATTACTCGCTAACAATGCCGACGCTAGCCCCCTCTTTTGGTTCATTGAGAGAACTAGTGGTCAAGGCGCCACGACTAAAACTAACAGGAGTATTGGCAAAAGAATCTTTACCGGTCAAAACTGTGGCCGAGACCATCGTCGGAGCAATTCCTATCTGGCTCAAACTCGGAGTAAAAGTCACCTGAAAAGAAACTTCACGAGGCGCAGAATCAAAGCCAGAACCCGCCGGCAAGAGACCGAGTGCCCAGGTTAGCTGTCGGGTCGATGAGTTATAAGATAATTTTTCATCGGCCGGAGAGATGGTAGATTGCCAATCAACGTAGACAGGCAAGGTGGCCACGACTTGAGCTTCTTTGACTTCATTGTAAGGATTGGCCACCGACCAAACCACAGTGTAAGAAGTCTGCTGATCAACTTTAGGATTGACCGAGCCCACATTAGAAAAAGGGCCGGAATTAAAGAGTAGTTGAGTGGCCAACTGAGGGACAGACAGAACTTTGACTATTTTACTTATCTCCGTTCTAACAGTTTCGGATTGATTACTAGCGGTTTGCCTTTCGCCGGTGACAACTAACGTCAACTTGGCTTGCGGATTTCTCGCCAAGGTATCACGCAGAGAAGACAATGACAAAATAGAAAAAGTAAGACCGGTTTGTTTTTTATCATTAGGGGTGAGAGTCTCAAAATCGGCCGAGGTTTCTTTATTCCATAAGATCTTATCGTCCTGAGAACGATAAAACCCCGATACCGCATCGATCGACCGACGATTAATAATCGAGCCGTCAATTTTTAATTCTAGCTGTAGATTTTTTATATCAGTCGTCAAATTATTAGCCCAAGTAATCTGGCCATTGATATTCTCGGCCGGTAAAACAACAATTTCATCACCAGACTGATTGTTTAAAGCCAAATTCGCACTGACAAAAGGATTACGGATAACCAGATTTTTTAGAGCATCAGCATAAGCAAAAGCGGTTTGGCCATCTGTCTGATTTTGAGCCGGGCCCACCACAAAACGAAAACTCTTGAGTTCATTTTCCTGACCAGATAAAAAGCCAGTAATCGTAACTTTTTTCTTGGCTCCCGAAGCTAAATCGCCCAAATGCCAAACGTGCCCATCTGGGGCCGACGGGATATCAGCTGATTTAAATTGAAAGCCTGGCGGATAAGAAACGTCTAACAAGAGATCGGACAAAATGGTTGGGGAATTGGAAACTAGCTCAATCGTAAAATCAAACTCTCGGCCAGCATTCATCTCAGTCGGCAAATCGACGGCCATGGTGATCGGAGCATCACTAATGGTATAAACAAAATCTTTTTCTTTGGAAAAAATGTTATTTGATCCGACTAAACGATATTCAAAAATCAATTTAACTTTTTGTTGAACCCCTTGCCCGCCAAAAACCAAAGCGTCAAAACTTCGATTAACTACCTCGTCTTTTTTTATTGTCCCTAAATTATAATTTTCCCGAACAAAATTTTGAGTAGCATCAGTGGCCGATCGAGTGCCGTCAGGATACTCGACCAAAACTCTGGCCGCCTCCAAAGAGACTTTATTGTGATTAATGATTCCTACCTGTAAATGCAGGACGTCTCCAGATTTGACACTAACCGGTCCACGAAGATCGAGATTAATATTGGCATTGGAAATCAAATTACCCCCTCGTAAAATTACAATCGAGGCAATACCAAGAGAAGCCACAAAAAAAACGACCGCAATCACTAGAAAATTTTTGATTTTACGCCAAGAAGAAGATTGGCCCGGCTCTCCATAATCGTCGATGATGTCTTTGGACCAATCACTGGCATCGACTGACTCTTCTGGTGGCAAATTTGAGCGCTTCAAACGAACGTTGGTCAAGGTGCCTTGATCAAGCTTTTTTTGCAATTCATTTAGACTACTGGTTTCTTTTGAACTAGGTAAAGCCATAATTACCTTGGATTATAACATTACTGGCACTTCTCTTCTACCAATGTAAATCTTTGAGAATCTTGTTGATAAAGATAGTCGAATCATGATCCAGAGGTGGAGTCATGAGAGTGCTCAGTTTTTCCTGACTCCAATCCCCCTCCACTAAACTTGACCAGACAGGGCTGGATTCCAGATAACCGAGATGAGCCAACAACCGAAGAACCAGCATTTTTTCCACCACTGACACCAATTTATCTTCTGTGGAAATCTGAGCTAGCCAAGCAAAAGCCTGTTTAAGATCCTGAAAAATTTCCTGACTCTCGGCTTCCCCCGTCAGAACCATCAATAAACGGAAAATGTTACCGACTATCAATCTTTTTTTAAGAGAAGAAAAAGTGGCAGAAAAATCATTTCTTTTCTGAGCCGATACTAGTCGCCAAAATTCCCGTCCCCGGACTAGAGAATAATCACCAAAAGAATAGTCGGTAATATTGGCTCGCATTTTTGAGCTGGCCTTCCTCACCCCCTGAGCGACCACTAAGATCAAACCGAGATCGGCGGTAAACAAATATAATAATTTGCTATCCTCCCCCCTCGGACGATGTTGTAAAACAAAGGCTTCGGTGTGATAGAGGCGATGGGACATTTTTCTAACGAACCAAATCTAGCCACACTGGCTCTTCTTGGACTGACCCGACTGGCTCGCTGGTCGGTTCGGCCGATAAGAATTCAATATTATTCAATCCGGCCACCCGTTTGATTTCATCACTAAACTTTTCGAGCACTTCTCGACTCCTCGGCCAAACAAAAATTTTCAAGTCAACTTGATCACTAGGGACAAGGTTTTCTTGCTTGCGTTTTTCTTGAATTAAGCGAATAAAGTCCCGAGCAATACCTTCCTCTCTAAGAGCGGGAGTGATTTCGATGTCTAGCCAAACTGGCTCACCAGAAGCTTTGTCAAACAAAACTTCTTTGACATTGAGCTCATCCTTGATCAATTCCAGCAACTCAGTCTGGCCGGATAATTTGGCATCAGCAATTTTAAGACTCTGCAAAGGTTGGCGCACCTTGACCCCAGCCGACATGCGCATTTCCAAACCGAGAGCCACCACTTTTCGCACTTCTTTCATCTGGGTTAGCAATTCTTCATCGATGGCCAACGCCTCTGGCCAAGCTTCGAGGTGAACACTATCTTTGGCCTGTTCTTTAGTTAGACGAAGATAAATATCATCAGCCACAAATGGCGCTAGCGGGGCTATAATTTTAGCGGTGGTTAATAACACAAAAAGCAAAGTTTGGTTGGCCTGCTCCCTGACTTTTTTATCTTCACCGCGGAAGCGGTCGCGACTACGACGCAGATACCAGTTGGACAAATCATCAATAAAACTATCCAGCGCCGTCACCGCTCGATCTAGTTCATAACCATCAAATTCCTTTTCCACTTTGGCGAGAGTTTCGCCCAGACGAGACAAGATCCAACGGTCGAGGACATCTTCAGTTTTTTCTAACTTAATATCGCCACCCTTAATCTCACCATAAGTTTCCAAAAAAGTCACCACGTTAAGCAAGCGCGATAGAATTTTACGCTGAATTTCACCCACCCCTTTCTCTGAGAAATTGAGATCTTCCGCATGAACGGCTGGTGAGGCGAGCAAATAGAGTCGCAAAGCATCAGCGCTGTATTTGTTGGCGAGAACCAAGGGATCGGGATAATTATTTAAACTCTTGGACATCTTGCGACCATCCTCCGCCTGGATCAAACCATTGACCACTACATTTTTATAAGGACTCTGACCGAACAAGGCAGTACCGAGAACCAACATCGTATAAAACCAACCCCGAGTCTGATCCTGGCCCTCGGCGATAAAATCAGCCGGAAAAGAAATTTGTTTGGTCGGATCAAAAGTTTTCTGGCTATCACCAAAAGGATAATGGCTTTGAGCATACGGCATGGCCCCAGATTCAAACCAACAATCAAAAACTTCTGGAATTCTCTTCATCTGACCACCACAGGCGCAAGGCCAAGTTACCTCATCGATATATGGCCGATGATAATCCAAATCAAAATCGCTGTTGTGAGGGTATGGTTTAAAAGCTAACGGTTTAATTTCAGCATTTTTAAATTTAAAATCAGGCTTTTCTAAATTCTTAAGTAATTCCCTAGTATCAATACCGAGACCAGCAAAAGTTGTAATCCTAAGAGGTAAGCCGTGACTAACCAGTAAAATTCTTTTATTTTTATATTTATTTTCCAGCTCAAACAAGAGAGAAGAAACCCTAATCCTAATTTGAGATAGTGTTTCCAAGCCTGACTCTGTTTGTTCTGATACTAAATAGTACCCAGGCCAATTCTGGCCATCAAAAATTCCCGGACCGGCTTCTCTTAGACGATCATCAAAAATAATTTCATCAACTGGCAAACCAAGCTCGCCTGCTGTCAATTCAGCCGTCTCTCTGGCTCTCCGAAAAGGAGAACTAATAATTAAATCTATTTTGTCTTTGGTTGAAAAAATTTTGGCGCTTTCTTTAACTTGTGCGACGCCTTCTGCTGTTAAGGGATCAGTCGCCTCTTTGCCAAAACTAGTAACATTTACGATATTAGATTCAGCCTGACCATGACGCATTAACCAATAATTATTTTGAGCTGGACCAGTTGCCTCCTGCAAATCAACCAGCGAGCCAATGACTTTTTTCTCGCCACAAATCTCGCAACGCCAGACCGGCAAAGGAGCGCCCCAGAAACGGGTCCGAGAAATCGCCCAATCACGCGCGCCCTCTAGCCATTTACCAAAACGACCCTCTTGAATATGCTCCGGCACCCAATTGATTTTTTTATTTTCCGCTACTAGACGATCCCTGATTTTGGTCACCTCCAAAAACCATGACGAGGTCGCGTAGTTTAGTAGCGGAGTCTCGCAACGCCAACAGTGCGGATAGGAGTGAATAATTTTTTCCTTGGCCAAAAGAAATCCTTTAGCGGCCAGGATTTTTATAATTTCAATATCGGTAGCCTGTGGATTGTCTTTTGGTTTAACGGGCTGTCCCGCCAAGCCATCCCCCACTTCCGGCTTGAAGACACCGTTCAGGCCAACAGGCTGGATAAAAGGTAAATTTTCCTTCTGACCCAACTTCATATCATCTTCGCCAAAAGCGGGCGCGATATGAACGACACCAGTTCCATCCTCCGTTGTAATAAAATCAGCCCCGTATATTTTCCACCCATTCTCCCATGACACAGATTCACGCGGACTTAACGCAGATCGACGCCGGATTTCAGCCTCATTAGGATTTGAGTAGTAGTCAAAAACCGGTTCGTAAGATAAACCGATTAAATCGGAACCTTTAAAAGTTTGCTCAATATTGTAAACAGTAACTAAATTACCCCTAGATGCCATGACAGCCTCCAATCTACTTTTTGCAATAATGTAATAATCTTCGCTCTCTTCATTTTTGATTTTTATTTTTACATAATCTATATCCTTTCCTACTGCCAGCGCCACATTGCCTGGCAACGTCCAAGGTGTTGTTGTCCACGCGACAATATAAGTATTGTCTTCGTCTTTTACTTTTGAATTTTGAATTGCAGTTTTTAACTTTGAATTTTGAACTTTGAACTTTACAAAGACCGAAATATCCGTGATGTCCTTGTACCCCTGATTAACTTCAAAATTCGACAAGGTCGTCTCGCAACGCGGACAGATTTGCATCGCCTTGTAGCCCTCATAAATCAAACCCTGGTCGGACAAGTTTTTAAAAATCCACCAAATAGTTTCGGTATAAGTTGGATCCATCGTCCGATAATCATTGTCCATATCAACAAAACGGCCGAGACGGGGAACAGTTTTTTTCCACTCATCGGCGTAGCGCATAACACTAGCTCTAGCCTTGGCATTAAAATTACCGATGCCATAATCCTCAATATCTTTTTTGGATTTGAGGCCGAGTTCTTTTTCAATTAAATTTTCTACCGGTAAACCATGACAATCCCAACCCCAACGTCTAGAAACGTGGAAGCCCTGCATGGTTTTGTAACGGGGAATGACGTCTTTGATAGTGCCACCGATCAAGTGACCATAGTGTGGTGTGCCAGTGGCAAAAGGGGGCCCATCATAAAAAACAAACTCCTTCGCCTCGCCGAAGCTTTTAGCGGAGGCGGGTTTGGTTAAGCTTTGCTCAAAAATTTTCTTTTCTTGCCAGCGAGCTAAAATTTCCTCCTCTCTTTGAGCGAGAGCTGATTTTTCTGGCCGGTCGTTTTTCTCTTCCATGTGAACAATTTACCGTAAAAACGTGGTATTTACAACAAGAGTAACCTCAGATAACTATCGTTACCCCTTGAGCGTTTTAAACACTCAAGGGGTTTGGTTTTTATCCTTCGACTTCGCTCAGGATGATTTTCGTCAAAAAATGAAAATCATCCTCATGCGAGGATTGCTCCGCTGCGCGGGTTACATTTTCTCGGGTACAGCAATACCAAGCAGATTTAAACCTTTGGCTAAAATATTAACAGTTGCCAAAACTAGAGCTAATTTACCCTCCTCCCCCCTTTCACCCACAATTTTTTCCTGAGCATAAAAATTATTAAAGACGCTAGCTAGTTCATAGAGATAGGTGCAAAGCTGATGTGGAGCATAGTCGCGAGCCGAGCGCTCGACCACTTCCGGGAAACGGTAGAGATAACGGGCCAATTCCAAATCAACTTCATTTAAATCAGTCGGAGTGACCGGCTGTTTATCGGACTTGTCCAGCACAGCTTTAGCTCGAGCGACAGTATATTGCAAATAAGGGCCAGAGTTCCCTTTAAGATTTAAAACATCGTCCCAATCAAAAGTAATATCGAGTTTGCTGTCACGTTTTAGATCGTTATATTTTAAAGCCCCAATCCCCACTTCTTCGGCCGAATCAGGATTAAATTCCGAAGCCCGTTTGACGGCTTCGTTTAGCACCTCTTCCAACCAAATGACATTACCCTTGCGGGTGCTCATCTTGCCCTCGGTAAAGCGATAGAGTCCATGGCCAATGTGAACCCGCTGTCCCGGCTTGAACCAACCAAGCAAACGTTCAGCCTCGATAACTTGCTCAAAATGAAGTTTTTGTTCGGAACCGGCTTCATTAATGATTAGATCTGGCACAAATTCTGATTTTCGCCCAAAATCAGAAGCCAAGTCGCGCAAGGCGTACAGAGACGAGCCATCTTTTTTGGCCAACATCATGGGTGGCAACTTGTCCTCAGGAAAAAAGAAGAGCGTCGCCCCCTCACTCTCGTGGACAAAACCACTCTTTTTTATTTCTTCCAAAACGGGACCAGTTTTACCCTCGAGAAAACTTTCTCCTCGATCAAAATCAAACTCTACTCCTAAGCGCTGATAGATTTTAGAAAAATCCACTTTTGATAGAGCAATGCATTTCTGCCAAATCGTCACCGCTTCTTCATCGCCATGTTCTAATTTAGTAAACCAAGCCCGCGCCTCATCATCCAGACCATTATCTTTTTCAGCTTCTTCGTGAAAGCGAACATAGAGAGCTACTAATTCTTTAACTGGCTCGGCACTAGTTTCGATCTCCGCCAGGTTCCCCCATTTTTTAATCGCGACAATCATTTTGCCAAACTGGGTTCCCCAATCGCCGAGATAGTTGTGGCGAATAATTTCATAACCACTGGCTTCGAGTAGGTTAGCAACTGCCGCTCCAATAATCGTCGAGCGCAGATGACCAATGGAAAAAGGCTTGGCAATGTTCGGCGAGGAATATTCCACAATCGCCTTTTGGCCGACACCGAAATCTACTAGGCACAGCTCCCCGGCCTGTAAACTGCCGGCCGTTTCTATCAAAAACTTTTTAGTCAGAAAAATATTGATAAAACCTGGCCCAGCTACTTCCGCTTTTTCCAACCAATCATAGTTATTCAAATACAGATGTTTGATGATGTCGCTAGCCAGATCTTTCGGCAAACGATTATGCTTTTTTCCAAACACCATGGCCACATTAGAAGCGTAGTCACCCAAAGTTAAATCGGCCGGATGTTCCAGTAAAAAATCCCCCGCTGGCAAACTTAAAGTCCCCAGAGCGTCATTAACGGCTAATTTTATTTTCTCCCGAATGATCATTAACAAAATACTAACACACCAAAGCGTCTGCCACCAACCGAAAATTTAATTACCGATATAGCAATAAGCAACGACCGTTGCTTATTGCTATATCGGGATTTTTACGTATGTCCGACGTCTGCAAAAATTATTTTTTTGCTCTCAACACCTTGTCTATCTTCTCGGCAATCTTGACCATATCTTTTTCTTTTTTCCCGCGAGTAGTTTCGGCGGCGGTGCCGAGGCGCAAGCCAGATGGATCAGCAGGCGATCTTTTATCAAACGGAATAGTATTTTTGTTAACTATGATTCCCTCTTTTTCCAAACGCAGACTAGCCTCCCCGCCTGACACCCCCAGACCATCGAGCCAAGTATCCACCAAAAGTAAGTGGCTGTCAGTCCCACCAGAAATAATTCGCCAACCACGACGTGATAATTCTTTAGCTAAGGTTTGAGCATTTTTTACTATTTGTTTGGCATAGTTTTTAAAAGCCGGAGTGGAGGCTTCACCCAAAGCCACCGCCACTCCAGCTATCTGATTGAGATGGGGTCCACCCTGAATACCCGGAAAAACTGCCTTGTCGATCTTGGCCGGCAAATTGCGGTCATCGATTTTAGAAAAAATTAAAGCTGAACGAGGCCCACGCAAAGTTTTGTGAGTGGTGGTCGTCACAATATCGGCATAAGGAAAGGGCGAAGGATATACCCCACCAGCCACCAGACCGGCCAGATGGGACATATCCACCATAAGATGTGCTCCCACTGCA
>Ga0208246_1001705_pt1 | contig 11544 bp, 10 predicted proteins | sample RifOxyD2_FD_184039 | JGI IMG/M metagenome (GOLD analysis project Ga0208246, IMG submission 184039) | Soil microbial communities from Rifle, Colorado - Rifle Oxygen_injection D2 (SPAdes) | ecosystem: Environmental > Terrestrial > Deep subsurface > Rock core/Sediment | place: Rifle, Colorado...
CCCCCGCCAATATCATTAATGAATGACTTTTCAATCAAGATATTTAATAAATGCTACTTTAATCTTAAAAAATGGCGAGCGGGTTCTGCTACGGTACATTATGAACCTTTTTTTTATCCGCTGGATCGTCTTTTGGAATGGAATCGTTTATACGGCAAGAAAGGTTTTTATCAGTACCAAGCTTTAGTTCCACGAGCTAATCGCCAAGAAGTGATTAAGGCTATGTTGAATGAGATTATTCGCTCAGGTGAGGGTTCTTTTTTAGCAGTGCTTAAAACATTTAGCGATAAAGCATCGCTAGGCACGTTGAGTTTTCCAAAATCAGGTGTAACATTAGCCTTGGATTTCCCGAATAAAGCTGAAAAAACACTGGGCTTATTTTTGCGTTTAGATGCTATTGTGCAAGAAGCTAGCGGACGGCTTTATCTTGCAAAAGATATGCGGATGTCACGTGATTTTTTTGAAAAATCGTATTCAAAATTTTCAGAGTTTTTATCTTATCGTGACCCGGGGATTTCTTCTTCAATGTCACGCCGTTTGATGGGATATTAGCAGATGCAGAGAAAAAAAATTGTTATTGTGGGGGCGAGTTCAGCCATTGCTGAGCAATGTGCGCGTCTATGGGCTGAGGATCCTGCGGTTGATTTTGTGCTGGTTGGACGAACACTAGCAAAGTTAGAACTCATATCGGCTGACTTGTGTGTGCGTAATCCGCAGTCTCATATTACAAATTGGCAAGTAGATTTTATTGATCCTGTTAAAATTAAAGCTGTGGTTGACGCGATTGTGCAAACGGGGAAAGTGGATATTGTTTTAATAGCACAAGGCAGCTTGCCTGATCAGAGGCAATGCCAGGAAAATTTAAGCCTTTGCAGCGAAGCATTGAGCATTAATAGCATATCACCTGTTTTATTTGCTGAAGCTTTTTTAGGGCATATGCAAAAAGAAAATTCAGGAACCCTAGCCATTATTGGCTCAGTTGCGGGTGATCGAGGTAGAAAATCAAATTATATTTATGGTGCCGCTAAAAGTTTACTGGCGTGCTACGTACAAGGGATTTCGCATAGATTAGCGAAAACTAAGGTTAAAGTAATTTTAGTTAAGCCTGGACCGACTGATACACCGATGACGACTCATTTTAAGCAACAAGGTTTGCGCCTAGCTTCTGCGAAAACTGTGGCGTGTGATATCTTAGGAGCAATTAAATCTGGCAAGTCGGTAATTTATACCCCGGCTCGTTGGTTTTTTATTATGAAAATGGTTCAATATATTCCCCAGTTTATTTTTAAAAAAATGGATGTTTGATATGATGGAAGTGTTCGGTTATCTCAAAGAAAAGTTAAATTCTTTTTTGGCTAGCCGATTTTTTTATTGGGTTTTAAGAGTTCTTCTGGTTTCTATAATTGTTTGTATTTTTGTGCCTTTTTTGCCTTTAATGCCTGGTGTTGATACGGAAGCTTGGCGGGTAGCAATTAATTTTCTTGTGGCGCAGAAGTTAGCGTTTGGCCGGGATGTTATTTATACTTTTGGCCCATATGCTTCAATTTTCACTAGAGTGTTTCATCCGGCCACTGATAATTTGATGGTGTTCGGATCTTTGTATTTAGCACTCTCGCTAAGTTTTTTTTTACTATATATCATAAAGGATAGCTCATGGAATCTTGTGTTATTGATGATATTTATTTTGGTGTCTCTGATCTTTCCAATTGATGCACTTCTTTTCTTTTATGTTTTAATAACCGGAATCATTTGCTTTAAAGTCAATAAAAATTTTTCTTATCTTGGGAATTGCTTGTCTGTTTTTTTTGTTTTCTTGGCGTTTTTTTCTTTAGGTTTGATCCTTTTGATAAAAGGATCAGCTCTAATCTTATGTACAATTTTACTTGTTTTAGTTTCAATATTCTTTACCAGCGAGAAAAAATATTTTTTGTTAGCCCCAGTATGGGGAGGTATTGCTAGTTCCTTACCGTTTTTTTGGATTTTATCAGGACAGAAACTGATTAATTTACCGAAATATTTTTCTTCTATGTTGCCGATGATTTTCGGCTACAGTGCGGCCATGTCAAGTGATGGTAGTCTATTGGAGGTGGGCTTATATCTAATAGGTTCTCTTTCCATCTTAATTTTTATTTATCTCCAAAAAAGTCTTACTCTGATTGAGAGAGGATTTTTATTTCTAGTATTTTCTACCTACTTATTTTTAGCATTTAAAGAAGGTTTTGTGCGTCATGATTTGCATGCATTAACAGCAGCTAGCTCTTTGATATTCGCGGCCCTTTTATTAACGGTTTTATTTTATTCACGTTTTATTTTATTAATTTTAATTTTTTCAGTTTTTACTTACGCATCTGTTGAATATAACAATTCTGGTTCTTTTGAGAATGTATTATTGAGCTCAGAAAATACGTATCTTTCTTCATTTCAGGGGATAAAGTTACGCCTAAAGAACAAGCAAGAGTTAAATAGTCGTTATCTAGCTGGTATGGCCAGCATAAGAAAAAATGGAGAATTTCCTAGTTTTTCGGGCACTACTGATATTTATTCTAGCCAGCAATCCGACTTAAATGCCTCAAATAACCGTTGGAGCCCCAGGCCTGTATTTCAAAGTTATGCCGCTTACTCCCCTTGGCTGGCGGAAAAAAATAAGCAATATTTATTGGGTGTTTCTGCACCGGATAATATTATTTTCAGAATCGAGCCTTTGGATGATCGTTTTCCATCATTGGAGGATGGGGCGAGTTGGCCGATACTTCTGTCACACTATAAGCCAACCGGATTAAACAACGATTTTTTATATTTAATAAAGCGAAAAAAAATCAGTGTTGCTTCAGATAAAATTAATACACTGCGGAAGGGATACTATTCTCTAGGACAAAAAATCCCAGTTCCAGTTAATGCAAATTTAATTTTTGTTAAAATAAAAATCAATCCCAGTCTTCCTGGGAAGCTTGCTAATTTATTATATAAAAGCTCCCCACTTCATATAATTGTTTATCTTAATGATGGCGAAGCAAAAGAATACCGATTAATTCCTGGAATGGCGCAGGCGGGGTTTTTGATTTCTCCTTTTATTGAAAATACCCGCGATTTTGCTTTTTTGTACGGAAATTTGAATTATTTACTATCAAAAAAAGTTAGGTATTTTTCAATATCATCTGTTGGTGAGGCTTGGCAATGGAGCAAAAATTATGAGCTTGATTTTAAAAGTCTTGCTTATTCAGAAAATCCTGGCAATTTAAAATTATATAAGATGAACACTGTTTTGAAGACTGTTTCTGCTTCTTCAAGTTCGGCTTTTGATAGCTGTGAGGGAAGTATTGATTTAATTAACAATAAAAATCCCCTGACTTTTACTGACCCCAACATCTTTGGAGTGCTCAAGGTAGATGGCTGGTTAGCAACCTCTACTAAATTAGGTTTGTTTCCTAAAGAGGTTTTTTTAACCTTGAAAAATAGTCAGGAAAAAATTTTTCTGATTAAAACCTACTCTACTATCAGACCGGACTTAGGTTTGGCCTTTCACAACCCAGCTTTAAACTTTGCTGGTTATCATGTGATGGTTGATTTGGGGAGATTTTCGGGTCCTTATAAGCTTGGTTTAGCATTTATGCAGGGTAAAAAAATAAAAACCTGTTCTCAATTTCATATTCCCGTGATTTTGCATAAGGTTCGTTAATATGAAAAATAATAAAATTATTATATTAGGCGGTGCTGGATTAGTTGGTCAGAATTTAATTTATCAATTAAAGAATAAAGGTTATTCGCATATTGTTGTTTTTGATAAACACCGTGAAAATCTAGCTGTGCTTAGAAAATTACAGCCTGATATTATTGCAGAATATGCGGATTTGGCTGAGTCAGGTTCTTGGCAGGATCATTTTAATGAAGCTGAAACAGTAATTATGCTGCAGGCCCAGATAAGTTCTATGAAAGAGGACGATTTTTTGCGAAACAATGTGCATTCTACTTCAAATGCATTGAATGCGATGAGAAAATATAAAGTTCCATATGTGATTCTTGTTAGTTCTTCAGTAATTGAATCTGTGGCCGACGATTTTTACACGCATACTAAAAAACAGCAGGAAGATCTTGTGGTGCAAAGTGGCCTTCCCTATTTGGTGTTAAGGCCGACGGTGATGTTTGGTTGGTTTGATCGCAAGCATTTTGGATGGCTCTCACGCTTCATGAAAAAATCACCGGTTTTCCCTATACCTGGTTATCATTCTTGTATTCGCCAACCTTTGTATGTGGCTGACTTCTGCAATATTATTATTAACTGTATTCAGACTCGTGTTTATGGAAAAATTTATAATATTTCTGGCCGGGAAAAAATTGATTTCATTGATATTATTCGAGAAATAAAACGAGCTACAAAATCCAATATTTTGATTTTGCGTTTGCCAATCAAATTATTTTTCGGTTTATTGTGGATGTGGAGTTTGGTTAATAAAAATCCGCCATTTACAACGCAGCAATTGACTGCTTTGATAGCGAATGATGAATTTGAAGTGATTGATTGGCCCGAAATTTTTCAAGCTCCCTGCACTCCGTTTAAAGAAGCAATTGCAGAAACATTTACAGATCCTAAACATAGCAAAGTGATTTTGGAATTTTGAGCATGAATGAGAAGCGGCGAATTGCAGTATTGGGTGCTGGTCCTATGGGTTTGGCGGTAGCTTATCAGCTTGTTCTAGATGGATATCAGCCGATTGTATTTGAAGCAGATGATCGAATTGGTGGAATGACGGCTTCTTTCGATTTTAATGGTTTGGAAATTGAGCGTTATTATCATTTTCATTGCAGCTCCGATTATGCATTTTTGGAAATACTAAAAGAGTTAAATATTGACGATAAAATGCGTTGGACAGAAACCAAAATGGCTTATTGGTACCAAGATCGGCTGCAGCCTTGGGGGAATCCATTAGCGCTATTAAAATTTCGAGGCCTTGGTTTGATGGCTAAACTTCGTTATGGTCTTCATGCTTTTTTGTCTGTCAAGCGTAAAAATTGGCAGTCTTTGGATCATGTTGAAGCAACGAGTTGGTTGCGTCGCTGGGTAGGTCAAGAAGCTTATGAAGTATTGTGGCGAAAATTATTTGACTATAAATTTTATCATCACTCAGAAAACTTATCGGCGGCCTGGATTTGGAGTCGCATTCGTCGAATTGGAAAATCCCGTTACAATCTGTTTCGCGAGAAAATGGGTTATTTGGAAGGTGGTTCAAGCACCTTGCTTCAAGCACTAAAACTTGCTATTGAAGCGAGGGGCGGTGAAATAAGGCTCAAGTCAGCCGTTCAAAAAGTAGTTGTAGAATCTGAAAGAGTCTGTGGCATTAATGTGAATGCTGAGTTTGAGCCTTTTGATGCTGTGATTAGTACGGTTCCTTTGCCATATATACCGCAATTAATTCCTGATCTCCCCGTGAGAATTCTAGAAAAATTTAAGTCAATTCAAAATATAGCCGTAGTATGCGTTATTGTGAAATTACGCAAACCGTTGACAAAAAATTTCTGGTTGAATATTAATGATGAAGAAATGGATATTCCAGGCTTAGTGGAATATACCAACCTTAGGCCTTTAAACTCGCATATTGTGTATGTGCCATTTTATTTGCCTTTTGAACATCCCAAATTTTCAGATCCTAACGAGATTTTTTTTGATAAAGTGAAAGCGTATCTTAAAAAAATTAATCCAGAATTTTCAGATGAAGATTTTATAGAATTGCGGGCAAGTCGTTACCGTTATGCTCAGCCTATTTGTGATCCTAAATATTTAACTAAACTTCCTCCGCTGGAATTATTCCCTCAAAATCTTTGGGTTGCTGATACTTCTTATTATTATCCAGAGGATCGTGGCATTTCAGAGAGTTTGCAATTTGGTCGTGATATCGCAAAAAAATTAAGTTCTTACGAGAGGGGATATGCAAAATAAAAATTTAGCTGCTCTTTATCGAAATCGTTTCCCAGAAAATGAGATGGCTAGAAAAAATGCTATTTGGAAAGTGCTTGCACATGATTATTTACAAAAATTTATCAAGTCTTCAGGTACAGTTGTTGATGTGGCATGTGGGTATGGGGAATTTATTAATAATATTCGCGCAAAAAGAAAAATTGGAATAGATTTAAATCCAGAAGCAGTGAAATTTTTAAATCAAGATGTTGAGTTTAATGAATGCGCTGCAGCAAAATTGAGTTCTGTTATTAATTCTGGTGCTGATACTATTTTCACATCAAATTTTCTTGAGCATTTACCAGATAAACAAAGTTTGGATCGATTTTTGGATCAGGTTTTGCTTTCACTCAAGCCGGGTGGGAGTTATATTATTCTCGGTCCAAATCTTCGCTATCTTCCGGGGAAGTACTGGGATTTTTATGATCATCATCTTGGTTTGACGCATTTATCATTAAGCGAAGTTTTGCGGCTTAAAGGCTTCCATATTGATCTTTGTATCGATCGTTTTCTTCCCTATACCACCCAGGGTTCTTTGCCAACCCATCCTTTTTTGGTAAAGCTCTATCTTAAATTTCCTTTCGTGTGGAAATTTTTTGGGAAGCAGTTTTTTATTGTTGCACGGAAAAATGATTCCGCGGGAGTTGTTAGCTGTTTAGAGCTTGATAATGAATGACCTAACTTTTTTGGCGCCCGTTGAAAAAAAGCGCTGTCTAGTCTTGGGTGGTACCGGTTTTATTGGTGTGAATCTGGTAAAAAAACTATTAAGCTTGGGTTATTCGGTACGGTTATTTACTCGATTTAATCTTAATCGCCAAAAGTTCCCTGATTCAGAAAAGTTAGAAATAATAGTTGGCGATATTCAAGATGAAAATTTAATTGCTAAAGCGGTTTTAGGCTGCGAGGTTTGTTTTCATCTTATTTCAACTGTTTTACCTGGTAGTTCTAATTTAGACCCTGTTTTTGATATAGAAAGTAATTTATTGTTTACTGTGAAATTATTAAATTGCCTGGCAAAGTCTAAGATAGAAAAAATTATTTTTTTATCTTCGGGTGGTACGGTTTATGGCCAGCCGACTACTTTACCTATCGTTGAAGCGCATTCAACAAATCCACGATGTTCTTATGGAATTGTAAAATTAGCGATTGAAAAATATCTTAGTTTGTACCATCAATTATATGGTCTTAATTATGTTGTTTTGAGATTATCAAATCCATTTGGTGAATATCAATCTGTAAAAGCAAGGCAGGGGGCAGTTGCTGTTTTTCTTGGCAGGGCTTTGTGTGGGCAGCCTGTCGAGATTTGGGGGGACGGCTCTGTTGTTAGGGACTATGTTTATATTTCAGATGTTATTGATGCGATGATAAAAGCGATGCATTACAGTGGGCCCGAACGGCTTTTCAATATTGGCTCAGGCTGTGGTTTAAGTGTTGATCAAGTGCTGGATTGTATTGAGTTGGTAACTCAGACTGCTGTTGAGAGATGCTATAGCGTCAGTCGATCTTTTGATGTACCCGTTAATGTGCTTTCGATTGAGCGGGCAAAAGAGCTATTAGATTGGTATCCGGTTGTGCCTTTTTTAGTTGGCTTGGAGAATATGGTTCGTTGGTTGAGTGCTGATCTTGAGGTCATAGATTTTTAGTGTATCTTCAGCCATCATTCTGGATGTTTTTTTATAATTGGTTGTTAACGATAGTTCATACAATGCGGCTGGATTTCTCAGTATGTTAATTAAAACTCGTTCTAAATCATCCACGCTGCCTCTTTCAAAAATGAAGCCATTAATATTTTCTTTAACAAACTCTGTCATACCGGCAACATTTGAAATCAGCACGGGAGTATGTGTTGCAAGTGCGCTTAATAATACCAGAGGGCTGTTCTCATACCAGCGAGAGGGCAAAACGCATAGATCGAAGCTGCTGAAAACATCCGCTGTTTTTTCTTTTTTGAAGGTCCCCAAAAATTTCACTTCATGATTTTTTGCTTGCGTGTGAAGTTTTTTGATGTATGGGCATTTTAAGTCATTTTGTCCGTAAATATGCAATTCTGCTATTCCTTTGGGTAATCGCGAAAAAGCCTCGATTAAAATATCCACTCCTTTGTGTTGGGCAATTTGGCCAATAAAGCCGATGATGGGTTTGTGATTCTGTGGGCGTTTTGGTTTTGCTGATCGATTGATGTCGATGCCGAATTCAATTTTCTTCATGGGTTGAGTGAAGCCATTTTTCCTATATGCTTCCAGTAGAAATTGAGTGGGTGCGACAGCAGCTTTATAGTTTGAATACAGTGGTAGCAGTATGTTGGGGCGAACCGTTAGGTCTTCTAGTAAAGTATTTATTTTACTGTTAGAGAAAAGAGGCCATTTTCTTAATATGTTTATTAGTTTTGCAAGCATCTGTAATTGCTGGGGAGTAATAATTTTCTTTAATAATCTGTAAGAGAGCTTGCTATTTCCGGCATCTTTCATGTAGCAGGCGGCGCAGTTGCTCCGTGATTTAGAAGGCCCTGCGCAAAGCCTGCCGTCTGCGGCGTGCAGTTTATTATTAAAGCAGATACCAAAAAAATCAGTAAAGCTTGCGTAACAGGGAATTTTTAAATCCCGGAGTAACTTTAGCAGTATGGCGCTGTGATTTAACAAATGCGTAATATGCACTAAATCAGGTTTAAGGTTGCATAATAACTTGTCCAGTACTGGGTACATCGCGGCGTGATAATAAGTTTCTTTTAAATTATTGTGGGGCAGTTTATTTTTGTCAATACAGGTAATCGGAAGCCCGTCGTAGTTATAGTGAGTGATTAATTCTGCTGCGGGTGCTTCCCCTTGTGGGATAGCGCTAATAACATGCACATCTATTCCCAGAGCTTGATAGTTTTTTGCTAATTCTAAAGTATAGGTTTCGGTGCCGTGAAAATGATTGGGAAAAAAACAATGCACAAAAAAAACTACTTTCATTTTTGATTCTCTAGCACTTCGGCATAAAGGGTCTTGTAAGCTGTGTTCATTGACTCTAAGGAAAACAGTGCTTGCGCGCGAGCCTTATTTTCTTTAGCTATTTTTTCGCGGCGCACAGGATCGTTGAGTAGCGTGATAATGATTTCCGCAAGTTGATCAGAATTTCCTGGCTCTGCAAGCAAATCAGGGTTGTTTACAATTTCAGCGAGACCGCCAACATTATATCCCACGATAGGAAGTTCCATATTCATGGCAAAAGGGCTTACTTGGCCAAAACTTTCTTTCCAAACAGGCGCAACAAAAATTTTCATTTTTTCATAAAAACTCGGTAGCGATGTGTAATCAACATAATCGGTAAATTTGAAATTAGCTGAAACATTTGCGGCATCTACCTTTTTCTTGTAAGGCGCTAAATAAGTTCCACCGCCAATAATTAACACTTTTGTTTGTGGGCGCTTTTGCGTTACTTTGATAAATACATCAATCGAGTTTTCATTGAGTTTGTCGCATTCCAATCGATAAACCATTCCTAAGTATTCTGTTGAATTTTCTTGGTTTTGTTTTTTTGTAAATAAATTAAAATCGCTGCCGGGGTAAATAGTAAGATGCTTAGGACCTTCTTCACCAAATTTTTTTTGCACGTATTTGCTGACGTAAACATAGCGAGAAATATAATCGGCTTTATAAGGTTCGATCGGGGTGTTTATATTCTGTATAACAGGGCATTTTAATTTTTTGATAGCAGAAAGCATAATTTCATACCAGGGAAGATCGCAGTCCCCCCAGTAGTGAAGGTGAATCAATTGTGGGTTTAGTTTTTCCAGTAGTGAAAGAAGATTTGTAGGTTCGGGTGTGCGCAGCTCTGTAACATCAATTCCTGGATAAGCGGGTGGCCTGGGGCAGTAAGACGTTATTACTTTGTGCTGGTATCTTTCGCCAAGGTTTTCTATTAAGTCCACCACCAAACGTGAAGACCCCCCCAACATAAAATTAGGGATTATATGTAAGACTCGAATATGGGATTTTGAGGCTGGCCATTCTTTGCTGGGCAGCAAGAGCCGGGTTTTGCTGATAAGTTGACGGATCAAAGAGTTAACTGGCATCAATTTTTTAGGCTTGAATAAGAGCTTCATAGCGGGTCCTTTTTTAGTTTGGCGCATTATAGTGAGGTATTTGCCGTAAAGCTTCAAAAAAGTATTGATGACCTTGACGCCACGTCGAATTGTACATAATATTAGCCATTTATTTAACTAAGGAGCCTCTATGCGAAAATCTTCTTTTTTTGCTGCGCTGACCAATGTTTTTGTATTATTGGCTGTTTTGCCGCAAAGAGTTGGAGCATGGCGTGATAGAACTCATGATGCGGTGGGGTCTGCTAGTGATTTTGATTTGTCTGAGATCGAGATTCGTCAGAATTGTAATTTTTTTGCTGCAAAGGATGGAAATTGCTTTGCAACATCGGATTGCCAAGAAATTACAACCGCTTATCGTAATGGCAAAACGCACGAATTAGTTGTGGAATCGAGATATGCTTGCCAAGTACCTGCCGCAAGTATTGCTACTGCTGATGCAGTTGGCTTTGCTTTAGAGCAATTGCGAATCCGTATGGAGCAAACTCTTGTTCTCGAGCGTGGTTATCATTCGCTTCGGGTTGCCCCTGAGCTTGAAAGACAAGAAGTTCTTTATTCCCATTTGCAGCAACTTGTGGAACAAATAGGAGTTTTATTTGGCCCAGATGCAAAGGCTCGGGATAGTTTTACAGATGAAATGGAACGGGTGCTAAAAAAAGCGGGGTACTATAATTTCCCCGAAGGTACACATCCTTTGCGCTGGAAGACTGATCTAGAGTTTCCTGTCAGAATAGTGCCGATGTCTGGTGTTTTTGCTAGAAATGGCGCGGAGATTCATGAAGAATTTAGAGCTGAGCAAATAGCGGTAGCTTCAATGTCAAGTTCGCGGCCTTCTTCTTGCGCAGCCTAACATGGATGATATTGTGAACGGGTGTATCTCTTTAGACTCTATGGTGGGGCCTGGCTTCACGATCCTTGACGCCTCTTGAACAAGATTTCCCACGGGCTCCGGCTAACTTGCTTGACACCGCAATTTGCTGCTTGGTATAACAGCTTAGTCAAGGAGGCGATTGGGCTACATGCCCATGCGGTTCCAAACCTTTTTTTAAATTTTTAGATACAAGAGGGATGTTATGAATAAACAAGAACTCATCGATATAATGGCGGAAGCGAGTAATATTTCTAAGAACGCGGCTAACCGTGCTTTAGATGCGCTAACGGATGCGATTACCGACACGTTGAAAAAACGTGAAGAAGTGGTGCTGGTTGGTTTTGGTAGCTTTACTACCTCTGAACGTGCCGCACGCGCTGGTCGTAATCCGCAAACAGGTGAAACCATTGCAATTCCTGCTGCAACTGTTGCGCGTTTCAAAGCGGGCAAGAAACTTAAAGATGCTGTGAACGAAGCGTAATGTTTTTCTTGATTTAGGTAACTAATCAGGATATCTTGATCGCCCTAGCCGCTTAGCTGACTAGGGCGATTTTTTTTTGGCCTATTTTAAAAAATTGTGTTTGCGTGACAATAGGTCTAGCGGATAACAGTAATCCTTTCAAAAGGGCTTGGCTGTTG
>Ga0208246_1001706_pt1 | contig 11541 bp, 8 predicted proteins | sample RifOxyD2_FD_184039 | JGI IMG/M metagenome (GOLD analysis project Ga0208246, IMG submission 184039) | Soil microbial communities from Rifle, Colorado - Rifle Oxygen_injection D2 (SPAdes) | ecosystem: Environmental > Terrestrial > Deep subsurface > Rock core/Sediment | place: Rifle, Colorado...
GGAAGGCACGGACGCGGTGTCCGCGGTTCGCTTGGTTACCGGTGCCACCAAGGGTGTGGAGGCTGATGCCGGCACGATCAGGGGTGACTTGGCGATGTCTAATCAAAATTTGATCCACGCATCAGATTCGCCGAAAGCCGCCCAAGAAGAGACCAAACGTTTCTTTCGGGACGAGGAGTTATTCGAATATACTAAGCTAGATGCCTGCATGATTTATGAGGACGTGCCGTTTTAGCTCGGAGCTTTCAAGGGAAGCGATTTTGTTTTTTGATCAAAGTCAAAAGGCTCATTAAGGCGGGCATTTTTTGTTTAGTTAAAAGTAATTAGCATTGATGAGATCAGACCAAATCAAAAAAGGGGTAAGCCGGGCGCCGCACCGGAGTTTATTGCGCGCTTTAGGGCTTAAGAAACCAGATTTTGATCGGCCTTTTATCGGCGTCGCTAATTCTTACGTTGATGTTGTGCCTGGCCATCAGCATCTGGCGGGTTTTGGGCGGATCATTAAAGACAGTATTCGCCTGGCCGGAGGCGTGCCTTTCGAATTTAACACGATCGGCATTTGCGACGGGCTGGCCATGGGGCATTCGGGCATGCGTTATTCTTTACCGTCGCGTGAGCTGATTGCTGATTGTATCGAAAGCATGGTTTTAGCCCATCAGTTCGACGGATTAGTGTGTTTGGGAAATTGCGATAAGATCGTCCCTGGAATGTTGCAAGTGATGGTGCGGCTTAATATCCCGGCCATTTATGTCGGCGGCGGCGCGATGAAAGCTGGGCTTCGACCGGCGGCCGGAAAGGGCGAAACACTGCCGCTTTTAGAAATGCAACGGTCGCTGGATTTGATTTCCGTTTTTGAGAGCGTCGGTGCGTTCCAAGCTGGCAAGATTTCGGAAAAAGAGTTGGATTGTCTCGAAGAGAACGCCTGTCCAGGGTGCGGCAGTTGCGCCGGGATGTTTACTGCAAACACAATGAACGCGCTGGCTGAGGTTTTAGGCGTCGCTTTACCGGGAAATGGTTCGATTCTTGCCGCAGACAGCCGTCGCCGGCAGTTGTTACAGGAAACCGGGGAGTTAATCGTCGAGTTGGTTTGTAAAGATTTTATTAAACCGCGCGAATTGATCACGCCCGCATCTTTAGATAATGCCTTTGCCCTGGATATGGCGCTGGGAGGATCCACTAACGCGGTTTTGCACCTTTTGGCTTTGGCGGCAGAAGCCGGGTTCGAATATCCTTTGCAGAGAATTAATCAAATAGCCGAACAGGTGCCGTATTTGTGCAAGATTTCGCCGGCTGATCCGGCTGTCCACATGCAAGATTTTGATGCGGCTGGCGGGGTAGTGGCTGTTTTACGGGAATTGCAGAAGCGCCCGGGATTGCTGAATTTGGACGCCCTGACTGTGACCGGGAAAACATTGGGGGATATTATCCGTACGGTTTTTGGCGGGCGTGGTCCTAAAGAACGTTTTGATCTTTTGGGGCGAGAAATTGTCAGGAAACTTGAGTCGCCCTGGAGTGAGCAAGGCTCGCTGGCTGTATTGTATGGAAATTTAGCGCCGCTTGGCGCGATAATAAAAGTCGGCGCAGTTGATCCGGAGATCACGCGATTTACCGGGCCAGCGCGCGTATTCGATGGGCAGTCGGCGGCACTGGCGGCCATTGACAGCGGAGAGATTACAGCCGGCGCGGTTGTCGTTATCCGCTACGAAGGGCCGCGCGGCGGTCCGGGCATGCCGGAAATGCTGGAGTTGACAGCCAAGATTGTCGGTATGGGTCTGGGGAAAAAAGTCGCTTTGATTACCGACGGCCGATTCTCCGGAGGCACGCGAGGCATCTGCATCGGTCACGTGGCGCCGGAAGCGGCTATGGCCGGGCCAATATCTATCCTGCAAGACGGTGATTTGATCAAAATTGATTTAGCCAATCGGACATTGGATGTTGATTTAACGGCAGTGGAAATTAAAGAGCGCATGGATGGGCTTGCTCCGTGGGAGACGTCGGTCAAAAGTGGCTGGTTGAATCGTTACGCGCGGTTGGTCGGGTCAGCTCATCAAGGAGCGGTGTTAGAATAGTAGCTAAATGACAAAATTTTCAATTTTCAATTTACAAATCAATATCAAATTATTTAATGACTTAATTTTCAAAAATTGAAAATTTATCAAACCCTATTATGACTAAACAAATCATCACTACATCCCAAGCTCCGGCGGCGGTCGGGCCTTATAGCCAAGCAGTGCAAGCAAATGGCTTTGTTTTTTGCGCCGGGCAGATTGCGCTAACCCCGGAGGGAGAACTTTTGGCCGGCGACATCAAAATTCAAACCCATCAGGTAATTAAAAATTTGGCCACGGTTTTGGCGGCGGCCGGATCGAGTTTGGAACAAGTGGTTAAAACCACAGTTTATTTATCGAATATGCAAAATTTTGCCGAGTTTAATCAAATTTACGCTCAGTATTTTCAAAATAATTTTCCGGCGCGGGCGGTAGTGGAATCGCCTCATTTGCCGAAAAATGTACTAATCGAAATGGATGGCGTGGCGTTATCCGGCAGTTAAAAAATATTCGCATTGACTTGCAATGAATTTTGGAGGATACTTTAGACGATGCAAAATTTAGTTGAATGTTTAAGAAACCGACCAATATGTTACGTTTAATGATGAGGTTTTTCGTCCTAGCATTGTTCGGCGGAGTTTTTTTTATTGCCGGAACAGTTCAAGCTGAGCCAATTTCAGGCTCCCAACCTGTAACCGCCGCCTCTTCTTCGGCTTTGTTTGGTTGCGTGGCAGGGGAGTCTTGTGCTGACGCGGCTGGATCAGTGGCTGGTGTTCGGGTGGATCCGGTAATCGCAAAAATTAAGGGCGAGCGCATTATCTTAATAAATACGCCGGCGCAATTTTCCGCCACTGGTAGCCGGGTGCTCGGATTTGATCCGGCAGAAATTGAATATTGGTGGGATTTCGGCGATCTTTCAGCGCCGGTGGCCGGCGAAGTCGTTCAGCACGAATATCTTGAGGTTGGCGATTATCAAGTGACCTTAGTCATTAAAACACCTCGCGAGAGCGTAGAGGAGGATTTTTTGGTGAAAGTTACTGATCAGGGAATTGTTTTGATTACTGACAGCGACACAGATCCTTTTGTTTTAACCAATGTTTTAAATCAAGCCGGGCGTTTGAACTTGCTGGTAAAGCAGTTAACTCTTGATAAAGAAGAGGGTGATGCTTTAATGCAGGAAAAATTGATTAATTTTTTACTTAATCAAAGCGAGGAGATCCAGCGTTTTAATTCGGTGATTAGTTGGACGAAGAATAACGACGAAATCGACGCTTTGTTGAGTTTTGGGCAACAGCCCGGCAATCGAAGTTTTTTTGCCGACAAAAATATTGTTATCGTCGGGGACAATCCGGGATTAATTGCCAGGCGGGCGCAGCCGATTTACGATACCTTATTGCCTCGAAACATGCTGGTGGTCGCTCCGCGAATTTTAGGGGCGGTGTTGGCAGGAGACAGTAAAGGCAATCTGATCAGAACGGTGCAGAATGAGCGAGAAGATTTTGTGATATTGGGAATTCATTCCCGCCGAAATTACGGACAGGTTACTTTTTTTAATTTTTTATCGCACTTTACAAATTTTTTGATTAATCGGGGAGTTTCGGTTGACACAATTTTTCTAATTTTACTTTTGCCGATTGTCGCCACGCTGATAGCGTTTGCGCGCCAACTCGTCGGGATTAAGGCGCTTGGCATCTATATCCCAACGATTCTGACGCTGATTTTTGTGGCCATCGGGCTCGGGTCAGGCTTGGTGCTGTTATTACTTATTCTTTTGACCGGAACAGTTGCCCGCATCATCCTTAAACGCTTGCGCCTGTTGTATTTGCCAAGAATGGCGCTGGTGATTACGATAGTTAGCGTAGTGATATTGGGCATGTTTTATTTGTCCGTCAAGATTCCGCACCTGACTTTTATGTCGGTTTCGATTTTTCCAATTTTAATGTTGATTATGCTGGTGGAAGAATTTATTAAAGTGCAAATCGAAGAAGGGGCGCGGGGCGCTTTATTCCTAACGCTGGAAACCATTGTTTTGTCGATTGTCAGTTTTATTTTGGTTAGTTGGGCCGGAACGCGCAATTTGCTTTTAGCGTATCCCGAAGTTATTCTTTTGAGTTTTGTGATTAATTTTTTCCTCGGCAAATGGACTGGTCTGCGTTTGTGGGAATATTATCGGTTTAGGGAAGTTTTAAAAAGATTACCGGTAAAAAACAAGATAAAAAGTAAAACTGATTAGACGGTATGGCGATTAATTTTTTGTTTCAGATTTTGGCGAGGTCGCGCGAAATTGTAGGGATGAATGCCCGAAATTTAGAGTTTATTCGTCCGGCTAATTCTAAGCGGGGGCGGATGGTTGCCGATAATAAATTGCTGGCAAAACAAATTTTAGTTGAACGCGGTTTGCCGGTACCCAAAACTTACGCAATCATTACTTCGGCGCGGGATTTGCGCCAGTTTGATCAGGCTCAATTGCCTAAAAGTTTTGTGCTCAAGCCGAATCGCGGTTTTGGCGGCGGCGGCATAGTTTTAACTTATAATAAACGCCTTAGCGGCGCTTGGTTGGACGGCAATTTGCATGAGATGACCTGGGCTGATGTTAAAAATCATGTGCAGGATATTTTGGATGGTCGGTTTTCTTTGGCCAACAGGCCGGACATTGCTTTTTTTGAAGAGCGGCTGGTTAAGGAAAGTATTTTTAAGCCGTTCGCTTATCGGGGCGTGCCGGATATTCGAATAATCGTTTACAACAGTATCCCGGTGATGGCCATGATGCGAATGCCTACCCGGGAGTCGCAAGGTAAAGCTAATTTGCATTTGGGCGGTATTGGCGTTGGTATTGATATTGCCACCGGCGTTACTAATTTTGCCATTTGTCGTGATAATATTTTGAATGATGCCGGCGGTTTGACTGGTCTGCGGATTCCGCAGTGGGACAAAATTTTAGCTCTTAGCGTGCAGGCCCAGCAATCATCCGGTTTAGGCTATTTGGGCGTTGATATTGTTTTGGACAAGCATAACGGGCCGGTAATTTTGGAGTTAAACGCGCGCCCCGGCCTGTCGATTCAAATCGCCAATATGGCGCCGCTCGGGGAACGTTTAAGACGGGTTAAGGGGTTGGAGTTTGATAATGTCGAACGCAGTATTCGTTTGGCGAAGGATCTTTTTAGCCGCGAAGCCGACGGAGCCAGAGTGGAGGTGAACAGCTCTTTAATAAAAGTGGTCGAGACCGTAGTTTTTAATCATAAAGATGATCTTAATGTAAAAATTCCAGTCAAAGCAAAGATTGATTCCGGAGCCAGCTCGTCGTCGATTGATTACGAAATCGGCCGGCAGTTAGGCTATAGCGATGTGGTTGATTATATTCGCCAGTTTAAGCTGGATAGCCCGATGAGCGAAGAGCGGGCGCGAACGTTCCGCCGCCGCATCCGTAAAGAATTAAAATCGCATGTTGATGTCTCGAATGTTAAATTGATCCACTCGGCCAGCGGTTCAACTGTTCGGGTAACCGTGCCCGCTGTTTTTAAATTAAAAGGAAAAATTATCAAAAGCGACGTTAATCTAATTAGCCGCGACCGGCTAACCTACCCCATGATTGTCGGACGCAAGGACCTGGAAGGTTTCTTGATTAAGCCGCGCAATTAATATCAAAATTGGTTTGACGGTACGCAGTCGTTTTGATATACTCAAAAAAATGGAAAAAATTATTTATAATGACCTAACTTGGTTAAATTTTAGCAAAGTAACCAAACAAGATACCGAGTACTTGCGGGAGGAGTTTGATTTCCATCCGTTGGATTTGAGCGATTGTTTAGGCGCTCCGCAGAGGCCGAAAGTTGATATTTACGATCAGTATTTTTTTCTGGTTTTGCATTTTCCTTTGATGGACAAAAACGAAAATGTCGTGCGAACGCCGGATTTGGATATTTTTTTGACTAAGACGCACCTGATTACCGTTCAGCGCGAACCAGTGCCGTATTTAAATCAACTGTTTGCGGAGATGGAGGCTGATAAGTCGGGGCGCTCTAAAATGTTTCAAAAGTCAACGGATTTGCTGTTGTATTATGTTTTAAATAAGTTGTATCATGAATCTCTGGCCATTATCGACGAATTAAATAAGGAAGTAAAGCTTATCGAAGATCATATTTACGCTTCTAAAGCCCGCCGGGCGCTGTTGGAATTGGCTGTGGGGCGGCGCAATAATTTAACGATCCGCGCGATTTTGAATCCTCAGCGGCTGGTGATTAACACCTGCTCGCATATGCAGAAAGACTGGTTTAACAAAAACGGCGATGCGACTTTGTATTTTGACGATATATTAGATTATGTGGAAAAAAATTGGATTTTGCTGGAAAATCAAAAAGAATTGATTGACGGTCTGCACGAGACGAACCAATCGCTTATTTCCTACCGCACTAATTCGATTATTACGGTGCTGACCGTTTTTTCGGTCGCCATTATGCCGTTAACTTTATTGACGGGCTTTTTCGGCATGAACGTTGATTTGCCGTTGCAGGAGAACGTGCGCGCGGTTTGGTTGGTTTTTTTGACCATGGCCTTGCTTACAATTTCTATTATTTACTATGTCGTGACGCGCAAGAAGTGGATATAACACCACGGCCTTTCGCGTTTGGCGATCTACTTCGTTAAAACCTCGTCGCTTGTTCGCTGTACTTTATTAAGTACAGCTCACTGCACGACTTTGGTTTTGCCTAGTATCTCATCCAAACGCAAAAGGCCTGCGCTACTAATCTAAATTCATGAACACGTTTGGCAAATTTTTTCGCATCACTACCTGGGGTGAATCGCACGGCAGGGCGGTTGGAGTTGTAATTGACGGTTGCCCGGCCGGGCTCAATTTTTTGGTTTCGGACATTCAGACGGAATTGGATCGGCGGCGTCCCGGGCAGAGTACAGTAACAACCGGCAGGAAAGAAGAAGACTTCGCGGAAATTTTAAGCGGCGTGTTTGAAGATAAAACTTTGGGCACCCCGATTTCGATAATCGTTTGGAATAAAGACGCGCATAGCAACGATTACAACGCAGTTAAAAATATTTTCCGTCCAGGCCATGCAGACTTTACCTGGCAGGCAAAGTTTGGCACGCGCGATTATCGCGGCGGCGGCCGGGCGTCTGGTCGAGAAACTGTCGGCCGGGTGGCCGGGGGAGCGGTGGCGAGGAAGATTTTGTCATTGATTGGTGTGGAAGTTGTGGGATACGTAAAAGAAATCGCAAATCTTAAATGCCAAATGCCAAATATCAAATGCCAAAAAAAATCCAAAGCCCAAATATCAAATTTCAAAAGACTGATTGAGGCGAATATAGTGCGTTGTCCGGACGAAGAAGCGTCGAAAAAAATGATCAAATTGATTGAAGAAACTAAATCTGCCGGTGATTCGGTCGGCGGAGTGGTGGAGCTGGTGGCTTTTGGCGTGCCGGCTGGTTGGGGCGAACCGGTGTTTAGCAAATTATCCGCTGATTTAGCCGTGGCTTTAATGTCAATTCCAGCGGTCAAAGGTGTGGAAATCGGCAGTGGTTTTGCCGCCACGACGATGCGTGGCAGTGAACATAATGATCAGTTCAAAGTTCAAAGTTCAAAATTCAAAGTAAAGGAAGTTATTTCCATGACTAATAACGCCGGCGGGATTTTAGGCGGGATATCTAACGGGATGCCGATTATCGCCAGAATTGCCGTCAAACCGACTTCCTCTATCGCCAGCGAGCAAAACACGGTGGATGAATACGGTCAAAATAAGAAAATAAAAATCACCGGTCGCCATGATCCTTGTATTTGTCCGCGGGTCGTTCCGGTTGCCGAGGCAATGATGGCCTTGGTTTTGGCTGATCATTATTTACTAAATCGATTATCTAAAATCGAATCGATTAAACTATGAAAAATTGTCAGAAATGCAAAGTACCCCTTGAGGGCTGGAGATTTAAGCTGGCTCACGCGCTTTTCGGCATCATGCCATCAACCAAAGAGCCGGATTGCTGTAATAAGTGCGAAGCCAAAGACGTGCCACAAGCACCAGCGCCAAGCGAGCAATCAGGCGATGCTGGAGCGGCAAATTAATTTGGACGCGATTTGATTATTCAATTGTGGCGTCATAACATAATCACCAAATAATGCAAAATACTTTTCCTAAAATAGAAGAGGAAATTTTGAAATATTGGCAGGATAACCAAATTTTTCAAAAAACTTTGGACAGAACCTCAACCGAGGGCGATTTTATTTTTTACGATGGCCCGCCTTTTGCGACTGGCTTGCCCCATTACGGGCACATTATCGCCTCAGCAATTAAAGACGTGATTCCTAGATATAAAACCATGTGTGGTTATCAAGTGGCGCGGCGTTGGGGGTGGGATTGCCATGGACTGCCGGTTGAAAATTTAATCGAGCAGGAACTAAAACTTAAAACCAAAAAAGACATCGAAACTTTGGGCATTGGTGAGTTTAACCAGGCCTGCCAAGCATCGGTTTTGCGTTACGCCAATGAGTGGCAAAAATTTATTCCGCGGATGGGGCGATGGGTGAATATGGAGAATGATTACGAAACGATGTCTGACAAGTACATCGAGATGATTTGGTGGATTTTTAAAGAGTTGCACACGCAGGGTTTAATTTACGAAGGCTATAAATCGATGCATTTGTGTCCGCGCTGTGAAACGACGCTGTCGAATTTTGAAGTGACGCTGGGGTATCAAGATGTGGAAGACATATCAGTTTATGTAAAATTTTCAATTTTCAATTTTCAATTTTCAAACAAAGTAAAAATTCAAAATCCAAAAGCAGAAGTTTATTTTTTAGCCTGGACGACTACTCCTTGGACGTTGCCGGGGAACATGGCGTTGGCGGTGGGGGATAGTATTAAGTATCAAGTATTAAGTATTAAAGACCAATATTATATAGTGGCGGCGGCGCGGGTCAAAGAAGTGATGAAAAATCAGGAATTTGAAGTTGTTGGTGAAGTCAATGGGTCGGAATTAGTCGGACTGGAATACGCGCCTTTGTTTGATTTTACAGCCGAGCAAGTCAAAAAAGATTCCAACGCCAAGAGCGCCTTTAAAGTTTATGCCGCGGATTTTGTTTCGACCGAAGAAGGCACCGGCATCGTGCACGTGGCGCCGGCTTTTGGCGAGGATGATTATAACTTATCTTTAAAATATCAAATTCCCTTTGTCCAGCACGTTAACAGTGACGGCACTTTTAAAGATTACGTATCAAACTGGGCTGGTCGATCGGTTAAACCAAAAAAAGATCCCAGCGAAACAGATCGGGAAATCATTAAATATTTAGAAGAACATAGTTTACTTTTTTCAACAGAAAAAGTCCGGCACTCTTATCCTTTTTGCTGGCGCTGTGACAGCCCGTTAATCAATTACGCCAGTTCGTCCTGGTTTGTGAGAGTCATTGACCTAAAAGAAAGGTTGTTGGCGGCGAACGCGAAAATCAACTGGGTGCCAGAGCATTTGCGGGATGGGCGTTTCGGCAAATGGCTGGAAGGTGCCCGTGATTGGGCGATTTCCCGTTCCCGCTATTGGGGCGCGCCGTTACCGGTTTGGCGCTGTCAAAATCCTGCTTGCAATGAATTGAAAGTCGTCGGGAGTGTTAAGGAAATTGTTGAATTGTCATTGCGAGTAACTAACAGGAGCGAAGCAATCTCAAATTCAAACGTAGAGATTGCTTCGGTCGCTACACTCCCTCGCAATGACACAACCATGGATCTCCACCGTCCATATATTGACCAAGTTAAATTCAAATGCAACAAGTGCGACGGTGAAATGCAGAGGGTCCCGGAAGTGTTTGACTGCTGGTTTGAATCAGGCGCCATGCCTTACGCGAGCGAATATTTATTTTCTGATTATGAGTTGAGCGCCAAAACCACGCGCGAGGAACTGCGCTCTCACATTGCTTTTCCGGCTGATTTTATCGCTGAAGGAATTGATCAAACTCGCGGCTGGTTTTATACGCTCTTAGTTTTGGGAGTGGCACTGTATGATGAATCGCCGTTTAAAAACGTGGTCGTCAACGGAATCATTTTAGCCGAAAACGGGCAAAAAATGTCCAAGCGGCTCAAAAATTATCCTGATCCGCAGAAAGTTATTGATCAATACGGGGCTGACGCAATGCGTTTTTATCTCCTTAGTTCCGGCGCCGTGCGCGGTGAGTCGCTGAATTTTAGCGAAAAAGGTGTGGACGAGGTGTATAAGAAGGTTGTTTTATTGACATTGAATGTGTTGAAGTTTTGGCAGACATATAGTGATAAAATTTCTAATTTCCAATTTCTAATTTCTAAACTTCAAGGTAGGTCAATTTTAGATAGATGGATTATTTGGTGTTTAGCCTCCGCCATTAACGAAGTGACTGACTCTTTGGAAAAATATGAGATTGATCGAGCGTGTCGGACTATAGTTTGGCTAATTGATGATCTTGTTTCCACTTGGTACGTTAGACGTAGTAGGGATCGGTTTAAAAATGAGGGTCAAGATAAAGAATCTGCGATAATGACTTTACAATTTGTATTACAGGAATTATCAAAATTATTAGCGCCAATCGCTCCATTTTTAGCAGAATATCTTTATAGAGAAAGCGGAGGTAAAAAAGAATCCGTGCATTTGGAGAATTGGGGACAGGGGAAATGGGTACAGGAAATAACCGAGTCAGATGATTACAAATTAGATAAACAAATGGAGCAAGTGCGTCAAATTTGTGAAATCGGGCATCGGTTGCGGGATGAGACTCAAGTTAAAGTCAGGCAGAGTTTGCGTAGGTGTCAAATTTTAAAATCCAAATATCAAATCAATGCCGAAGGTCAAATATTAAATGGCATAATCGAATTAATTGTGGACGAATTAAACGTCAAAGAAGTGGGGATCGTGGAAACATTGCCGAGCGGCGAGGGTTGGATTTCCAAGGATGGAGTGGCTTTATATACAATAATTGATCAAGAATTAAAGGCCGAAGGTTTGGTGCGTGAGTTAACGCGACAGATAAATAATTTACGCAAAAAACAGGGGTTAACCATTCAGGATAAAGTGACGGTGGAATATCAAACTGTTGAGGATGCTTTAAAGCAAATGATTATCAAATCAAAACAAGAATTAGCCAAAGCAGTATTGGCGTCGGATTTTGTGGAGGAAGAAAATGTGGAGGGCGCAGAAATTAAAGTTGACGGCTTGCTGATCATCATCAATTTATTAAAAAATTAATTATGCTCAAAGCATATTTAGCCGGACCAATGGAATATGAACATGATCATGGACGAGGCTGGCGGGAGGAGCTGACGCCGGGACTTTTAAAATTGGGCATAATTCCAATTGATCCGACTTTAGGCGGGGAGCCAGGACATCAGACGCGGATTATTGATACCGAGTCAAGCGCGCTCAGCCAAGCTAAAGCCAGCCATGATTGGCCTAAATTTACCGAGCTGATGCACCGAGTTTGGGTTAATGACAAAAAATGGGTGGATTCAGCTGATTTTTTAATCGTTTATTGCCG
>Ga0208246_1001708_pt1 | contig 11526 bp, 6 predicted proteins | sample RifOxyD2_FD_184039 | JGI IMG/M metagenome (GOLD analysis project Ga0208246, IMG submission 184039) | Soil microbial communities from Rifle, Colorado - Rifle Oxygen_injection D2 (SPAdes) | ecosystem: Environmental > Terrestrial > Deep subsurface > Rock core/Sediment | place: Rifle, Colorado...
CTTCACTTTGCAATAAATACCTTGTATTAGCATAACTTTCATTCCATGAAGTATTATCGTTAGTTAAAGAAGTTGACCAATTAATTATTAAGCCTGTATTATTCCAATTTTTTATATAACCAGTTGAATTCCAATCCTTAATTAGACCAGTAGAATTATATCCATCATAAGTAGAATTAAATGTTGAACTCCAACTACTATTATATGCTGTGAAATTCGCACTCCATAATGGTTCACTTATTGAAGAATATTGAGTATCAGCATAACTCTCATTCCATGAAGTGTTATCTCCACCAGCCCGTAAATCAATTGTATTATTTAACTTTGTCTCGTTAAATTCTAATACCCCGGCATTATTTACAAACCAACCACTCAAATAAGAATATAAACCACTCCACCAAGTACTAGAATTTGAATAAACACTTGAATTAACATCTAAATTTCCTTCTTCACTTTGCAATAAATACCTTGTATTAGCATAACTTTCATTCCATGAAGTATTATCGTTAGTTAAAGAAGTTGACCAATTAATTATTAAGCCTGTATTATTCCAATTTTTTATATAACCAGTTGAGTTCCAATCTTTAATTAATTCTGTTGAGTTGTATCCATCATAAGTAGAATTAAATGTTGAACTCCAACTACTATTATATGCAGTGAAATTCGCACTCCATAATGGTTCACTTATTGAAGCATATTGAGTATTAGCATAACTCTCATTCCATGAACTATTATCTCCACCAGCCCGTAAATCAATTGTATTATTCAACTTTGTCTCATTGAAATAAATTGTTGTTGAATCATTGTAAACATAATTACCACTGGCATTTTTCTGAGTATCAACAACAGAAATATCAGCATATTGAGTATTAGCATAACTTTCATTCCATGAAGTATTATCACCACCAGCCCGTAAATCAATTGTATTATTCAACTTTGTTTCATTAAAAGCTAAAACAACTGCACCACTATTACTTCCATTATAGATATAAAAATTATCACCTTGAACAGAAGTAATATCCCCACTACCAGAAGGAGTTAAACAAACTTTATTTCCTGATGAATCAACACCAAAAACAAAATCACCACTTGAACAATTGCCAACTAAATTATTAAACCGAGTAGTCTCATTAGTATCTCTTAAATCAATTGTATTATTCAACTTTGTTTCATTGAAATAAATTGTTGTTGAATCATTATATACATAATTACCACTGGCATTTTTTTGAGTATCAACAACAGAAATATCAGCATATTGAGTATTAGCATAACTCTCGTTCCATGAAGTATTATCACCACCAGCTCGTAAATCTATTGTATTATTCAACTTTGTCTCATTAAAAGTTAATACCCCGGCATTATTAATAAACCAACCACTAAGCCAACTTGTTAAACCACTCCACCATGTTGTTGAATTTGAATATACACTTGAATTAACATCAAGATTTCCTTCTGTACTTTGAAGAATATATAAACTATTTGCGAGAGATTGATTCCAGGAACTATTGTCACCTAATCCGCTAGCCCTGGAATCAATTGTATTGTTCAACTTTGTCTCGTTAAATTCTAATACCCCGGCATTATTAATAAACCAGCCACTTAACCAAGAAGAAAGACCTGACCACCAAGTACTAGAATTTGAATAAACACTGGAATTAACATCTAAATTACCTTCTTCACTTTGTAATAAATACTTCGTATTAGCATAACTTTCATTCCAGGAACTATTTCCGCCACTTCCAGTGTCGTCGGTTTCACAGAGAACTGAACCATTTTCATAAACCTGCCTAATTGAACTACCAGCAACACAACTATTAATTAAAGAAAAATTAAACAAACTGGCATTATTTATTAAACCAAGAGGAGATTGAAATTGAATTCTGTCATTTCCGCTAAAATTTAAATTGTCTCCATTAACACTATAATCCTTCCAATAATTTTTTCCATATTCTAAGTTAGGGTTAATAACAACATTCCAAGAACCGTTTGTAATATTATTAATAAAAAGATTACTATAAATTAGACTTCCGCCAGTAACAGAATCATAAATATAAATAGTTATATTACCGGTAGATAATAATTCCCCTGTTGAAACTAATTTTAAATCTGTTCCTTGATCGCTCAATAAAACCGGCGTTGCAAAAAGAAAATTCATTAAAAATATTGCAAAAAGAAAAAAAATTAATAAATTTTTATTCATAATCATCATCTCCTAATAGCGACATATTTTTATGAAAATCCGATTTGATTTTATCAAAAACATCATCCCAATCATCATCAATCAAAATTGTTTCAGTTTTTCCCATGGTGACTCTTTAAGGTATAAATTTTTGCCATACCTATTTTTTTAATTAAAACAATTTTTGCACCTTCAAAATTAGATAAAATATTCCTAACAGTAGAACGAGATAATTTCGAAAGCTTCACTAAATCAGTAATTGTTAATCCTTGCGGATTTTCAATTAACAGATTATTAATTCTGTTACCATTCTCCATTTGTTCATCTTTAGAATTCAACATTGAATAACAACATTGAATGCTAATATAAAATACAAAAAAGAAAATATATAACTTAATACGAATATATTAGTTTTTTTTTAGAATTATCTTGCAATCCTTAATTTTTCTTCAAGAAGCTTTATCATTTTTTCATCTCTTGACATTAACTTTTCAAATTTAAGAATAGACTTTTTTAAAAATATTTTTTGAGTTTTAAGTTTAATTTTATCTTCTTTTAATTTATTTAAAATATTTTGAGTAGAAAGAATATTTTTTTCCAACAAATCAAACTTTTGAATTAAATTATCTCCAAAATGATAAAGTTTATTTAATGCAGACTCAGATTTTTTTAAATTTCTTTTTTTAAGTTTCAGATTTAATAAAATCTTTTTTTCCTTTATATCCTTTTCATCTTTAAGAATTTTTATCTTTTCTTTCAAAAAAATATTTTTATTAACCATTTTATATTAAAAAACTAAAAAAGAATATATAATATAATACGAACAAATTCGTTTTAAAATAAGAATTAATAAATCAAAACAAAAGTTTATTTCTTTAATTTTTTAATTTTATTTTTATTTTTATTTTTTGTTATAAAATAATATCCAATTAATGCTAAGATAATTAATCCAATTAAGATTCCATATACAATATAATCTTTCTGAATATTAGTACTCGCAATTTCTTCTTGAACAATCTCTTCTTCTGGAACTTCTGTTGTAGGAGTAGATGTAACCACTTCTGCTTCTTCAACCACTTCAGAGACTATTTTTTCATAAATTGGTAAAGCTGTAACACTTGCTTGATTATTGATAATAGAATTTAAAATTATTAACACATCATAAAATCCATTATTATCTACATCAAACTTTTTTGTATCACCAATAGAAAATAATGCCTCTTGAGGAACAGAATTAACACTAATTTTTGCAGTAGTACTAGTTAATTCCATAACACCTACATAATGATCTGTACCATTTAATTCAATCCTCATTCTGTTTTTTACAGCTAACTCTTTTGTAATACCACCAACAAAGTTAACACCTTCGTTTGTTAAGGTATTTAACCAGTAAGAAGGCGAAGAAGTACTTCCGGAACTTGAACCACCACTACTACAGCTACTTGTAGAGAATGATTCTGTTAATGTTGCAGAATTACCATTACTATCAGTACAATTTAATGTATATGAATAAGAAGTCTCACAATCTAAACGATATTCTACAATAGTACTACCTGAAATTGTCCCTCTATTAACTGTACAACTACCTTCAGAAGTAGAATAAACTAAGGTTAAAGAATCAGTTAATGCACTGGATGAATTTAAAGTAATAACTGGAGCAGTACCATCAACCTGAACAACATAAGAATTGTTCAAACCGATATTATTGGTACTATCATTTACCCATACTCTTATTGTTTGATTTCCATCAGCTAAACCTGTTAAGGCAATATTTGAAGCATTACACCAGCCACTTGAAATACTTACTGATTGGTTTGTTCCGTTTGCATCAATTAAGCATACACCATTTGTCAAGCCTGATGTTACATCTGTAACTGAAATATTCAAGATCAATGATTCTGTATTGGTCTTCTTTGTAGCGTTAGTGTAAAAAGGTAAAGTGATTACAGGAACAGTTGTATCTATCTGAACAACATAAGAGTTGTTTAATCCAATATTATTTGTACTATCATTAACCCAAACATTTATTGTTCGATTTCCGTCTGATAAACCGGTTAATGCTATCGCAGAACTATTACACCAGCCACTTGAAATACTTACTGATTTGTTAGTTCCGTTTGCATCTATTAAACATACTCCGTTTGTTAAACCAGATGTTGCATCAGTAACTGAAATATTCAATATCAATGACTCTGTGTTTTTCTTCTTAGTACCGTTAGTATAGAAAGGTAAAGTAATTACAGGAGCAGTTGTATCTACTTCTACTACATAAGAATTATTCAAACCGATATTATTGGTACTATCATTTACCCAAACATTTATTGTTCGGTTTCCGTCTGATAAACCTGTCAATGCAATATTTGAAGCATTACACCAGCCACTTGAAATACTTACTGACTGATTTGTTCCGTTTGCATCAATTAAACATACTCCGTTTGCCAAGCCTGATGTTGCATCTGTAACTGAAATGTTCAATATCAATGATTCTGTGTTTTTCTTCTTTGTAGCGTTAGTGTAGAATGGTAAAGTAATTACAGGAGCAGTTGTATCTACTTCTACTACATAAGAATTATTCAAACCGATATTATTGGTACTATCGTTTACCCATACTCGAATAGTTTGATTTCCATCAGCTAAACCTGTTAAGGCAATATTTGAAGCATTACACCAGCCACTTGAAATACTTACTGACTGATTTGTTCCATTTACATCGATTAAGCATACTCCATTTGTTAAACCAGATGTCGCATCTGTAACTGAAATGTTCAATATCAATGATTCTGTGTTTTTCTTCTTTGTAGCGTTAGTGTAGAATGGTAAAGTAATTACAGGAGCAGTTGTATCTACTTCTACTACATAAGAATTATTCAAACCGATATTATTGGTACTATCATTTACCCATACTCTTATTGTTTGATTTCCATCAGCTAAACCTGTCAAAGCGATATTTGATGCATTACACCAACCACTGGAAATACTTACTGACTGATTTGTTCCGTTTACATCGATTAAGCATACACCATTAGTTAAACCGGATGCAGCATCTGTAACTGAAATATTCAATATCAATGATTCTGTATTTTTCTTTTTAGTACCGTTAGTATAAAAAGGTAAAGTAATTATAGGAGCAGTTGTATCAACATAAATTGAAATATTAGAAGAATTTGCTCCAAATCCGGTTTCATTCACCGCTTGAACAATAAAAGTATAATTTGCTTCTGTAGTGTTGCTAAAAGAATAACCGGTAACACTATTATTACTTGCAATTAAATAATTAGAACCATTAGAAAAAACATAAATTGAATAGTTTGATTCAGCATCACCAGCACCAGAAGTCCAGTTTAAAGTAAATGTACCTTCATCATAATTAGGAGTAGCATTATTATTAAAAACTAAATTAGTAGGAGCATTAGGAGCAGCTAAAATTAGATATATACAAATTATAGAAAATAAAATTCCTATAAAATAAATATTTTTTTTATTCACCATCTTTTTATAATAAAAATAATAATTATACCTTTAAAAATCTTACTAAGAAATTATTACTAATCAAAAGTAAAAATAGTTATATTGAAGAAAAATAAAATATTTATCTCTTTAATTTTTTAATTTTATTTTTATTTTTTATTCTGAAATAATACCCAATTACTGCTAAGATTATTAATCCAATTAATATTCCATACATCAAAGAATTTTCTCCAAGATTTGTAATAATCTTTCCTGTAATAGTAGTTCCGGCAACTTCCTCCTGAACAATTTCTTCTTCAACAGTTACTTCAGGAGCAGGAGCAGAAGGGGCAACTACTGGTTCTTCAACTACTTCAGTTACTATTTTTTCATAAATTGGTAAAGCTGTAATACTTGCCTTGTTATTAACAATTGAATTTAAAGTTATTAACAAATCATAAAATCCGTCGTTATTAACATCAAACTTCTTTGATTCTCCAATAGAGAATACAACTTCTTGAGGATCAGAATTAATGCTAATTTTTGCAGTAGTGCTAGTTAATTCCATTACTCCAACATAATGATCAGTCCCGCTTACTTCAACTCTCATTCTGTTTTTTGCAGATAATTCTTTTGTAACACCACCGATAAAGTTAACATCTTCATTTGTGAAAGTGTTTGACCAATAAGAAGGTGAAGCACTTGAACTTGAGCTTGAACCACTACTACTACCACCACCACTACAACCATTTGTAGAGAATGAATCTGTTAATGTTGCAGAATTGCCAGTTAAATCAGTACAAGTTAAAGTATATGCATAAGAAGTACCGCAATCTAAAAGATATTCTGTAATAGTACTCTCTGCAGTTGAAATTGTACCTCTATCAACAACACAACTGCCCTCAGTAGTAGTATAACTCAAAACTAATGAATCAGTTGTAGCACTTGATGATATTAAAGTCATTACAGGGTTAGTGCTATCGATTTGAACTATATAAGAGTTGTTTAAACCAATATTACTTGTACTATCATTAACCCAAACATTTATGGTTTTATTACCATCAGTCAAACCAGTTAAAGCTATCGCAGAACTATTACACCAGCCACTTGAAATACTTACTGACTGGTTGGTTCCATTCACATCAATTAAGCATAATCCATTTGTCAAACCTGATGTACCATCTGTAACAGAAACATTCAATATCAAACTTTCAGTATTTTTCTTCTTTGTTAGATTTACATAGAATGGTAAAGTAATTACTGGACCAGTTGTATCGATTTGAACAACATAAGAGTTGTTTAAACCAATATTATTTGTACTATCGTTTACCCATACTCTAATAGTTCGATTTCCGTCTGATAAACCAGTTAAAGCTATCGCAGAACTATTACACCAGCCACTTGAAATACTTACTGACTGGTTGGTTCCATTTGCATCTATTAAACATACTCCGTTTGTTAAACCAGATGTTGCATCGGTAACTGAAATATTCAATATCAATGACTCTGTGTTTTTCTTCTTAGTACCGTTAGTATAGAAAGGTAAAGTGATTACAGGAGCAGTTGTATCAATTTGAACAACATAAGAGTTGTTTAATCCAATATTATTTGTACTATCATTAACCCAAACATTTATTGTTCGATTTCCGTCTGATAAACCTGTTAAGGGAATATTTGAAGCATTACACCAGCCACTTGAAATACTAACTGATTGGTTTGTTCCGTTTGCATCTATTAAACATACTCCATTTGTTAAACCAGATGTTGCATCTGTAACTGAAATGTTTAAGATTAAACTCTCTGTGTTTTTCTTCTTAGTACCGTTAGTATAGAAAGGTAAAGTGATTACAGGAGCAGTACCATCAATTTGAACAACATAAGAGTTGTTTAAACCAATATTATTGGTGCTATCATTAACCCAAACATTTATTGTTCGATTTCCATCTGATAAACCGGTTAAGGCAATGTTTGAAGCATTACACCAGCCACTTGAAATACTTACTGACTGGTTGGTTCCATTTGCATCTATTAAACATACTCCGTTTGTTAAACCAGATGTTGCATCGGTAACTGAAATATTCAATATCAATGACTCTGTGTTTTTCTTCTTAGTACCGTTAGTATAGAAAGGTAAAGTGATTACAGGAGCAGTACCATCAATTTGAACAACATAAGAGTTGTTTAAACCAATATTATTGGTGCTATCATTAACCCAAACATTTATTGTTCGATTTCCATCTGATAAACCGGTTAAGGCAATGTTTGAAGCATTACACCAGCCACTTGAAATACTTACTGACTGGTTGGTTCCATTTGCATCTATTAAACATACTCCGTTTGTTAAACCAGATGTTGCATCGGTAACTGAAATATTCAATATCAATGACTCTGTGTTTTTCTTCTTAGTACCGTTAGTATAGAAAGGTAAAGTGATTACAGGTGCAGTTGTATCTACCTCTACTACATAAGAATTGTTTAATCCGATATTATTGGTACTATCATTCACCCAAACATTTATTGTTCGATTTCCGTCTGATAAACCTGTTAAGGCAATATTTGAAGCATTACACCAGCCACTTGAAATACTTACAGTTTGGTTTGTTCCGTTTGCATCTATTAAACATACGCCATTTGTTAAACCGGATGTAGCATCAGTAACTGAAATGTTTAAGATTAAACTCTCAGTATTTTTCTTCTTAGTTGCATTTGTGTAAAAAGGTAAAGTAATAACTGGAGCAGTACCATCAATTTGAACAACATAAGAGTTGTTTAATCCAATATTATTTGTACTATCATTAACCCAAACTCGAATAGTTTGATTTCCATCAGCTAAACCTGTCAAAGCAATATTTGAAGCATTACACCAACCACTTGAAATACTTACAGATTGGTTTGTTCCATTTACATCGATTAAGCATACTCCGTTTGTTAAACCAGATGATGCATCTGTAACTGAAATATTCAATATCAATGATTCTGTGTTTTTCTTTTTTGTTCCGTTTGTATAGAATGGTAAAGTGATTACAGGAGCAGTGGTATCGATTTGAACAACATAAGAGTTGTTTAATCCAATATTATTTGTACTATCATTAACCCAAACATTTATTGTTCGATTTCCGTCTGATAAACCTGTTAAGGCAATATTTGAAGCATTACACCAGCCACTTGAAATACTTACAGTTTGGTTTGTTCCGTTTGCATCTATTAAACATACTCCGTTTGTTAAACCGGATGTTGCATCAGTAACTGAAATGTTTAAGATTAAACTTTCAGTATTCTTTTTCTTTGTAGCGTTAGTATAGAATGGTAAAGTAATTACTGGAGCAGTTGTATCTACTTCTACTACATAAGAATTATTCAAACCGATATTATTTGTACTATCATTCACCCATACTCTTATTGTTTGATTTCCATCAGCTAAACCTGTTAAAGCAATTGCAGAACTATTACACCAACCACTGGAGATACTTACAGATTGGTTTGTTCCGTTTACATCAATTAAGCATACTCCGTTTGTTAAACCGGATGTTGCATCTGTAACTGAAATGTTTAAGATTAAACTTTCAGTATTCTTTTTCTTTGTAGCGTTAGTATAGAATGGTAAAGTAATTACTGGAGCAGTTGTATCTACTTCTACTACATAAGAATTATTCAAACCGATATTATTTGTACTATCATTCACCCATACTCTTATTGTTTGATTTCCATCAGCTAAACCTGTTAAAGCAATTGCAGAACTATTACACCAACCACTGGAGATACTTACAGATTGGTTTGTTCCGTTTACATCAATTAAGCATACTCCGTTTGTTAAACCGGATGTTGCATCTGTAACTGAAATGTTTAAGATTAAACTTTCAGTATTCTTTTTCTTTGTTCCGTTTGTATAGAATGGTAAAGTGATTACAGGAGCAGTTGTATCTACTTCTACTACATAAGAATCATTCAATCCAATATTATTTACACTATCATTAACCCATACTTTTATAGTTTTGTTACCGTCAGTTAACCCAGTTAAAGCGATTGCAGAACTGTTACACCAGCCACTTGAAATACTAACTGACTGGTTAGTTCCGTTTACATCGATTAAGCATACACCATTAGTTAAACCAGATGCTGCATCTGTAACCGAAATATTTAATATCAATGATTCTGTGTTTTTCTTTTTAGTACCGTTAGTATAAAAAGGTAAAGTAATCACAGGATCAGTTGTATCAACGTAAATTGAAATATTAGAAGAATTAGCCCCGGAACCGGTTGCATTCGTTGCCTGAACAATAAAAGTATAATTTGCTTCTGTAGTGTTGCTAAAAGAATAACCGGTAACACTATCATTACTCGCAACTAAATAATTGTTAGAACCATTAGAAAAAACATAAATTGAATAGTTTGATTCAGCATCACCAGCACCAGAAGTCCAGTTTAAAGTAAATGTACCCTCATCATAATTAGGGGTAGCATTATTATTAAAAACTAAATTAGTAGGAGCATTAGGAGCAGCAAAAATAACATATACACAAATTATAGAAAATAAAATTCCTATAAAATAAATATTTTTTTTATTCACCATTTTATATCATTATAAAAAATAAAAAGGCAGTTAAACATTGTTACGAATATATTAGTATTATCCTCTATCACATTTATTAATACAAATAATTTCAAAAAAATCCTATTCCAAAAAAAAAGTTTATTCAATTAATTCATTTAATAAATTCATTTTCAATTCTTTAATTTCCTCAGATTCTAAAACTTCATACATAGATTGAATCTTTGAAAAATTTTCAAAAGGAATCTCTGAATCTAAAATCATTTGATTCATTAAAGGTCTGGATTCAAAATTACAAGAAGAATAAAGAGAATAATTAGTGATTTTAGCATCAACTTCAGGACTCAAAAGATAATTAATGAACCTTTCTGCATCAGCCTTATTTTTAGTTTTAGACGAAATAGTCAAATAATCCACCCACTTCAAAGTTCCTTCCTTTGGAACAATATATTTCAAATTATTATTTAAAGAGATAGCTTCTCTGGCAGTTCCATCATAAATTTGTGCTGCCCAAATTTTTTCAGAAACTAAATCATCAACCATCAATAAATACTCTTCATATTCACTAACTAAAGATTTTTGCTCTAAAAGAGCTTTTCTAACTTCATCAAATTCTTCTTTATTTTGAGGGATTAAAGAAAAACCTAAATATTTTGAAGCCATTACAAGTAAATCATCTATATTATTTAAAAGAACTATTTTCCCGGAATATTTTGGATCCCAAAGAACACCCCAACTATCAGTATCTTCAGGAATATATTTTGTATTTATAATAATACCAGTAGTTCCCCAAGCGTGAGGGATAGCATAATCAATAAACTTTTCTGAACCATTAATAAAACACCGTTCATCAACAACCCTCAAATTTGGAATATTTGTTTTATTTATCGGTAATAACAGACCTTCATTAATCATATCAGACATTACAGTTTCAATAGTTCCAACAACATCATAAGTTTGGGAATTTAATCTCATCTCCTGTAACATTTCATGCTCAGTCTCAAATATATAATTATTTACCTTAATTCCGGATTCTTTTTCAAAGTCTTTAATAATTTCTTCACCAATATAATCCCACCAATAATAAAAATTTATTTCCTTTACATTATCTACACTATTTATCTTTTTCAAACCAAAAAAAACTAAAAATAAAATCCCAACTATTAAAATTATAATCCCAAGACAAAACAAACCTTTTTTCATGTTCTCATTTTTTTCAAAAAATATAAATTAATCCTAAAAAATTATAGAATTTAAGAGATATATAAATTCATAAGAATATATTCGTTATTAAAAAAGTATCACAATAATATTTTTAAACCCAAATAATTAATAAAATATATGATAGAAG
>Ga0208246_1001716_pt1 | contig 11509 bp, 13 predicted proteins | sample RifOxyD2_FD_184039 | JGI IMG/M metagenome (GOLD analysis project Ga0208246, IMG submission 184039) | Soil microbial communities from Rifle, Colorado - Rifle Oxygen_injection D2 (SPAdes) | ecosystem: Environmental > Terrestrial > Deep subsurface > Rock core/Sediment | place: Rifle, Colorado...
CAAACAGAGCTTTGTCGGAGTATTTTAGTATCTCATCACCGCTCTCACCCGGAATAAGTATAAGATTTCTTGTAATAGGAATCAGAATATCAGAGACACTAGCTTCACCCTTTAGTACATGCAGTATATTTTTCTTTATTTTTACATTAAACATTACATCCAAATTTGCGAGACCGATATCAGCATCAAATATACCGACATTAAGACCGCTTTGAGAGAGTACATATGCCAAATTTGAGCTTATCGTACTTTTCCCGACACCGCCTTTTCCGCTTGTTATGGCGATAAAACGGGTTTTTTTAGATCTCTTTTGTGCGGAAGATGAGATGAGTTCCTCTAGCTTTTGTGCCTGATTGCCTATCATATTTTACTCCTATTGAAGCCGTTTAATAAGCACTCTACTAAAAAATCACTGCTAGCACAGACCAGATCTTCGGGAACTTCCTGTCCTACAGAAAAATAACTTATCGGTTTTTTCGTCTCGTATGCAAGAGAAAATATATTTCCAAAACCTCTTGTCTCATCCAGCTTAGTAAACATAAGAGTATCTACATTTAGAGTTGAAAAATTCTCATACGTTGCTTTTAAATCTTCATATTTTATAGAACTCGGCATAACCAAAACGACATCAATATTGTATTTTGTATCATTTCCCTCTAAACACTCATAAATTTTTTCTATTTTAGTTTTATCGTACGGACTAGATCCCATAGTGTCGATAAGAATATAGTCACAATATCTAAGAGACTCAAGCGCGCTTGCAAAATCTATAGGATCTACAACAGTCTCAATGCCCAGTTTCATCATTCTTGCATACTGCATCAACTGCTCGACCGCACCGATACGGTAAGTGTCTAACACAACCAGACCGACTTTGTATTTTTTTTGCATAAGATATGAGTATCTAGCGGCAAGTTTTGCCACCGATGTCGTTTTACCAACACCCGTTGGACCGACTAACATCATTACTTTTTTATTTCCCACCGAGGGCATACTCTCAAGCCTGACTGGAACCATTTTTCTAAGAAGCGTTTGAAAATATCTCTTAATAGTTGCGGAATTTTCTCTCATTCTAAATGGCATATGCTCCAACGTCATTCTCATGATAGCATCAAGATGTTCTCTGTTCATTCCGCTCTGATATGCAAGACGATAGATCTCTGCAAACTCCGATGGGATATGACTCTCCAACTCAGGCGATTTTTCATCCCAGAACATATTTTGAATTATCTTAACCTTATCGCCCAGTTTTGCTATTTCCGCCTTTATCTCTTTAAGCTCTTTCGGCTCGAATGTAGCTTGCGGTTTAGGTTCTTGGTACTCATAAAGTGGATCTCTTACATCCGCAATTTTAGATATTTGTTGTGCTGCATAAGAGATATCATATAAAACATCTGCACTTTTTTGAGTAAGAGGTCTGCCATCTTTTGGTATTGTACTTGTTTTCTCATATGTACTATGCAACGTATCACTCTCTATACCCATAACTATCTCGTAAAGAGCTTCACGACCCAGTGATTTTTTTTGTATCTCTTTTGTATCAATATGAAGCATATTTTCATAGTTTGGATCTAGTCTGGCTTTTTTGAGCGCCTCAGATGGTGTTTTTCCAGTAAAAGTCAATATCTTCATCTATATATATCCTTTAGCGGGATCAGCACACTCTGTCTCTCAAACCACTTTGCATGCGGGATTTGAAGTTTTGGTGTCTTAACAACTCTGTTATCAAAAAAAATAATATCCAAATCTAGTGTCCTTGGAGCATTCGCAAAGCTTCTTTTGCGTGCAAATTTTTTCTCTAGTCTCATTAAATAACTTAAAAACTGCTTCGGCTGCATAGTTGTTTTGAGTAAAATTATTGAATTAAAAAAATCATCCTGAGTAGTAAAACCAAAAGGAGGATTTTTTAAAATCAACGATGTTTTAAGCAGATAAACCCTTTTGTCTTTTTTAAGGTATAGATATAAACGCTCAAATCTTCTTCTTGCGTCACCGACATTTCCGCCAACGCCTAGAGTTACAAGATACCTATGTGAACTCTCGGAGCTATTTTGACAACTAAAGCGTAAATTTTTAAAACTCTCTAAACCTTTATCCAATTTACGCTTGATATACATAAAACTTAGTTTGTCTCAGAGGCTTGTTTTTGCATCTCTTGAACTGCTTTTATCTCATTCATAATCTGCACCATGCCAACCATTGCAAGATGATATCCAAATGGACCAAAACCTACGATTGAAGATGTGCAGACAGGAGCAATCATATTTTGCTTTCTAAACTCTTCACGACGATGAATATTGCTGATATGAACCTCAATAGTAGGAAGATTTACGGCTGAAATCGCATCACGGATAGCGATTGATGTATGCGTATATGCCGCCGCATTGATAATAATACCGCTTGCTTCGCCGTAACACTCTTGAATTTTATCTACCAGTTCGCCCTCAAAATTGCTTTGAAAGAACTCTATCTCCAATCCGCTTTGTGTCGCAAACTCTCTCATTTGCGTATGTATCTGCTCTAATTTCATAGGACCGTAAACTTGCTGTTCTCTTATGCCTAACATATTTAAATTTGGTCCTTGAATAACTACGATTTTCATATTTCACCTTTTAATTATTACGATTTTTAAGCGGCTATTTTATCTAAATAAAGCATAATCTATTTTAAATTTTCAAAAAAGATAAAATATGCAAATAATTACTCCCAATTATATTTTAACGCCTGATACATTACTTTCAAACATGTCGGTTGCTTTTGACAAAACTATAAAAAAAATAGCACCGCTTGAAGAGTTGAAAAAAGAGTTTCCAAATGCAGAGATAACTACACTTCAAAAAAATTCTCTTCTTATGCCCGGACTCATTAACGCTCATGTGCATGTAGAATTTAGTGCAAATAAAACAAATCTCTCTTACGGAGATTTTATATCTTGGCTTTACAGCGTTATAGAAAACAGAGAAGAACTTATAGGCGGTTGCCAAAATGAGTGCATGTCAAAAGCGATTGATTCTATGCTTGAGAGCGGAATTACGACATTTGGTGCGGTAAGTTCTCATGGGATAGATCTGGAAGCATGTGCAAATGCACCTCAAAATGTTGTTTTTTTCAATGAACTTATAGGCTCGCAGGCTACGATGGCAGATGCGCTTTTTGGCGATTTTCTGGCAAGGCTTGATGCTTCAAAAAGTGTTAAAAGAGAAGGTTTTTATCCGGCAGTCGCTATCCACTCACCATACTCCGTTCATCCGATTTTGATAAAAAAAGCACTCAAAATAGTGAAAAACGAAAATCTAAAACTGACTGCCCATTTTATGGAAAGCAGTGCAGAGAGAGAGTGGCTTGATAACAGTAAAGGTGATTTCAAAGATTTTTTTGAAAATCTGCTTAAACAAAACAGTGCCGTAAGTGATTCAAGCGAGTTTCTAGAACACCTTAACGAACACAAAACACTGCTGACGCATGTAGTCAAAGCAAATGAAAATGAGCTAAAAACTATTGCATCAAGTCAGCATACCATTATTCACTGCCCGATCTCAAACAGACTGCTTAGCAACGGTGTACTAGATCTGACAAAGCTTGAAAAAGAGAGTATAAGATGGGTTTTAGCCACAGACGGACTAAGTTCAAACTATAAACTTGACCTCTTTGAAGAGATGAAGTGTGCCCTTTTTATGCACTCAAATATGCCTCTTTTAGAGTTGGCAAAAAAACTCATTATGAGCGTTACTAAAAATGCGGCCGATGCTCTTGGTCTAAATACGGGCGAAATAACAGAGGGTAAAAATGCAGACATGATAGTTTTAGATCTGGATAAAGAGCCAAACGATGAGTTAGCCATTCATTTAATACTGCACAGATATAATATCTCAAAAGTTTATGTCAACGGAACGTTGAAAAAAAGGTAGTAGATGCAGTTTATAAAAAGTATATTTTCTCCAATTTTAGCGACAATGAAATTCATTCAAGAACATTTTAAAGCTATGATATTTTTGCTCATAGTTTTTCTGATTTTTGCACCCACAAGCGATAAAGATTTAACACAGAACAATCTTCAGCAGATTAATCTTTTTGGTCCGATTATGGAAGTTTCAGAAGTTGTAGCGCAAATTGATGAGGCGGCGAAGAACAACTCTATCAAAGGTATCTTGCTAAATGTCGACTCTCCGGGCGGAGCGGTTGCACCTTCCATCGAAATTGCTTATGCGATAAAAAGAGCTAAAGAGCTAAAACCAGTTGTTGTCTATGCTAGCGGAACGATTGCAAGCGGAAGCTACTATGCAAGTATCTGGGCAAATGAGATAATCGCAAATCCGGGATCTATGGTCGGAAGCATCGGTGTGATCATGCAAGGGGCAGACGTAAGCGAGCTTATGAGTAAAGTAGGCATCAAATCCCAAAGTGTACAAGCCGGAAAATATAAAAAAGTCGGAGCAACCGACAGAGAGTGGACAGAGTATGAGAAAAATGAGTTAAACAAAGTAATATACGGCACTTACGACCTTTTTACATCCGATGTGGCAACTGCAAGAGGGCTTGATATCAACAAAAGAGACAGCTTTGCCAATGCTCATATATTTACCGCTCACCAAGCAAAAGATGTCGGCCTCATAGACACTATCGGGGTTGCATACGATGCGAAAAACAGACTCTCTGAGCTTAGCGGAGTAGGACAACCAAAATGGAACGAAGAGGATAAGTTCGATAAACTCATGAAAAAGATCTCGGCACAAACGGCAGTTACTCTTCATACCTACTTTCCCTCTTTGGTGCTTAAATAAAATACTACTCTTTCTCAAGGGAGAGTAAAAACTCTTTTCTCCATAATCCTCCGCTATATCCGCCTATAGTGCCATTTGATGAAATAACTCGGTGACATGGGATGAGGATGGAGATGGGATTTTTGCCGTTTGCATTTGCTACTGCTCTTGTGGCTTTTGGGTTGCCAAATCTTTTTGCTTCATCTGCGTAGGAGAGAGTTGATCCATATGGTATCGTGCATAGTGTTGCCCAAACACTCGTTTGAAACGCTGTTCCGCTTGGAGAGAGAGGTATGCTAAAAACTTGTCGTTTTTTTGCAAAGTATTCTCTGAGTTCTGTTTCTAACTCTATTAAAAGATGATGGTTTGAGTTCTCATCTACGACCTTATCATCTATAAAATCAAGATAAGTGAGTGCATCATCATTTGCTTTTGCAAGTATCCTCCCTATTGGGGTTTCAATGGTGCGAGTATAGCAAGATGAACTCACTTGATTAAACATCTTCTTTTTTTGAAGGTTTTTTTCTAAACATGTGGTATTTCTCTTTTTCAAGCAAATCTTCAACATAAGAGTGTTCAGCTTTTTTTACGTTTTTCCAGATTCCCGATGGAAGTCTTACTTGAAGCTTTTTCTTATCTTGCAGTTTAATGATTTTCTTAATAGAGAGTATTTTAGTAATCGGAGAGAAATCTACATCTGTAAGATCTATATCGTTTTTATAAAAAAGTGTCTGTTTGTTAAAATTTCCCCATCCCGGGACGCCATCCTCGGTATAGGGAACTTCATATCCGTTTTTAAAATCAACCATTATTTTGTAATGGCTATTGTCAAAGATTTGAATAATTTTACCAGGACCAAATACTAAACCGTAAACTTCATCATCAACTTTTGCATTATCAAAATAAGCCATAGTATAATCCTCTTTTTTTAGGATTATACACTATAATAATTACTAAAAAATTACAGCTCTACAACTTTAACGACACTCGTTTTATTTTCAAATATTCTCTTCACTCTGTCTTGCCAAAGTGCGCCAAACTCTTTTATCTCTTCTTTGTTTGCCATACCACCCATCATTTTTTGCATAAGCATCTGCATTTTCGGGCTTCCGCCGATAGATGAAGGGTCATAATAAACATCTACGCTTTTACCGCTGTCTGCTCTTGTAAGTCTGATAGATGAGTTGATGTTTGCATTAAACTTCATCAAAGAGTGTCTTGCGAATTTCCCTGCCAACCCTTTAAAGCCGCTTTTTTCAGTTGCACCTGTTATCTGAGAAACAACATTGCCTATAACTCCTGCAACGCCCTCTTCCATAGGATCTCTAAACTCTACTTTTATCTCGCCTCTAACCGCTCTTGAATCTGGGTAGAGCGCTTTTAAACCCTCTAAAGTTATCAAGTAAGCGCCTGCAACTGTTGGGCAGCTATGTCCTGCCGCTTTAACTACCTCTAAAAAAGTTATCTCATAAATGCCATCTTCAAACGCACCTAAAACATTTGCCAACGGATCTACAACTTTAATACTCTCTACACTGTTAAAAAACTCCGGATAATTCATATGAATCCTTATATGTTTATTTTTTTAAGAACTTTTGCACTTACGATAACTTCATCACTCATCAAGTCAAAAATCTCATCCACCTCAAGCAAAGCGATATCAATAACTTTTGAATCTTTAGAGATCTGCGCAAAACCCTTTTTGCTTCTTAATTTTGGATGGTTGGATTCTAACATTTTTTGCAATGCTTGCACTTGATTTTGAGCAATATTAAGTTTGCTATCCATGACATGCGGAAATCTGTTTTTTACAAGTTCGATATCTTTAGAAAAGCTTTGCATCTTAAATGAAATCGTTTGGTTAAATATCTCTTTTACCTGCTTAATCTCATCTATTTTTTGTGTTATTTTTCTCTCGATGGAGTGTTGTGCATACAAGTTAACAAGATGTGCAAGCTCCTGCTTGGAGTTATAGATTTTTTGTTCAATTTTTTGAGTAAAAGCGGTTGAAAGAGAGTCAATATATTGGTATAGCTCATTTGTATCGGGAAGTATCATCTGCATAGCTGCACTAGGCGTAGGCGCTCTTAGATCTGCTACAAAATCGCTTATAACCCAGTCTATCTCATGACCTACGGCAGAAACGATAGGCGTTTGGGCTTTAAAAATCGCATCTGCAACACTCTCTTCATTAAAAGCCCATAGATCTTCCATGCTTCCGCCGCCGCGACCTATCACGATAATATCATACCCTTTGGTATCCGCCAAAGAGAGAGCTTTTACAATGGAAGGAGCGGCATTTTCTCCCTGAACCAAAACATCGTAAATATCAATCTCCAAAACTCTGTATCTATTTTGGGCAACTCTAAGCATATCTTGCAAAGCAGCACCCGTCGCAGAGGTTATAAGAGCGATTTTTTTTGGAAATTTAAGAAGTTGTTTTTTTCTGGAAACTTCAAAATAGCCTTGAGACGAGAGTTTGTTTTTTAACTGCTCGAATGCCAATGCCAAAGCACCATGTCCCGATGGCTGAATGGTAAAACAGTTTATCTGGTACTCACCGCGCGGTTTATAAAGCGTAACAGCCCCGTCAAGTACAACTTTTAACCCCTCTTGAAGCTGAAACTTAAGCTTTGCGGCGTTTGCTTTAAAAATCACGGCTTTTACGGTAGAGTTTTCATCCTTTAGCGTAAAGTAGACATGTCCACTGTTGTGAAAGGTTATACGAGAGAGTTCACCCTCTACTATAACTCTCTCAAATGTACTCTCAAGCAGAGTTTTTATCTGCTCATTAAGAGAAGAGACGCTGAGTGTATACACCCTACTTCACCTATTTTTTTCTTGATATCAGAAGAGTCGATATATCCATAGAGAAGCTTTTTGCGTATAAGATCTCAAAACCGGCAGCTTCAAGCTCTTTTTTCATATTTTCAACGGTTGAAAAATCTTCTATGGAGTTTGGCAGATACTCGTATGCTTCTAGGTTTTTAGAGATAAAACCACCCACTTTAGGTAAGATCTTATTCATATAAAAATCTCTAATTTTTCCTAGCATTGATGGATTTTCATTTTTCATAAACTCTAGTATTACTACCAAACCGCCTTGCTTTAAAACCCTGCTAAACTCTCCAAGTGCGGCTTCCCTCTCTACGACATTTCGAATACCGTATGTGATGCTAAGAATCTCCGCACTCTCATCTTGAAGCGGGATCTCGGTCGCTTTTGCTATGTGGTAGTTAAATTTGGGAAATTTCTCTCTTGCTACACCCACCATTCCCGTAGATGGATCGACACCTACAATCTCACCGATCGCTATGCCGTTTACTTCGGATCTCTTCTTCCAAAAGTCCATCATGTCACCTGTTCCGCATGCGACATCTACTATTTTGTCGATTGAGTCTTTTGCATAAAAGCCGTATGCCAAATCACACGCTTTTCTTCTCCAGCTCTTATCGACTCCCATACTCATAACACGGTTTGCAGTATCGTACGTAGGTGCAATATTGTCAAACATCGATACAATTTTTTCTTGTTTTTCTTGTTCTAGCATAATTTATTTATCCCTTTTCATCCACATTATTATATCTTGCTCATCTTGGAGTATATTTAAAATTTCAAATTTTTCATTCACGCCGCTAAAACCAGTTTTACCGCCTATTTGAGGCGATACAAAACAAAGATGATAGTCTACTATATCCTTAGAGAGTTCAAACATATTTGCACCACCCTCTATCATAATATTTTTGTAGTTTTTCAAGATATCAAAATTATCGCAAATCATCACTTCTCTGCCCTTAACATTAAAAAGTTCGATTGTTTTGTCAAACTCTTTGCTTCTTGAGAGTATCAAAATATCTGGTGCCCTGCCGCCGACCATTCTTGCGTCCAAAGTCGGTCTGTCAATCCTTACGCTCTCTCCGCCGATAATGAGGAGATCGCATGCATCTCTCATAGCATGAACTAAGGTTCTGGAACTCTGGGAGCTGATAGTTCCCTCATCTACGGTGCCGTTAAGTCTTTGCGCCCATTTAAAAAAAATAAATCTCTCGTTTTGCCATAAGTTAAAAGGCTCTAGCAGATCTTTACACTCTTTTGCCAAAATATCGTCCTGAATCTCTATACCTGCATTTTTTACTATTTCATTGCCGCCTGAAGCCTCTTTATTTAAGTCTTTTGAGCCGACAAAGAGTTTTTTAATTTTTAGTTTTGATAGAAGAGTTGCGCAAGAGGGAGTTTTTCCTATGTGTGAACATGGCTCTAATGTTGTAAAAACAGATATACCGCTAAAACAGCCATTATGATTTTCTAAAAGATATGTATGTATTTGAGCAGAAGTTGTAAGTGTTAAAATTTTTTCATCACTCGTTAACTTATAATAAGCCATTTTTAACGCTTCGACTTCAGCATGCGGCCCTCCAGCTTTTTTATGAGCTTGAACTGCTAAAATTTCACCATATTTTCCAACTATAGTACAACCAACGGCAGGATTTGGGTAGGTTACCCCCTGATATTTCCAAGCCTCTCTCAAGGCTAAGTTCATATAAAATTTTTTGTCAATTACCATTCAAAGTATGTTTTAGCTTTTGAGATATCAGCAAAATTAACTATAACCTCTTTACCATCAACATCTAAAAAGATTTTTGAATCTTCAACTTTTAGAAGTGTTCCTTTAAATTTTTCTTTTGATTTTAAAGTAAGAGCGACTTTTTCTCCAATTGACATTTCAAAATGCTTAAGAGACGTAACCTTTCTCTCGATTCCGGCACTTCCGACTTCAAGTCTATAATCTCCTGAAACAGGCGGTTTTACGTCAAGAAGCGGAGAGATAAGGCGAGTTAGACTTACACACTCATCTAAGCTCACTCCCTTTCTTTTCCCATCTTCAAAATTAGCCGATAAAACATTTACTCTGTAAATAGTATCATCACCGTCTCTTGCGGTTGAGATGTCATAAAGCTCTAAATCCACAGATTTAGCAAACAGTTCTATATCTTTTTCTAAACTCATAAGCTACCTACTCTTTAGCAATTTTTTTAAATAGCTCTTCAATGCTTTGAGCTTTTTTTAGTTGTTCATCAAATTCAAAAGTAAACTTAACCGGACGAAACCAGCCTTGATCTTTCATACAAAAATCTTCTACGATAGGTCTAGCCCTTTTTAGAAGGTTTAAAAAGTCTCTCTTCTCTTCTTCGCTAAATGAAGATGGATCTATATAAACTTTAGCATCACTTCTGCCGCGCGAACATTTAACATCAATCACGTTTATCTGATGAAGTCTTTTATCGTTTAGACTGCCGAGTGCTTCTGGAATCAACTCTAATAGAATTGATTCTGTTCTCTTTACTTTTATCTGAGCTTCTGTCACAGAGATACTTTTTGCTCAATTTTTTTGAATGTTTCAATTACGTCGCCGACTATAACATCATCATAGCCTTTGATCATAACACCGCACTCATATCCGTAACCTACCTCTTCAGCATCATCTTTGAAACGTTTGAGTGAAGTCAATGATCCCTCATGTACAACAACTCCGTTTCTGATAACACGAACAAGACCACCGCGAACAAGCTTACCATCAACAACGACACATCCGGCAACCATGCCTTTAGGAGATTTGAACGTATCTCTTACTTCTGCTTGACCTGTATTTTCTTCACTGAATTTCGGAGACATCATTCCAGTTAACATACCTGTCAAATCATCTAAAAGCTGATAAATAATAGAGTAAGTTCTGATATCTACATTTTTCTGTTTTGCCAATGCTTTAACACTGCCTGTAGGACGAACATTAAATCCAAGTAAAACACAGTTTTCGCTGTTTCCTACAAGTTCAACGTCGTTTTCAGTAATTCCACCGACACCTGAGGAGATAATATTAATTTTTACTTCATCATTTCTCAGTTCACTAAGCGCACTTCTAATTGCCTCAAGCGAACCATGAACATCCGTTTTAAGAACAACTTTAAGAGATTTAAGTCTACCCTCGGCAATCATACTTGTCATATCTTCTAAGGTAGATTTTGTACTGTGAGAAAGTTCTTTGTGTCTATCATACTCATGACGTTTTTGCGCATACTCTCTAGCCTCTTTGTCGCTAGCCATTGCCATCATAACTTCACCTGAAGGCGGAACTTCATTTAGTCCTACAACCACTGCCGTATGACTAGGTTTTATACTCTTAATCTGCTGCTTATTTTCATTCAGTAGAGCTTTAACACGACCGTATGAACTACCGCAAACTACATAATCTCCAACACTTAAAGTTCCGTTTTGAACGATTACGGTTGCAACTGGACCACGACCTTTTTCAAGAGAACTCTCAACTACTGCAGCTTTTGCCATTGCATTTTCATTTGCTTTAAGTTCTAAAACTTCAGCAGTTATCAAAATATTTTCAAGTAACTCATCGATTCCCATTCCTGATTTTGCAGAAAGAGGAATAAACTCGATATCTCCACCCCAATCAATCGGGTTAAGTCCACGTTCAGCCATTTGAGCTTTTACCATATCAGGATTTGCGGTAGGCTTGTCCATTTTGTTAAGCGCTACTATTACAGGAACACCCGACTCTTTTGCCAACTTTATAACTTCATCGGTTTGAGGCTTAACACCATCATCCGCCGCTACGACTATAACTATAATATCGGTAACATCCGTGCCTCTTTGTCTCATTTGAGAAAATGCAGCGTGACCTGGAGTATCTATAAAAGTAATAGCTTTGCCGTGCTGTTCTATCGTATAAGCACCGA